>JAEEGL013860011.1_pt1 | contig 20231 bp, 14 predicted proteins | sample 9134231 | NCBI WGS metagenome assembly JAEEGL01 (sample SAMN16246548, study PRJNA631951) | gut metagenome | biome: gut microbiome; feature: rumen; material: fiber-attached | host: Bos | place: Iran: Karaj | collected 2018-10 | reverse complement strand
GGGAATCGCAAGATAGATTTTATTCACGCGATACTTATCGGCGCTTGACAGGATATCATCCCGTCCCCCGACGATCGGCACACCGTCGATAAAGCGTCCCCATTTATTCACATCGTCGTCAATAATGCAGACAACTTCATCTGATATCTCTGAAGCGTTATGCATGTCACGGAGGATCATCTGTCCTGCAGAACCGGCTCCGATCAGCATGACGCGACCGTTTCTCTCCTGTCTGCTCCGGGATTGACGCAAGAGCAGCAGTAAGCGATATGAGAACCGCGCTACGATAACAAATACAGTCTGCAGTATGATCCCCATCAGATAATAGGAGATGTTCATTCTCTGGAACAGAAAAGTAATGCCAAGCCAATGCGCTATACCGCAGATTACTGAGGATACCAGGATCCGGAAGAGCTCGTTATAACTTGCGAATCTCCAGATGCTCTGATAAAGCCGCAGCAGCCAGAAGATTGCGACAGTGAAGACCGTATAGATCGGGACAAAATGAAACCAGGCTGACAGATATCCGGCCGGTATCCTTGAATAGACACAGTCGAACCGGATCCACAACCCCAGTATATACGCTAAATTGACCGCAACGATATCATAGATCAAGAGTAAAATCGTAGATACTACAGCCCTCTTGCGCTTTTGCGCTGAAATTGAATTACTCACAAGGATGATGCTCCTTAATCAAAGATAGTATAGAACTGCAAATCTGCATACAAAAATCTATAATAATAGTTTTGTATATAGTACCATATACTGAACAGTTTGTCAAACCCTTTTAGTATTTATGTGTCCAAAGGCCATGATCTCCGATTACAATCTTGTAACATCAAAAAAGCCTTGCCGTACAGCAAGGCTTACTGATTTATCGGATATATTGTGTGCTGCCCCTCTCACTCCACCACATACAGTACTTCGTAGTCCCGGATCAGGTGGAACTGGTCGCGGGCGAGGCGTACGCGGTAGGCGTCTGAACGGAGAACGGCCTGGCGGCCTTCGAGCTCGATCTGCGCGGCGCGTTCGTCGCGAATCTGGTCTTCAAGCGCCTGGGTCTCAATGGTCAGCGCCCGGATCTGATCTTCCGTGTAGCGGTGATTAAGGATGCAGACAGACAGGAGAATCAATGTGCAGACAACAACAAAAAGGACGGATGCCTTGCGGCCCCGGATCTTTGTCCTGCGTCCTTCTGTATTGCGGACTGACTGTTCGCTCTTCCTCATGCCTGAACCCCCCACTATGGTTCTTTGGAATAATAATAGCCGATTTTGAAGAATCCGTCAACTGTTTTATGGCATTTTTTCAAAAAATCTGTCAAAATGCGGATACGGGTCTGGGCTGAAGGTCGGGAAGTTCAAAAAACGCCTAAATTATCGCATTATTTTTAATATATCCCTTGACAAATATTGAAAAAATGAGTATAAATGTATAAGGAACCGCGAGGGACATATTCTCTCTGGTCCGTATAAACACAAAATATATTAGGAGGATTTGAAATGAACAAGGCAGAACTTGTTGCAGCTCTTGCTGCCAGCATGGACGTTAAGAAAAAGGACGCCGAGCTGTTTGTTAAGACATTTGAGGAGGTTGTTACCGCTGAGCTTAAGAAGGGTGGAAAGGTTCAGCTCGTTGGATTCGGAACATTCGAAGTTGGCAAGCGTCCCTCTCGTACCGGTATCAATCCGCGTACCAAGGAAGCCATCAAGATTCCGGCAGCCAAGACCCCGAAGTTCAAGGCCGGCAAGGCTCTGAAGGATTCCGTCAACAAGAAATAATTATATCTGAAGATACAATGAGCCTTTGGAATCCGTTCCAAAGGCTCTTTTCTTTTAAGTAAGCGTTAAGTAAGCGTTGCGGCGGTTCACGGATATTGCTTGAGTGTGGTACGGCGGCCTGCGGTCATAGCTTAAGCGTGGTGCGGTAGCTCGCGGTCATACCATGCGCACGAGGCGGTCTCTGCCACCACACTCTCGGTTGCTGTCAATCTGCGCAGCCGTGATTTGCATCCGCCCCGCATACCAAGGAGGTAACAATTATGCGTCTTGATAAATTCTTAAAAGTGTCCCGGCTGATCAAGCGCCGTACGGTCGCGAACGAGGCCTGCGATGCCGGCCGCGTCCAGATCAATGGCAAGATCGCAAAGGCCGGTACTGTCGTTAAACCCGGCGATGTCATCGAAATCGCTCTTGGCAGCGGCGTTCTCAAAGCCGAGATCCTTACGATCGCGGAGACGGTCCGAAAGGACGACGCGAAGGAAATGTACCGGATCCTGAGCTGATCCCGACCTGATCCGTCCCTGTTCTGCCCGTATTCCGTCCCTAGTCCCCGTTCTGCCCGTATTCCGTCCCTGTCCTGTCCCCGTTCTGTCCCTATTCTGTCCCTATATTGCCCGCGCATTCACCTGCAGTACGCTTCGATCATCTGCTCCACGATCCTTGTGTCAAGCGGCAGGGCTGCTGTCTCGGACGACAGGATCAGTTTCTGTCCCGGGAAATATCCGTTCATCTCGTACAGCCGGATCTTGCGGAGATTCCTTGCGAGATAATCCGGATCGTCCAGCAGCCCCAGGTGTTCCCAGTATACTTCCTGGCGGTCGGAGATCCGCAGGATCGTAAAATCCGGATACACAGTCTTTACATTGCGGGAGTCAAGGTCTCTGAGAGCCAGCGGGCATTCGAACTTGTAGGGAATGCCTTTCTCCCGGAGCAGGTTTGCGATGATCATCTCGGACTTGGACCGGAATACTTCACCGTGATCTGTAGAATAGTAGGATTTAGAGTCCATCCCAAATCCGTCCTCAAAGCCAAGTTTTGCATATGGTTCCGCGAGCCATCGCTTGACATAATCGCTGTCAGTCTCCCGGATCGGCGTGACGTTAGCGCGCTTACAGGCCTGCATCTTCTCGTAGTGGGCTTCCGGCTCAGCCTCTGCTTCGTATAAGGCATTCAGCTTGCCGATCAGTCTCTCCTCTTTCACCGCGGCGGCCAGGATTTCCTCGTCATATTCTTTCTGAGAAAGCCGTCGGATCCGGTCGTCCCCTTTCTTCAGATATTCTCTTGTCCCCTCGGGCGTGATCCGGTAAAACTGAATGGTATTTTTGTGCTGACTGGCATATAATCTGTCTCGATCCGCCCCTTGCAGAGCTTTTTGTTTCTCCCGGATCAAATACTGCAGCTGTCGCTTCCTGTCGGCGACTGCTTTTTTAATTCTGTGCAATTACTGTCCCTCCCTGTCTCATCTCTGAAATAAAACAAAAACAGGATCTTCTCCTGTTTTGCTTTCAAATAAATGCACTCCTCTGTGCGGAAACTGGTCCGCCCATTTCATCCCAACACTCCCTCGGCTCCCGGCCGGCTTGTGTTGGTCGAGTCAGTAAAATTTCCTATTTTCGCTTATTTTACTGACTGCTATGGCCCTAAAGCTAGTTAAAATCATTAAATTCACTGCTTGTTAAGCCCTTGCGACAAGTCCCTGTCAGTAAAAATCAAGACTTGCCCCGTTTTTACTGACTTTTCGGCCTCCCGAGTCAGTATAATTTTAAATAATAGGAAATTTTACTGACTCAACCAGATCCAAACTCGCTGGCAGCTTCAACTGAGTACTAGATCCAGCACCGCCGACCTCTGCGCCGGCAGCTCCGGCAAAACCAGCAGCTCCGCTGGCACCACCAGCCCGGCACCGCATCACCCGATCTCCTGCATTAGCTGTTCCGTGATCTTTCGCCAGGCATCCTCATCCAGATATACCGACTGCTCTTCCTGCCAGTCATTGATCAGATTCTCAATGCCTTCGCCGGCGTGTTCCTGTGTGATCTTCTCGCGGTATTCGTCTCGGAGCGTCTCCAGTTTGCCGGCATAGGCCTGCACATCCGCATCGACCGCAGCCGGATAGCTGATCGCCTGAACGATCACATAGCCCGTATCGGACTCCAGGACTCTTGAGAACTGTCCCGCCGGCACGCGGAATACACTCTCCCACAGATCCCGCTCGAGCTGGCCTTTGTAATACATGCCCCAGCCGCCGGACTGAATGAGCCCGACCGTAAAGCACGGCGCTTTCTCGCCGACCGCGAGCTCCGAATACTCCGCCCGCACACTTTCGAAAGATTCGCCCTGTGTAAGCCTCTCATAGGCTTCCTGGGCTTTTTTCATCTGATTCTCCCGCACATCCTGCGAATACGGGACCCATTCGCCGTCAAGATACTGTCCCGAATACAGGAATATCGCGTCCATCTGGATCCGCTGCATATATTCCGAAACGTCCAGATTCTCATACCAGACAAAAGTCTCCTCGAGCTCCCGTAAGACTTCTTCGGAGTCGGGCATATAGGACATCTGGTCGATAAAACGCGACACCAGATAATCCTCCTTCAGATACTGCAGCGCCAGCTCGTCCGTGATCCCGTAAGAAGCAAGTTTTGCTTCTCCGACATTATCCTTGAGCACGGCAAGCGCTGCCTCGATCCTCGCATTCTCTTCACCGCTGAGCTCTTTCTGCGAGCTTCTCAGCTGTCCCAGCACCGTGCGCGAACGCAGCATCGACGCGTAGGCTGCCTCGCAGGCCGCGTCATAAGCGTCCCTGCCGCCCACTTTCATCTGCCAGATGCTCTCCCCGGCTTCATTTTCAAAAGCCTCCAGGCACAGCAGCAGATAAAGTCTGGCCTGCGGAGCATAGACTTGCTGTGTCCCGACCTCCATGACCGGCTTCTCTGTCCGTGCGCGGCATCCGGCAAGCCCGGCCGCGGCAAAAAAGATCAGCGCCAGACAAATTACGGCGGCCTTGCCGAGAAAAGCTCTGCCGAAGAATGCTCTTCCGAGAAAAACCCTGCCCGCTGCAGTCCTGCCGTCAAGATCAGCCCGCTGCATTTCCTGCCTCCTTTGCCCCGGCACCGTCTTCCGTCCCAGCCACGCCCGCTTCCGTCCCGGTCTTATCCTGTGCCGCCGGCTTCCGCACTTCTTCGATCCGGGCGCCTTCGAGCCGCTCAAGGATTCTGCGGATCCGTGTAAGCCGGACGGAATCCTTGTCAACGGTCTCCGTATGGAACGGGATCCGGACATAAACGGTATCCTGTTTGGGGATGATCCGTGCCTCACGGCTCATCGGCTCCAGGATCTTAGCGAGTTTCCAGTAATCGATCGGCGCGTCTGTCCTGAAGTGCAGCTTCAGCTCAAACCCGTCCTCTTCCAGACTGTCAGCACCAAGACTGTTGGCCAGATACTTCAGATAGCTGATATCCAGCAGGTTCCCGACACACGCCGGCATATCCGAATACCGGTCGAGCAGTTCCTCTTGCATATCCAGATAATCATCCTCGCCCGCGATCGCGGCGATTTTTTTGTAGACTTCGAGCTTCTGCGCGCCGCTGCTGATATAGCTGTCCGGAATGTAGGCGTCTACGCGGACGCGCATCGTCGTCTCAAAGGTCGGCCGCACAGGCTCGTCTTTCAGCTCATCCATGGCTTCGCGGAGCATCTTGCAGTACAGATCGTATCCGACCGCGCCCATGTGGCCGTGCTGTTCAGCTCCGAGCACGTTGCCGGCTCCGCGGATCTCCAGATCCCGCATCGCAATGCGGAAACCCGAGCCGAACTCGGTGAATTCGCCGATCGCTTCGAGCCGTTTCTCCGCGGCTTCGTTCAGGACTTTGTCGCGTGAATACATGAAATACGCGTACGCGAGCCTGCTGGATCGTCCGACCCGTCCCCGCAGCTGATAGAGCTGCGAGAGCCCCATCGTATCCGCGTTCATGATCAGGATCGTATTGGCATTCGGGATATCAAGTCCTGTCTCGATGATCGTCGTGCAGACCAGGACGTCGATCTCGCCCTGCACGAACGTCATCATAACGTCCTCAAGCTCTCTCTCTTTCATCTGGCCGTGCGCGACCGCCATCCGCGCTTCCGGAACGAGTTTCCGCAGATGCGCGAGCTGTCCTTCGATGTTCTGGACGCGGTTTGACAGGAAAAACACCTGCCCGCCCCGTCCGATCTCACGGTAGATCGCTTCGCGGATGATATCCTCGTCCTCCTCCATCACGAAGGTCTGCACGGGCTGCCGCTCTTCCGGCGGCTCCTCCAGCACGCTCATATCGCGGATTCCCGACAGGCTCATATGCAGCGTCCGCGGGATCGGCGTCGCGGTCAGCGTCAGTACGTCCACGTTTTTCTGCAGTTCCTTGATCTTCTCCTTATGCGACACACCAAAACGCTGCTCTTCGTCAACGACGAGCAGCCCCAGGTTCTTAAAATGTATGTCCTTGGACAGGATCCGGTGCGTCCCGATCAGGATATCCATACTGCCGTCCGCAATGCCCGAAACCGCCTCTTTGCGCTGTTTGGGCGTACTGAAACGCGACAGGATCCCGATCGTGACCGGATATTCGTGCATACGGGCACGGAATGTGTTGTAATGCTGCTGCGCAAGGATCGTTGTCGGCGCGAGCAGCGCGACCTGCTTATTGTCCTGCACAGCCTTGAAAGCCGCCCGGATCGCGATCTCCGTCTTGCCGTACCCGACGTCGCCGCAGATCAGACGGTCCATGATCCTGTCGGACTCCATGTCCTTCTTGGTGTCCTCGATCGCGGCAAGCTGATCATCTGTCTCTTCAAACGGGAAACTGTCCTCAAATTCACGCTGCCAGACCGTATCCGGTGAAAAGGCAAATCCCCGGGTGCCCTGTCTTGCCGAATACAGACGCACAAGCTTCTCCGCCAGTTTTGAGACCGATTCCTTGACCTTATTCTTGGTCCGGTTCCACTCCTGGCCACCAAGCCGGTTCACCTTAGGCTTCGCGTCCTCTCCGCCTACATAGCGCTGCAGCAGCTCGAGCGACGTCGTCGGCACATACAGCACGCCACTGTCGCGGTACTGGATCTTAAAGAAATCATGACTCGCGCCGTTCTGTTCAAGCTGTACGATCCCCTGATAGATACCGACGCCGTGAGTCTCATGCACAACATAGTCGCCGGGCGTCAGATCGCTGAAAGCTCCGACCTTCTGCGCGTTCTTCACACGGAAACGGCGCTTCCGCTTGGCTTTTGCCGCCGCGTTCTCCTGCTGCGGCGCGATAAGAAGCTTCGCGGCCGGACAGATGAAGCCCTGTTTCAGCGAGCCTTCAAGGATCGTCACGATGCCCTGCCGCGGCTCCTGCTCTGCGTCCCGCTGGCGTTCTACCGGGATCTCCTCATCCGTCAGGAATTCCACCATTCCCGGGATGCGGTATTCGGACTCCGCAAGCAGAACACAGCTGTATCCCTCGCCCGTGTAGCGTTTCAGATTCCGGAAGAATTCTTCTCTCTCTGAAGGCAGGACGTTGATCGAGCGGCTGGAGACCGAGAGGATCTCCTGTACCGGCAGGACCTGCTGGTTTGCCGCGAGCAGACCGCACAAATAAAGACCGGCAAACTGCTGCAGGCGTTCGGCGATCTCCGCGAATTCCGGGAAGATCCTGCACTGCCGTGCCAGGATATAGCCTTTTTCCAGTCTTGTCTGCAGATTCTGTGCGGATTCCGTACTGAAGATCCGAGCTTTCTCACGGATCCTGGCCGGCTCCTCCAGAACGATGAGCGTTTTATCCGGCAGATAGGACAGAAGGTCCGCGCTCTCCGGATAATAATACGGAATATACGCGTCCAGCGCGTACGAACCGGAGCCGGAGATCCGGTACAGGAAAGACTCCGTCATCTGACGGATCCTGTCATATTCCTCAGTCTGCCCGTTTTTCAGAAAAACACGGGCAGCCTTCTCGGTATCGTCCTGCACTTCCTGCTTCACGCGTTCTGTCAGCGCTTTGCCGGCAAAAATCTCCCGTGCCGGATCTATCGTGAACTCCACGATCCGCACGCCGGAGCGTTGTGTCTCGGTATCGAGCAGCCGCACCGAATCGATCTCGTCGCCCCAGAGCTCGATCCGGAACGCCGGATCGCCGGAGACCGGGAACACGTCGATGATGCCTCCGCGCATCGCGAACTGTCCCGCGTGCGCGATCTGGTCCTCCCGCTCATATCCCAGAGCGGTAAGTCGCTCGGCAGCCTCCTCAGGCGGCAGGGTCTCTCCGACCTTCCTGTGTATGGCCGAGCCGTAGAAGACCTCCGGCGGCATCATGCGGTCAAAAAGCGCGTCGATCGTTACGACGACCGTCCGGCAGCTGCCCTCGCGGAGCTTCCGCAGGACCCTGAGCCTGGTCTCCTCGATCGCGCCGCCTCGCGACTGTGCACTGTAAAAGACCGGATCTTTCGCCGGGAAGAGGCAGACGCCGTCGGGATCGTACAGGCGCAGATTGTCATAGGTATTGGCTGCCGCGACGTCGTTGGCCGTGATCACGAGGGATGTGCACGACAAATCGGCGGCACAGGCTGCCGCCAGATATTCGCGTATACCGTCCCCGATACCGGAGACGAGCACTGCCTTCCCGCCGCTTAGGATCTCCCGGATCCTGTCATAACCCGGGATCCGTCCCGCAGGCGCAAGGATTCCCCTCATTCGGTTTCCTCCTGTTTCTTATCTGTCCCTTCCGGAACCTTGCCGGGCTCCGCCGGTCTCTGTTCTGTCCCTTCCGGATCCGCTCCGGGTTCCGCCTTTTTCTTTTTCGGCTTCGGCGTGATAAAACGGTTCATGGCCTCCTGCAGGCCTTTTTCGATTACGCAGACTGCAGCGTCCGCGGCTTTTTCCTCCGCCGAAGCAAGCTCGGCGATCTGCTCCCGGCTCATCTGCGAAAGTACGTAATCAGCGAGGTCCCAGCCCTCGGGCTGTGCGCCGACACCGATCCGGACACGGATAAAATCCGTCCCGATATGGTTCACGATGCTCTTAAGTCCATTATGACTGCCCGCAGATCCTTTTCCGCGGATACGCAGGTGACCGAACGGCAGATCGATATCGTCGCACATGACGATCACATGGTCCGCGGGAACTTTATAGAAATCCGTGATCTCCCGCAGGGCGATGCCGCTTTCGTTCATATAAGTAAGCGGTCGGATGACAAGGACTTTCTCCGTACCGACAAGGCCTGACGCGATCTCTGCATGAAAACGGATCCGCACGCCTCCCGTGCAGATCTTGTCCCGCAGCCTCGCCGCTGCCTCAAATCCCGCGTTATGCCTGGTCGCGGCATATCTGTCTCCCGGATTCCCGAGCCCCGCAATAATGTACATCTATATCTACCTCAGATTGATCGTGATTTATCGGTCCAAAGAACCTCAGATCCTTATTATAAGCTTTTTCCGCCGGCGGGTCAAGCCTCCCGGCTGTTATCACGGCGGCTGCCGGAAAGAATCAGGCGGTTTGATCCCGGAAAGTCTTTACAATTCGCGAATATATGTTATAATAACAGAGATTATAGTCAAAAGAAAAGAGGGCAACCTTTATGAGATATCACTTTATCGGGATCGGCGGGATCAGCATGTCAAGCCTTGCCTGTATTCTGCAGTCCCGTGGCCACGTCATTTCCGGTTCCGACATTAAGGAAACACCGATCATACACTCGCTCCGTGAGAAAGGCATCTCTATCGCGATCGGTCAGCGCGCGGAGAATATCACGCCCGGAATCGACGTCGCGGTCTTCACCGCAGCCGTTCATGAGGATAATCCCGAACTGGTTGAAGCCCGTAAGGTCTGTCCCAGAGTCATCGAGAGATCCGTCCTGCTTGGAGAGATGATGGGTGAATATGAGCATTCCATCGGCATCGCCGGCACGCACGGCAAGACCAGCACCAGCACGATGCTCTCGTATATTTTCCTGAATTCGGAGCACGATCCGACGATCACGATCGGCGGGATCCTCGACGTTCTCCAGTCAAACTACCGTGTCGGCCACGATGAGTTCTTCATCGCGGAGGCCTGTGAGTACTCCGACAGTTTCCTGCAGTTCCACCCGGAGACCGGTATCGTCCTCAACGTCGAGCCGGAACATCTGGACTACTTCAAGACCTATGAGCGCATGGTCGCTTCGTTCCGCAAATATGTGGACGGGCTCAAGCCCGGCGGCACACTGATCCTCAATTCAGACTATGTGAAGCTCTTCCCGGACTATACCGGCAAAATGCTGACAGTATCCCTGTCGGACCCGCATGCGGACATTCTGGCTGCCAATATCCGTCCCTCCGAAGACCATATGGAGAACACCTATGATCTGATCTATAAGGGACAGGATCTCGGACAGGTGCATCTGAACGTGCCGGGTTCCCATAATATCTTTGACAGTCTGTGCGCTGCCGGCGCCGCTCTTGTAAACGGCATTCCGTTCGGAACGATCGTTCGCGGGCTCGAGCTCTACCGCAGTCCCAAGAAACGTTTCGAGTATAAAGGGACGGTCAACGGTTTCCGGATCATCGACGATTACGCGCATCATCCTTCCGAGATCCGCGCGACACTTAAAGCAGCCCGCGAAGTTGCTCAGAAAGAGATCTACGTCGTGTTCCAGCCGCACACCTACAGCCGGACCAAAACGTTCTTCAACGAGTTCGCAAAAGCTCTTACTCTCGCTGACCATGTGGTCCTTGTCGACATCTACTCCGCTGCCCGCGAGAAGGATCCGGGTGACATCCATTCCCGTGATCTGGCCTCGGCCATTGCCGCTCTCGGGACCGATGCACGCTACTGCCCGTCCTTTGAAGAGGCGGAGAAATATTTCCTGAAAAATTGTTGTCCACAGGATCTGTGCATAACTATGGGAGCCGGAGATGTAGCCGCCATCGGCGAAAACATGCTTCGTGCCTGATCTGTCCACATTGTCCACATCCGCAGTGAGAGTTCATCTCTCTGCAGATGTGGATTTTTTATTTCGGAAATATGGCTTTTATACGGCCAGTCCCGCTTCTGTCCACCTTGTACACATGTTTGTGGATAAATCCCGCCCCTCCCCCTGTGGGTAAGACCTTCTTCACAAATAAAGGGATGTGGGATATAATGTGAAACTATCAGGGGATCAAGGCCGCAGTCCGATCATGCCTGCATGAATCGGTCTGCGGAGTTGAGCCCCGCCCTGACATGAGCAAGAAGCGGTCTTCCTGATCCTATCAGGAAAACCAGCGGATTGCGAATGTCAGGAGGATCGCGAAGTTTCGAAGAAACGGAGCGATCCGTAGTTTTGTGCAATCCGTAGTTTCATCAACTGTATTGTCCCCGGTCTGCCGCCGCCGGCTCACCCGCGCCGCGCCTGCACCGGTCTCATAAAGGAGCGTAACGCATGTCATATCTTGGTCTTCACAGCCCGTCAGATTCAACAACACCGGTCTCCGACCGTTTTCTTTCCGAGTGGATGCCTTCCGCAAGCGGCACCTATGTTAAGGTGTATCTGTATTTTCTGTACCTGTCCCGTCACGGCAGCATGGGCCAGTCAACCAAGGACGCCGCCCGTGTGCTTCTGATGACGGAATCCGATATCCTTGAAGCAGTCCATTACTGGGAGGAAAAGGGCGCGCTTGCTGTCGACCGCAGCGGCGATACGGATATTCTGGTCTTCCCGGACCTGTCCCTGCCTGTACTCTCTCCCGATGGTCCCAAGCAGGATCCGTCCGGACGCCCTGCCGATACGTCCCGCTCCTATGATGTTTCCGCTGAAGACGATTCTGTCCCTGAACTGGAGCCTGATCCCGTCCAGGATTCCGTTCCCGCTCAGGACACTGCTCCGGACGACAGCATGGCTAAAGTGATCCATATTGCTCAGCCTCCGGTCTATCTGCCGGTCGAGCTCGCCCAGTACCGCAAGGATCCGGCTGTCCGCCATCTCTTCGCGCTCGCGGAGAAATGTCTCGCAAGGCCGCTCTCCAATCCGGTTGCCTCTACGCTGTACAGTTTCTATGATTACTACAAGCTTCCGATCGACGTCGTCGAATATCTGATCCAGTACTGTACCGGTAACGGTCAGCGCAGTCTGAACTATCTTGAGGCTGTGGCGCGCGACTGGTCGGAAAACAAGATCGATACCGTGGACAAAGCCGAATTCCAGACCCGCCGCTATGACATTTACCGTCCCTATCTGCGCGAAATGGGGATCTCCCGCTATCCGACGGACAAGGACGCTGAGCGTTTTGCCGAATGGGAGGAAAAGTACCATTTCACCCAGGAGATGATCCTCGAAGCCTGCCGCCGTGCTAAAGGCAATGCTTCCGAGAGAGGTCTGCTCAAGTATACCGAAGGGATCCTGCGGAACTGGTACTCCAAGGGCATCAAGACACGCGCGCAGATCCTCGCGGACGATCAGCTGCACGCGAAGGATACAGAGAACCAGGCCGCGGCCCGTAAGGCGGCCGCTGCCCGTCCCTCCCGGACACGTAAGAACATGACCTATTATCACGATCAGAACAGTACTGTCGATTATGACGCACTGGGGCACGAACTCGCTGTAAACTCCGGCTATCCCAAAAAATGACTGCCGGACACCGAAATTAGATGAGGTATTCCTATGGCACTGACTGAAACAACCATGCAGGAGATTCTCTCCGAATACGCGGCCAGACGGCAGCAGCATGAGACCGAACGTGATCTGCGTGTCGCGGATATCTACCGGCAGGTCCCGGAGATCGCCGCCATCGACGAAGAGATCCAGTCCTTCGGACTGAACGCGATGAAAGGCTATCTGCAGAACGGCCGTGACGCCGCCAGATCGCTTTCCGAGCTGCGTTCCCGCTATGAGCATCTGACCGCGAGCCGCACGGAGCTCCTCCGGCGCAACGGTTATGCTCCGGACGCTATGGAAGTCCACTACACCTGTCCGCTCTGCAAGGACACCGGCTACGTCGATTACCAAAAATGTTCCTGCCTGAAGCAGCGCATTATCCGGGCTGCCTACGACCACTCCGGTCTCCCGAATCATTTAAAAAAAGAAAACCGCCAGGCTTTCAACCCGGCGCTATTTTCAGACGAGCCCTATCAGAACGAAGTCCTGACGCCCCGTCAGAATATCCTCAACAATCTCAAAGTCGTAGAGGATGCGGTCCGGCAGATCGCAGACGGCGGATGCCGCAATCTGCTCTTTACCGGCACAGCAGGGACAGGAAAGAGTTTCCTGAGCGGCGTGATGGCGAATGAACTCCTCGCGCTCGGCAGAACCGTCCTCTACGTCGGCTGCTACGATCTGTGCGCTTATTTCGACCAGGAGCATTTCGGCGACCGTGCGCGCAAAGCGCCCACTTCACTGTCAGCTGAAGCGATCGATGCCTGCGATCTCCTGATCATCGACGACCTCGGCGCGGAGTTCCGCACGAGCCTCTCCTATACGTCCCTCTTCCATCTGATCGACCAGAGACTGCAGAACGAAAAGTCCACCGTCCTTTCGACGAACTGGTGGATCCCCGATCTGCGGGAGCTCTACGACGAGCGGTTTGTCTCCCGCATCCTCGGCGGCTATACGATCGTCCGTTTCTTCGGGCCTGACCTGCGCGTCACGCAAGCAAGAGCCGGAAGCAGCAGCAATCGCTGACGCAGCCGATATACACCATCTTCATGTCACGTCCAAGTGTCTTGCCGCGGTACTCCCGCTGCAGGGCACTTTTTATTTCCGGGATCTGATCAAGATCGACGGCGATCCGGTCAGACTGGACCTGTACGATATCATTGTCCCTGACCGCCATCTGCAGATAGGTCTGCCTCGACGCCTTCTTGGCAAGCCCGCCGAAAAAGCCGATCACGCCCATGTCCGCCTCTTCCTTGTAGGAAAAAACGACCGAGTGCATCCCCTGCTCAAAGACAAAGCTCTCGACTTTCATGCGGTAGGTGAGCTGCATCCCTCCGGCCATTCTTGAATGCGCGCTGATGTCGAGCCGGTCCGGCTCTTCAAAATCCGCTGTCAGGCTGTCTGCCTGCAGTTTCGTCAGCTGCGGGAGGACCTGCGTCCGCAGATAACCGTTCAGGAGATCCTCATGAAAGCACAGGATCGCCTCGTCCCAGTCGTATCCGGACAGCCTGTTAAAAGCATAATCCATATCAAATCCGTTCCGGATCGTATATACATGTTCGGTCATATTGTCCCTCCGTTCAGATCGTACTGCCTCCGCACGCTTTGCGCAGGCGGTTCATATAAGCCGTTCCGATGCCCTTCTGCGGAATCGTCTCAGCAAAGATCACATCGCACTCCAGTTCATCGAATCTGCGCAGTGCGTCGAAAAGATGCGCCGCCATCTCGTCCGGATCGTCAAGGGATCCGATCGCGAGCACCGCCTCCGCGTCATAATCCTTCACGTGCTCGGAAACCGTCAGGACTCCACGTTTCTTGCCCCGCGCTTGTGCAAGCGCCCGGCGGATCTTCTCTTCCTGTTCTGACGGCGTCCCAAGCGCCATCGTCATCGGAGCTTTCGGCGCGTAGTGGCGGTATTTCATGCCCGGAGCCTTAGGCGTAACGTTCGCCGCGACTCCGAGTCCGGGATCCATCCGCAGATCCGGTACGACTTCCCGCAGTGTCTCGAGCGGCAGCCCGCCCGGCCGCAGCACCATCGGCGGCTCCACCGTCATATCCACGATCGTGGATTCCAGCCCGATCTCGCAGGGGCCTCCGTCCAGGATCAACGGGATCCGTCCCTGCATGTCTTCCCGGACGTGCTCGGCTGTCGTCGGGCTCGGCCTGCCTGAAAGATTCGCGCTCGGCGCAGCAACCGGAAGTCCGCAGACCTCCAGCATCCGCATCGCGACCGGATGGCTCGGCATCCGTACCGCGACCGAAGGAAGCCCGGCACTGACCGCGTCCGGCACTTCCGGAGCTTTCCACAGGATCAGCGTCAGCGGTCCCGGCCAGAACCGGCGCATGAGCTCTCTTGCAGTCTCCGGGATCCGTACAGCGATCGGGGACAGATCCATACCCGGGCAGACATGGACGATCAGAGGATTATCCGAAGGACGCCCTTTTGCGGTAAAAATCCCGCGGACCGCTTCTTCCGATCCCGTCCATCCTCCAAGCCCGTAGACCGTCTCTGTCGGGAACGCGACGTTGCCGCCGGCTCGCAGGATCTCTGCCGCTTCCTTATAGCCGCGTTCCGCCTGCTCCGGATCGCTCATATCATAGATGATCGTTTTCATTCCTGTTCCACTTTCCACAGATATTTCCTGACACGGTCACGCACTGACGCATCCGAACAGATCTGCATGACCGTCCCGTTTTCATTGTATTCCTCAGACAGTACTCTCGCGTTCTCCCGCAGGAACTGTCCGATCCGTCCGTCCGCATAAGGGATCAGAACGGTATATTCTATCTCCTGCTCCTTAAGGATCCGCTCGATCTCCTCCTGGACCGTTACAAGATCGCTCTCCCGCAAGGCGGAGATCTTAAGGATCCTCTCCCGCGTTCCGGGGAAAAGGATCACATTGTCGGGATCCGTCACCAGATCCTGCTTATTGTACAGCAGGAGCACCGGTTTACCGGACGCGCCAAGCCCCCGCAGCGTCTCCCTAGTCACGGCAAGCTCCGCAGACGCTTTATCATCCGACGCGTCCACGACGATCACGAGGATATCCGCGTACCGGACTTCTTCCAGTGTCGCGTGGAAAGCCTCCACAAGCATGTGGGGCAGCTTGCGGATAAAACCGACCGTATCCGAGAGCAGGATCTCCCGCCCTCCCGGCAGTCTGATCCGCCTGGTCGTCGTATCGAGTGTCGCGAACAGCTTGTCCTCTTCCAGCACTCCGGCGCCTGTGATCCGGTTGAAGATCGTCGATTTGCCGGCATTGGTATAGCCGACAAGCGCCGCGTGGGGAACGCGGTTGCGCACCCGCTGACTGCGCATGGTGTCACGGTTCTTCTCGATCTCGGCAAGCTGTCTCCTCAGTGCGTCCATCCTCGAACGGATCGCGCGCCTGTCAAGCTCAAGCCTTGTTTCGCCGGCGCCTCTGGAATGCATCCGTCCGATCGTACCGCCCTGCTGCGACAGCGACCGGCCGAGTCCTGTCAGTCTCGTCAGTCTGTAGGACAGATCCGCAAGCTCCACCTGCAGCTGTCCTTCACGGGTCGTTGCTCTCTGTGAAAAAATATCGAGGATCAGAAGCGTCCTGTCCAGGACCTTTGTCTTGAGGATATCCGCCATATTCCGGAGCTGCGCCGGTGAAAGCTCGTCATCGGTGATCACTCCGTCCGCGCCGGTCAAAGCCAGCGCGTTCCGCAGCTCTTCAAGCTTGCCTTCCCCAAGATATGTCCCCGGATCCGGCGTCTCCCGACGCTGGATGATCCGTCCGCATTCTTCTCCTCCGGCAGTCTCAAGGAGCTCTGCAAGCTCATCCAGAGACTGCTCCGCCGTCACATTGCTGCGCGGATCTTCCGCCGCAGCGAGAAGAAACCGCTCCGGCTTCGGAGCGGTTTCGTAAATGTCATTGTACATGTTCGTATTCCGCGATGAGATCCCAGATCTCTGTTGTATCCCAGCCGTAGTACCACAAGGCGACACCTCCGAGATTCTGTGACTTGGCGAGATCGATCCTCAGCTGCATGGAGCGCGGATCTTCAAGCCATACACGGCTTCTGGAATTGTCTCCGTAAATGATCTCCGCGTAGTACTGTCCTGTCGTACGGTCCCACTCGACATCTTCATACCAGTCGTTGTTGACCAGATCCCAGGCTTCCTCCATACTGATCGTCCGGGTGTATTCCGGCATGACCATACCGGTAGCCGTCAGGCTCCATACACGCGTGTACAGCGGCATACACAGCACCAGCTTCCGGGAAGGGATCCCCTCCGTCAGCGCGTCCTGCACGCCTGCCTGCACCCACGGATACGAAGCGACGCTGCCCGCGGTCGTATCGTTGGCGTAATGCTCATCATAAGCCATCAGACAGATATAATCACAGACATCGCCCATGACGTCGTAACGGTAATAACCGTTCCAACCACTCGGTACGTTCAGATCGACCGAGAGGACGCAGCCCTCCGGACGGACCGTCGCGGACAGCTCTCTCATGAACTGTACGAAATACGGGCCGATCTCTTCGTGCAGACCTTCCAGGTCGATATTGATGCCGTCAAAACCATAGATCTTATATAAATCCAGGATCTGCTGTACCATCGTCTGCCGGCGCGCCGTATCCTTCATCAGCTCCAGCAGCTTCTCGTTCAGATCGTCGTAATAGTTATCGACGTTCTCAAGCGTCACCCAGACCTTGTATCCGTTCTCGTGCATCCAGTCGATATAGTCCTGGCTGGAAGCGTCATACAGGTACGCGTTGCCGTCTTCATCCTCCAGAATGTGCAGGAAAAGCGGCGCTACGACCTTAAGTGTATCCGACGTTACGACTTCCGTATAATGCTCCATCGCGTCGCCGCCGAGATATCCGCCGTAATCAGCGGAGAAATACTGCCAGATCACGGAGATCGGCAGATCCATCTGCTTATCGGCCGGAAGCTCATAGCTGTCAAGCTCGACCGTCTCCGCCTGCTCATAGCGGATGCCGCTGACCGCGTCCTTTTTCACATAGCCGGTCTTGCCGTCGCGGTCTGCGATCTTGTAATAACCCTCTTCTTCGCCGAAGACGATCAGGGTCTCACCGATAGTGAGCTCACGGTAGACTTCATAGCCTTTGCCGAAACCGAACATCTGCGCGAACGGGTTGCCGTCCTTTGGATATACCTTCAGATACTGTGTCTCTCCGGTATCCAGCACATCCACGTAACGACGGGTCGCGTCCTCCAGGACCAGAACGTTTGAAGCCTTGTCATACAGGAATTCCACACCGTACAGATCCGTCACCGCTGACGCGCGCATATAGATCCTGCCTGTCACAGGCACTGTCTCTTCAGGCTCGGCCGGCTCCTCCGGCTCGGCCTGTGTCTCTTCTTCCGGAGATTCCTCAACAGACTCTTCGGAAGATTCGCCGGAGGAATCCTCTGTGCTGTCAGAGGATTCCTCACCGGCTGAAATATCGGATTCTTCTTCGGAAGATTCCTCTTCCGGTTTATCTTCCACAAACAGGAAAGTAGGCAGACCGCCGGCACTGCGTCCGTTCTTCAGATCATAAGACGGTCCGATCTCGCAGTTCATGACACGTGTCGAAGTTGTGTAGATGATCTGGTCCGTCTCTTCATCATAATAGAACCGTTCACCGGCATATACGCTGTTTACGGTCTCCAGATCCACATACAGCTCACTCCGGTAGGTATGATACGTCGCATTCTCGGTATCATAGCCTTCCGTGGACAGAACGATGACATCGCCCTCATCCTTGATCTTAGGAATATCGGAATCTGTCTCCACCGTCACATAGTGCTCCATATGTGAAAACGCTTCCTTAGCATACCGGAATACGTATACACACAGGCCGGCAAAGACCAGAACTCCTAAAAGGATGCTCCATTTCTTCATACAATCAGTCTCCTACTCCAATAATACAAGCAGTTCTGTTATTTTACAGCTTTCTGCCGATTGTGTCAAGGTTGAGATACACCTTGTTGTTGGCCTTCGTGATCTCCTGCAGACGGTTCTCCGGGTCGATCTCGACATAGCAGCCCTTCAGATCCGTAATATGGTGCAGGTAGAAGATGACCTCACGGGAGCGCGGCAGCATATCTGTCGGAGCCTCGAGCGACGGCAGCAGCGCGCTCTTGAGCACCTTGCCGTCACGGTTCTTCAGCACGACTTCGACTTCAGGCGTCGCGACCGCTCCGAGTGAATGGATCCGGACATTGATACCGTGATCGAAGACCTGAATATCGTTCTCGCCGACGCCGAGATCCGGTCTCTGCCAGTAAGGGGTGTCTTCCTTGAGCAGGCGCATCTCGACGACCGTGGTCTTACCCGCCGCAAAAGCCACACGTGCTCTCTCGGTGTACGCAAACGGTACTTCGCATCTCTCCACGTTCTCGTCCGCTCTATCGTCATCGTTGGTATCCACACCGGTCACGACTTCCCACAGACCCGGCTTCACAGCCTGGCCGATCACGTCCGCGAAAACGTCACGGTCAGACAGATTGTATACCACGATCCGCAGATGGTCTTCTTCGCAGACAGGCGTCAGAATCGCTACGCGCTCATCATCGCACCAGTTGGTGAAACGCCATGTGATGCGGTTCATCGGGAAGGAATAACGTGTCTGTACGTCGGAAGGATCCGCCAGACGGTCGCAGTACAGCGCGCAAGGCTCACTGTAGACACGGTCGATCCACGGATGTCCGTCGGTATTATAGTATTCCTTGACCGCCGCGAGCACGTTCAGCTTCTCGTAACGTTTTGCCACGATGTCCTTGTCGATGACGTCTTCCGTACCGGCCTTGACAGGATGCAGCGGATAACCGGTCTCTCTCTCGGTCATGCCGCCCTTGTCCACTTCAGGCATCAGATCCCAGTACTTCTTCTCATTCAGAAGGACAGACGCCGGCGCGAGAAGCGCACGTTCACCGCTCCTGCGGTGAGAGATCTCCGGAACTTCATAATCGTCCTCAAAGCGGATATAGGAATGGATATAATTCTCATCCGGATGATAATGCGCGATCAGACCGTCCGCCATCTCGCGGATGATCCGCAGCAGATACGGATTGCCGTTGTACTGCGCTACATACCACGCGGTCGCCGGTGAAATATAGCAGCAGGACTGCTGGCTGCCCCACGGCTCGTCGTAAGCGATCACGGAACCGCTGTAGAAACAGGATTTCACCAGTCGGTTGCCGGCCTTGTTAACGCCGGTAAGCCACTCCAGCTGACGTCCGATCTCAAAAGCATGCTCCAGCCATTCCGGACTGCCGGGATGAACCGCCATGCAGGCTGCCAGGCTGACCTGTCCCTCTTCGGAAGAATGCAGCTCATCGGCCTGGATCGAGCACAGTCCGTTCGTGAACATACCCTGGTTATAGAAAGCTCTCTCGTTTGCTTCCATCGAGCGGACGACCTTGTCGCCCTCGCAGTCCATCATGGCATAACGGGCCCAGGACGCGACGAAATCGCCGTCATCCGACAGTCCGCCGCCCAGCTCTCCATTCGCGATCTGGCGCTTGTCCATGAAGAAACGGATGATCTTCTTGTAATGCCGCAGATACTCGACCTGACGTGCCGCCCACGCGGGAACGCCTTCCGGCAGCTTTTCCAGCAGATCCGGCAGCGGATACTCCGGCACCTTGTTGCCATTCGCGTCCGTATAAGCCATGCCGCGGCGGTGATACATCATGTAGTAGTAGCCAAGACCCGGCATATGATCGGGATCGGCCTTCAGGAGATCCAGAATATCGCGTTTAAAGCGGACATACGTCGGATAACGCTCGTCCATCGGGGATTCCTCAGTCATATGGCCGGCGATATCCCGGACCTGATTGAAGCGGTCT
>JAEEGL010463202.1_pt1 | contig 20231 bp, 17 predicted proteins | sample 9134231 | NCBI WGS metagenome assembly JAEEGL01 (sample SAMN16246548, study PRJNA631951) | gut metagenome | biome: gut microbiome; feature: rumen; material: fiber-attached | host: Bos | place: Iran: Karaj | collected 2018-10 | reverse complement strand
ATTGGGCTTCGGCGTGCCGATATAGTCCTTGAAGCGGCCGGGTATCGGCTTATACATATCGTGGATGCAGCCGAGCACGTTGTAGCAGTCGGCGATATCGTCGACTATAACTCGGAAGGCGTAGACGTCCATGACCTCGGAGAGCTCCTTGTTCTGACCGTACATCTTCCTGTAGATCGAATATATATCCTTTATTCTCTTCTGCACGACGCAGTTTATGTGCGCCTCCTCCATACGGCTCTTTATCGCCGCCTCGGTGCGCTCCATAAAGCCCTCGTATTTCCCGCCGCGCTCTGCAAGCGCGTTCTTTATCTCCTCATAGCCCACGGGGTCGAGGTAGACGAGCGCAAGATCCTCCAGCTCGAGCTTTATCTTCTGCATTCCGAGCCTGTGCGCTATGGGTGCGTAGACCTCCATCGTTTCAAGGGACTTCTCCCTCTGCTTCGGTCCGGGCTGATAGTCCATCGTGCGCATATTGTGAAGCCTGTCGGCAATTTTTATCAGTATGACGCGGATATCCTTTGCCATCGCGAGGAACATCTTGCGGAGATTCTCCATCTGTTCCTCTTCCTTTGTCGTGTAGGTCACTCTCGTCAGCTTCGTAACGCCCTCCACGATATCGGCGACGCTTTCGCCGAACGTCTTCGATATCTCCTCGTGAGTCGAGGGCGTGTCCTCAATAACGTCGTGTAAAATGGCGGCGATTATCGAATCCTCGTCGAGCCCCATCTCTGCGACGATAGCCGCCACCTTGAGCGGATGCGTTATATAAAGGCTGCCGTCCTTGCGAAGCTGCTGTCCGTGCGACTGAAAAGCAAAGTCGAAGGCCGCCTTGACTCTTTTGAGGTCCTTGATCTGGGTATGGGTTTTAATGGCCTCCACGAGCTCCGCGTAGGCCTTCTCCGCTCCCTCTATACCCATTATCGGTCCGATTGATCTTCTGATCTCCATAGTCTTCCTCCGAAATGCCCGCGCAGGTCTCAGCCGTCGAGAGGCACGAAATCGCAGAGATTTAGCTGCGGTATCGCGCGCCCGCGGAACTCGTTCACCTGCGGAGTAAAAGCGACGTTCGCCCTTATGCCCTTCTCCGCGCCAAGCTCTCTGACGCTCTTTGAAAAAAACACCGCCTCAAAGACCGCGCCTCTCTTCGAGAGCCAGAGCTTCGTGTGTCTCCCGTCGGAAAGCGGCAGCACGTCCTCTACAGTCGCACCGGTAATGCACAGCACCGGCTGAGGGTTTCCGACTCCGTATGGCTCGAGAGCCCCAAGCGCCTTGATATTCTGAACGGTAAGCAGCTCTGCGGGCTTGATGACCTCGAAGTCAACGGGAAGCACCGGCTCCTCCTTCGCCGCCGAGCAGGCGGAATACCTCACTCCGAGAGCCTTCCTCAGCGCGGGTATGTTCTTCTCCTCAACCGTTATCCCCGCCGCAAGCTCGTGACCTCCGAAGCTCATCAGCAGGTCGCGGCAGGAATAGAGCGCCTCAAATATATTATAGCCTCCCGAGGAACGGCACGAGCCTCTGCCGACCCCGTCCTTCACGCATATCATAATGGCGGGCAGATCAAATTTCTCGCTCACCCTTGACGCAACGATCCCGGCAACGCCCTGATGCCAGCTCGAGCTTGCGAGAACTATCGGCTTGTCTCCCGGAGGGTCGCTCTCAAGCATTGCGAGCGCCTCTGAAACCATCGCGCTCTCGATCCTCCGCCTCTCCGAATTGAGCTCGCATAGCCTTTCGGCAAGGCGCGCGGCCTCAGCGTCGTCCTTCGTAATAAGAAGGTCGACCGCAACGTCCGTTCCGCCGAGTCTGCCCGCAGCGTTTATCCTCGGCGCGAGCACGTAACCCACTCCGACCGGTCCGAGCTTCTTGATATCCGCGTCTGCCGCCCGGCACAGCTCCCTGAGCCCGGGACGCTTCCCGCTCCTTAAAAGCTCGATGCCCTTTCGCACGAAAACTCTGTTTTCGCCGGTCATAGGCATAACGTCAGCTATCGTTCCGACTGCTACGAGGTCTCCGTATTTATCGAGCAGCTCTTCAGTCCTGTCCTCGCCCTCAACGGCGCAGATAAGCTTGAAGGCGACGCCCACTCCCGCGAGCATCTTCGCCGGCGAGGCGCAATCCGGTCTGCGCGGATCGACTACCGGACTCTCCGGCATCTCGCCCGTTACCTCGTGGTGGTCGGTTATCACCATATCCATTCCGAGCGAGGCCGCGTATCGCTTGTTGTCCGCGGCTGTAATGCCGCAGTCCACCGTTATAACGAGACCGACTCCCTTCTTCGCCATAGTCTCAAGCGCGGAATCCTTGACCCCGTAGCCGTCCTCAAGGCGTTCGGGTATATATATGTCGCAAACGACGCCCTTTGACCTGAGATAGTCGGCAACAAGGCATGAAGAGGTTATTCCGTCCACGTCGTAGTCCCCGTATACCGCGACTCTCTCTTTATTATCTATCGCCCTTCTGACTCTCGCGGCTGCGAGCTCCATATCCTTAAGGAGCAGCGGCGAGGAAACGTCGCTCGCCGAGGCTGTGGTCAGAGCGCGCACCTTCTCCGGCGTGTCCGCCCCTCTTGATGCGAGCAGCACTGCCACGAGCGGATTGAGTCCGTTGTTAAGAAGCTTTACCGCCGTCTCGCGGGAATAGCCCGCGACCTTCCATTCTTTTGCGCCCGTCTTCCTCACCTCCCCTCTCTATAGCTTCAGGGCATACTTATCCAAAAATATATTATATCAAATTCCGCTCCTTTTGTGAATAGAAAAAGAGAAAAATCAGCGGAATAAATAGCGTATCTCCAGCCCGTCCCCTTCGGCCTTGATCTCGGCGCAGGCGCCGGTCACCACAGGGAGCATGGGCGGCAGATGACCTATGTCCACGTCCTGTATCACAGGCACTCCGAGCATACATACCGCGCCCATGACCGCCTCGTACATACTAAGCCCGTACTGCTCTTCACCGTAATGGAGCGGTCTTCCGATAAGAAAGCCCTTCGCTCTCTCGAACCAGCCCGCCTCGCGCATCGCCCACATGGCTCGCCTTACGTCCATCGGGTGCAGATCGCAAAACTCCAGGAACCATATAACGCCGTCTTCCGCGTATTTTTCGCTAAACTCCCTCACTCTGTCGAATCTCGTTCCGAGAAGTGTGAAAAGTATATCCCCGCAGCCGCCGAGGAGTCTGCCATTAAGTCTTGCTCTGCGCCCGTCCGTGTTGAAATACCTGTATTGCGTCCTCTCCGTCAGATTATACGGGGCGAGCGGGTCTTCGTCGCCCCTGCCCTCCAGCTCCCATGCCGGATAGCTCTTGACCGTGAGCTTCTCGCCGGTCAGTATACCGAGAGCGTCGGTAAACGACCGGTGCCCGCCAGTAAGCCCGAAGGACGGAAAGCATGGTCCGTAAATCGCGGCAGTGTCGGCAAGTGTGGCGGATAAAAAAGTGAAATTCGTATTGTCCGAATAGCCCATATACCATTTCGGTCTCGCCTTCGATATCGCGTCGAAATCGATATACGGAACGACCTCGCACATAAGCTCTCCGCCTCCGACGGAGATAACCGCGTCCGTATCGGGCGAGAGGTAAGCGCAGTTAAGCTCGTCTCCGAGGACGTCCGCCGGACCAGACCTGCCGATGGCCTCGTCAAGTCTCACGTGCGGAGTCTCCGCTATGCCGAATCCGAGCGCCTTAAAGTTTCGCTCTGCGGCGTCGAGCCTCGATTTATACGGCTCTATCGTGCAGCCGAAGCTCGGCGCGGCAAGTCCGATAGTTCCGTTTTTTCTTATCGGTTCAGGATATCTCATATCTGCACCTCTCAGCGTTTCTTTTTCCGATAGTATACCAAATTTTCCGCCGCTTAGCAATTCCTTAATAATGCCTCTTTTAATTCCCGTTTCTTTGTGCTATACTGTATTTGTATAACTATCTCTCGGAAAGGGGCGGCAGCCGGTGACTGAGCTCGTAAGCCTTGTAAACACAGCCGAAGCGGTATCTGCCGCCGTGCAGAACGGAGCGGACGCGGTATGCGCCGCCCTCGCCCTTCCGGGAAGACCCGGTCTGAGCCGCGAGGAATTCTACGGCGCCTCCGTATTCTGCCGCGTACGAGGCGTAAAGCTCTACGCCGAGGTGGATATAACCGCGTCGGACTCTGTTTTCGATTCCGTTCTCTCCGCCGCCCGCGCCGCCTGGCTCAACGGAGCCGCCGCGATCAGGGCGTCCGACCCCGCTCTCATCCTCGCTCTCCGCCGCACCGTTCCAGATGCGCCGATACAGGCGGGGGCGCTTATGAGCGTACATCTCTCCGACGCGGAAAAAATCGCCGCCGCTATGGGCGCTAAGCGCACCGTGCTCGCCCCTCAGCTCAGCCGCGATATGATCTCTTCGATAATAAAAAGCGCATCGACCGAGCTTGAGCTTCCCGTACACGGGTGGCTCAGCCCTTCCTGCCCCGGTCTCTTCCTTCTGCCGGCGCTCTGCTCCTCCGGGAGCGAGAGGCGCGGCGGAAATTACAGGGAGAGCCTTTTCCACTACAAGAGCGGCATAAAGGGCTCTCTCCCACTCGTTATGCCCGACCTCTGCCTGCTTTCCATGCTAGGCGAGATATCCGGAATGGGTCTCGCCGCCGTAAGCGTCGACGGGCGCGAGAGGCGTCCGGAATACACGGCCGCCCTCACGGGTCTTTACCGCCGTGCGCTCTCAGGCGTCAAGGTGGACGCGGTAGAGGAGCTCACCGCTCTCGAGGCGGTCGTTCCCACTGCGGGCTACACCTCCGGCTTCTTTACCGGAAAAGGCCCCGCAGACTGCCTCCTCTGCTCTGCGAAGACGGCGGAGGACGGCTCCCAGACCATTTCCGAGCTCAGAAAGACATATATGCGCCGCGAATTCCAGCGCGTGCCGGTCAGCTTCACCGCCGAGCTGTCTCTCGGAAGACCGATAAGGCTCACCGCCTGCGACGATATGGGAAACGAGGCCGTCCGCGAGGGCGGAAAATGCGACCTTGCCTTCCACCGCGAGCTTACCGCGGCGGGGCTGCAGACCGAGCTCTACAAAACCGGAGGAACTCCCTTCCTCACTCAGTCCGTAAAGGCCAAGATACAGAAAAACGTATATGCCGAGCCAAAGGATATTTCCGATCTCGTTTTCTCCGCTCTCGCGGAGCTTATGGAAAAGCGCGAGGCGCTGCCGGAGCGCAGGGCCGGCGAGGCTGCGCCTCTCCCGGATCCGGGCGAGCCGTCCTCTCTGCCTCCCGTGCTTACTGTCTCGGTTCTGAGGGCCGCCCAGCTCACGAAAAGGCTTCTTGAGCTTGCGCCGCCCGTCGTTTACGTGCCTATAGCCGAGATACAGTCCGCTCAGGACTCCGTTTTGCCCTTTATCAAGGCCGAAGGCATAACCGTTGTCGCCTCTCTGCCTCCTTTCTTCCCGGACGACGAAAAGCCCAGGCTCACTCAGATGCTGCTGAGCGCAAGGCAGCTCGGGATAGAGGACGCCCAGTGCGAAAACCTCGGTCACGCCCTGTTTCTTAAGAATATGGGCTTTCGTCTCAGGGGCGGCGTCGGGCTCGGGATACTGTCCTCCGGCGATACCGATATTCTCCGCCGTCTTAATTTCAAAAGCTGTCTCCTCTCTCCGGAGCTGAGCTCCGCCGAGGTCTCGGCTTTGAAGAAGCATTTGCCCTGCGAGCTTTTCGTCTACGGCCGTCTGCCCGTCGCCCACTCCCTCTTCCCGCTCTCGTCGGGGCTCAGCAGCGAGGGCTATTCCGGGATACCGGACAGAGACGGCATGGTGATGCCCTCCGTCCGCTCCGCAGCTGGGCGCGAGACTCTCTACTCGTCCAAAAAGATCTTTCTTGCGAGAAAAAGCCGCGAATACATGAATTCCGGCCTCTGGGGCGTGCGTCTGTCGTTCACGACCGAAAACCCGGAGGAGGTGTCTCTCGTCGCAGAAAGATATCTCGGCGAGGGGAAATACGAGCCCGCGAGCTATACCCGCGGCCTGTTCTGAGAATAATAGACGTTATGACGTTATAAAGGAAAAAGGTGTTTTTATGTCAAGGATAATTCTCGCCTCAAAGTCCCCGCGCAGAAGTCAGCTTCTCCGCGAGCTCGGGATAGGCGATTTTCAGATAATCCCCTCTCTCAGCGAGGAGGAGCCCGACCTTTCCCTCGAGCCCGGCGAGGCGGTAAAGCATATATCCATGTCGAAGGCGCGAGAGGTCTACTCCCGCATTTCCGACCCTGAGGCTCTCGTGATAGCCGCCGATACTCTCGTGTATCTCGACGGCAGACCGCTCGGAAAGCCTGCGGACGAGGCCGAGGCAAAGGGTATGCTCCGCGCCCTGTCGGGCAGGGAGCATCTCGTTGTCACCGGCATAGCCCTCATAACCGGCAAAAGGGCGATAGGCGACTCGGAGGCCACCTTCGTCCGCTTCCGCCCGATGACCGAAGCGGAGATAGCCTGGTACGTCTCCACCGGCGAGCCCATGGACAAGGCGGGAGCCTACGGAGCTCAGGGGAAGGGCGCCGTTTTCATTGAGGGCATAAGGGGCGATTTCTTCAACGTTATGGGTCTGCCCCTCTGCCGGCTTGCCAAAGACCTTGAGCGTCTCGGCATTCCCCTTGTCAGTCTTGTTTCGGAGGGTTGATTCAATTGAAGGACCTGATTTCAAAAAAAGGAATAATAATCGCCGCTATCGCCATAGTGATAGCCCTTGTCGCGGCAGTTACAATGGCGCTATCCGGCGGCAACGCAGACTTCGGAAGGGTGCTGAGCGAGCCGGTGTTCAAGCCGCTCAAGAGCGCGATGAGCGGGCTCGTGAGCTCGCTTGAGGATATCTACGGCTACATCTACCGCTACGACTCAGTTGTTGCGGAGAATGCGGCGCTGAAGGAGCGCATAGCCGAGCTGGAGAAGGACAGCCGCGAGTACACGGAGATAATCGAGGAGAACGAGCGGCTGCGCTCTCTCATCGGCTTCTCAAGGCGCGGCTCCGACGAGCTGCCCTACGAGCTGAAGGACGTGACCGTAATCTCATGGACGGCGTCCAATTTCTCATCCTCATTCACCATAAACCGCGGCGAGACCTACGGGATCGAGATCGGAGACGCAGTAATAACCGCCGAGGGCTACCTTGTCGGCACCGTGACCGAGGTGGGCGTCTCCTCCTCCACTGTCGTAAGCATAATCGACACCACAATGAGCGTAGGCGCCATCCTCTCCGATACCGACGAGACCGGTATCGTGGAGGGCGACTTCTCTCTCTTCAAGGAGTCCCGCCTCAAGCTCGGGTATATAGCGAACACGTCCAACGTCTTCATAGGCGACTCCGTGCTGTCCTCCGGAAGAGGCGGCTCGAGTCCCGCCGGTCTCATAATCGGCACCGTCGAGAGCATAAAGGAGGACTCCACCGGTCACGGATCCTACGCCGTGGTGAAGCCCGCCGCCGATCTCTCTTCCGTCTCGGATCTCTACGTTATAACCGATGTAAAGGCAGGCTGAGCTCAATATGTCTGAATCAAGAAAAAGGCTGATGGCGCGAATACTCCTTTTCGCAGTATTTCTGCTCCTGAGCTATATTCTGCAGGGTCTTGTGCTAAACAGGCGGTCTATTTTCGGCGCCAATCCGCTGATTCTCCCCCTCGTTACCGCCGCAGCCGCCATATTCTACGGGCGCGTGACCGGCGGAGCCGTCGGCATCGCCTGCGGCTTTCTCATGGACCTCGCCTATAACCAGCCTACGATAATGTTCACTCTTACTCTGACCTTCGTCGGAATAACCGTAGGCTATCTCGTTGAGACCGTGCTCGTAAAGGGTCTTTTTTCCTACTGCGTCTCGGCTCTTGCGGCTCTCTTCATATGCTTCTCGGTTGAAGCCGTGAGCTACCTCATATGGGGCGGCGCGCCCGCCGCCGCGGTTCTGGACGTAGGTATTCGGCAGACTGCCGCCTCGGCTCTGTTTGCCGTTCCCGTATACTACGTCACTCTGGGCATTTCAAAGCTCGTTTAGCCGGAAAGGAGGGTCCTTAATGGACCGAAGCCTGCGATCCTCAAGGATCACTTTTCTCGCCCTGATTTTGGCGGCGCTGACCGCCCTTATGGTCTTCTCCATGTACGATCTCTCCGCCGTACAGGCGGAGGAATACCTATCCAAGCCGGGAACTGCGTCCGTTGCAACCACGAAAACAGTGGAGGCGGCGCGCGGCGCTATCCTCGACCGGAACGGAACTCTTCTCGCCGCGGATGAAACGGTCTACAGCGTAAAAATATCCCGCTCCGCCCTCCTCAAGGAGGATTCTCCGAACGACACCGTTCTCAGTATCGTAAAGGCTGCGAACAGATACGGAGTAAAATACACAGACACCTTCCCCGTCACCATGTCCGCCCCGTTTCAATACGTCGCAAAGCCCACGAAGCTCCAGTCCTCCCGCCTTGAGACCTACCTCGATTACTTCGGACTGAAGCCGGATATAACGGCGCCGGAACTCATAAGCTGGCTGCGCGACCACTATAAGATAAACTACACCGTGACAGCCGAGGACGCGAGGCTCATAATCGGCGTCAGATACGAGCTTGAGATGCGCGTTCTCGTAAACACCTCGGAATATGTCTTCGCAGAGAACGTTTCGACCGATTTTCTGACCTTTGTAAAAACCGGCCGGCTTCCGAGCGTTTCCGTTACGACAGGCTACAGGAGAGTATACTATACCGACTCCGCGAAGCACATACTCGGCTCCGTCGGACCTATCTACGCCGAGGAGTATGAGGCGCGGAAGGGCGAAGGCTACACGCTCACGAGCATAATCGGAAAGAGCGGAGTTGAGTACGCCTTTGAGGATTATCTAAGAGGACGCCCCGGAAAGGTCACCGTCTATTCCGACAGGAACGGGGCAGTTATAGACGAGATCGTCCGCTCTCAGGCAAAGGCGGGCGGAAACGTGTATCTCTCTATCGACATCGGGCTCACTCAGGTGGCGGAAGCCTCTCTCTCTGCTACTATAGCATCAATAAACGAGGCCCGGATCGCCGAGGCCGAAAGGCGCTACTTCGACGGTGAGACGGACACGTATAAATCCCCAGAGCTCGCAGAGGGCGGAGCCGTCGTAGTCGTCGACGTGAACTCCGGAAAGGTGCTTGCCATGGCGTCGTATCCCGATTACTCCGTTTCGACATGGAACCGCGCGACTCAGGGGACCTACGAGCCGGGTTCTACCTTCAAGATGGTCACCGCGTGGGCGGGACTCAACAACAATTACATCTCGCCCGAGACCACGATAAGGGACGAGGGCATATACACGAAATACGAGGACCTCGGCTACGCGCCGCGCTGCTGGGTCTATCCCTCGAATCACGGCAACGTAAACGTCGTAAAGGCGATAGAAAACTCCTGCAACTACTTCTTCTACTGGCTCTCCGACAGGATGGGCATAACCCCGATTTCCGAGGCGGCGAAGCAGTTCGGCTTCGGAAGTCCGACGGGTATCGAGATAGGCGAGAAGACCGGCATACTCGCAAGCCGCGAGTATAAGCGCGAGGTGCTTAACGAGGGCTGGTGGAACGCAGATACCCTCCAGGCGTCGATAGGCCAGAGCTATAACCAGTTCACGCCCGTACAGATCGCAAGCTACGTCGCCACGATAGCGAACGGCGGCACTCACTACAAGACCTCCGTTCTGAATTACGTAACAAGCTCCGACTACTCCGACATACTAATAGACAAGGCGCCGGAGATATGGAACGTCATCGACGATCCCGGCGGCTACTTCCCCGTCATCCGCCGCGGAATGCGCGCCGTGGTGACCACCGGTACCGCCGCCGCTATGTTCAAGGGCTTTTCCGTGCCGATAGCCGCCAAAACGGGAACCGTCCAGTCCGACAACGCCGCTATGACGACAGGCGTTTTCGTGTGCTACGCCCCGGCGACGAATCCGGAGATAGCTATAGCCGTCGTCGTTGAAAAGGGCGGTTCAGGCTCGGGTCTCACTCAGGTTGCAAGGGATATCATCACAGAATACTTCTCCGCCTCGTCCGTATCCGAAACTCTTGGCATCGAAAATGCCGTTCAGAGATAATTATTATAAAAAATCACCAGATTTTACTTGAAATGTTCAGACTTTTTTAGTATACTGAATAGAAGAGAGATCATAGGGTAGTGGCCTTATCGGGAGGTATCCGTTTGGGAACAGCAATAGTAATGACCTCCGGGAAGGGCGGGACCGGAAAAACGACTTCCACCGCCGCAATAGCCGAGGCTCTCGCCCTGATGGGCAGGAAAACGCTCTGCATCGACTGCGACGTGGGGCTCAAAAATCTCGATCTCTCCCTCGGGCTGACAGATAACGTCCTCTGGGATTTCGGCGACGTGCTTTGCGGCAGGATCGCCGCAGCCGAGGCAGTTATACCCCACGGCGAGATTGAGGGGCTTTTCTTCCTCTCCGCGCCTAATGAGGAAATGCCCGACGATATCGACCCGGGTGCGTTTTCAGAACTGATCGCGTCGCTCAAGGAGGACTACGACTACATCCTTCTCGACTCTCCCGCCGGTCTCGGCGCGGGTTTCCGCCTCTCGGCGGCTGGCGCCGACATGGCGATAGTCGTCTCGACCGGCGATTCAACGAGCCTGCGCGACGGGCAGAAGACTGTTTCGGCTCTCTCCCGCCTCGGCGTAAAGGATATCCGGCTGCTCGTGAACCGCGTCGAGCCGAAAAATCTCCGCCGGATAAACGCTACCGTCGACGATATTATCGACGCCGTAGGCGCGCAGCTTATTGGAATTATTTCAGAAGACCCCTCCGTTTCTCTCGCGGCAAACCTCGAAAGGCCTCTTATGCTCTACGGGGCGAAAAATATTGAAGGTCAGTTCTCAAGAGTAGCCCGCCGCATAACCGGCGAGCGGGTATTCCTCTCGGGACTTTGATACTACTCCATAGAAAAGAAGGTGGCACGAAATGAACATTGCAATAATGGCAGACGATAGAAAAAAAGAGCTTATGGTGCAGTTCTGCATAGCCTACTGCGGGATCCTTGCAAAGCACTCCATATGCGCCACCAACACCACCGGCCGGCTCGTGTCGGAGGCAACCGGACTACCGATAACCTTATACAACTCTTGCGCCTTGGGCGGGGCGCAGCAGATAGGCGCCCGAATAACCTACAACGAGCTGGATCTCGTGCTCTTCTTCGAGGACCCGGCGAAGGAGCAGTCCAAGGAGGTCACCTATCTCTGTCAGCTCTGCGACCAGATGAACGTGCCCTTTGCAACGAACGTTGCGACCGCCGAGGTAATAATCCGCGGTCTGCAGGACGGTCTTCTCGACTGGCGCGATATCGTTAACCCGAAGAAATAAGAGAGAAAAAATCGAATGTTCGGGCGGGCGTATTTTTGCCCGCCTATACATTTGCGTAAAAATATGAGGTAACGTCATGGAAAGAATAAAACCGCACACTCTCTCCGGCTTCATGGAGCTTCTGCCCGATGCGCAGCTCAAATTCGACAAGATAGCCGACACGCTCAGGAGAGTCTATTCGCTTTACGGCTTCACCCCGCTCGACACTCCCGTCATAGAGAGCTCCGACGTGCTGCTCGCCAAGGGCGGCGGAGAGACTGAGAAGCAGATATACCGCTTCCAGAAGGGAGACAACGACCTCGCGCTCCGCTTCGATCTCACCGTGCCCCTCGCAAAATACGTCGCGCTCCACCTTAATGAGCTCACCTTCCCCTTTAAGCGATATCAGATAGGCAAGGTATACAGAGGCGAGAGAGCGCAGAGAGGGCGCTTCCGTGAATTTTATCAGGCGGATATCGACGTGATCGGCGACGGAAAGCTCAGCATCTACAACGAGGCGGAGATACCGAGCGTCATATATCGCGCCTTTACCGAGCTGGGGCTCACCCGCTTTGTGATAAGAGTCAACAACCGCAAGATACTGAACGGGTTTTACGCCATGCTCGGCCTTTCGGATATCGCCGGCGACATAATGCGCACGGCGGACAAGCTTGAAAAGATAGGCGCGGGCAAGGTCCGCGCTATCCTGACCGACGATCTCGGCATAGCCCCTGAAAAAGCCGACGCGATACTGGATTTTATGTCAGTTAAGGGAACGAACGCCGAGGTGCTCTCCGCCCTCGAAGGCTACAGGGGCAAAAACGAGGTCTTTGACCTCGGTCTCAGCGAGCTTACAGCAGTTACGAGCTATCTCTCCGCTTTCGGAGTCCCCGAGGAGAATTTCGCCGTCGATCTCACCATAGCCCGCGGGCTCGACTACTACACAGGAACAGTTTACGAGACCTTAATGCTCGATCACCCGGAGATAGGCTCCGTCTGCTCCGGAGGAAGATACGACGACCTCGCGGGATACTACACCGACAGGCAGCTTCCCGGAGTCGGCATTTCGATCGGACTCACCCGCCTCTTCTTTGTTCTGGAGGACTGCGGGCTCCTCAACGCCGAGCTTCCCTCCGCCCCCGCCGACGTTCTGATAATCCCGATGACCGAAGGTCTCGGCGCTTCGGCCTCCGTTGCAACTCAGTTCCGTGAAGCGGGCATAAGGGCCGAGATATACTTCGAGGAAAAGAAGTTCAAGCAGAAGATAGCCTACGCCTCCAAGCTCTCCGTTCCCTTCGCCGTCTTCCTCGGCGAAGACGAGATAAGAGACGGCGTCGTCGCCCTGAAGGACCTCGAAACGGGCGAGCAGGTAAAGCTCACTGCTGCGGAAGCTGCGGCGGTCATCAGGGAAAAGTCCGCGAAGCTCGGCGCGGACAAACCGATAAAAGAGTAAAGATATCATCCGCAAAGGAGAAATAGATATGACACAGAATCGAACACACAACTGCGGCGAGCTCAGGGCGGAAAACGTCGGAGAGCGCGTCCGTCTCGCTGGCTGGATGGAGAACGTCCGCGAGGTATCGTCTAATCTCAGCTTTGTAGTCCTTCGCGACTTCTACGGCACAACTCAGATCGTCTGCGAGTCCGAGGCTATGATCTCCGCCGTAAAGAGTCTCAACAAGGAGAGCACGATAGCCGTCGAGGGCGTCGTTCGCGAGCGCAGCTCAAAAAATCCGAAGCAGGCGACGGGCGACATTGAGATAGTCCCGGACAGGATAGAGGTTCTCGGCCGCTGCCGGTATAACGAGCTGCCCTTTGAGATAAACCGCAGCCGCGAGGCCGACGAGCAGGTAAGGCTCAAATACCGCTATCTCGACCTCAGAAATCCCGAGGTCAAGAAGAACATAATCCTTCGCTGCAACGTCGTCTCCGCACTGCGCGAGGCGATGACCCGCGAGGGCTTCCTTGAGATAACGACTCCGATACTCACCGCCTCCTCTCCGGAGGGCGCGCGCGACTATCTTGTGCCGAGCCGCAAGCACCACGGCAAGTTCTACGCACTTCCGCAGGCTCCGCAGCAGTTCAAGCAGCTTCTTATGACCTCCGGCTTCGATAAGTATTTCCAGATAGCGCCCTGCTTCCGTGACGAGGACGCGCGCGGCGACCGCAGCCCCGGCGAGTTTTATCAGCTCGATATGGAGATGGCTTTCGCCACTCAGGAAGACGTTTTCGGCGTCATTGAGCGCGTTCTGCCGCCGATCTTCGCCAAATACGGCACTTATGATATCGCCTCCAAGCCTCCGTTCCGCCGCATTAAATATCTCGACGCTCTGGAGATTTACGGGACCGACAAGCCCGACCTGCGCATAGACCTCACAGCTACCGACGTTTCCGCTCTCTTCAAGGGCAGCGAATTTGCGCCTCTCGCCGGCCAAAAGGTCAAGGCTGTCGTCATATCCGGCTGCACGCTTACGAGAAAGCAGATCGAAAAGCTGCTCTCAGACTGCGAGGTGCAGTCCGGCGGCAAGGGCTACTGGTTCAAGGTGGACGAGCATGGCGCAATAGCCGGCGGCATAGCCAAGTTCATCGACAGAGCCGAAGCCGAAAAGCTTATGCCGCTTGAGAAGAACACTCTCGTCGTCGTCGCGGGCGGTCAGCTTGCGAACAAGACCGCGGGCGTTATGATAAAGACCTTCGGCGCGGCCTGCGAGGGACATATGGACAGAGAACGCTATGAGTTCTGCTGGATAGTCGATTTCCCGATGTACGAGATAGGCGACGAGTCCGGCGAGCTTGAGTTCTGCCACAACCCGTTTTCGATGCCCTCCGGCGGCCTCGACGTGCTTCTCAAGGCGGAGCGCGGCGAGATAGACCCGCTCACCATCGAGGCGGAGCAATACGACATCGTCTGCAACGGCATAGAGCTCTCCTCCGGCGCCGTCAGAAACCACGACCCGGAGATCATGATAAAGGCCTTCGAGCTTGTGCGTCTCGGCGAGGACGACGTAAAGTCGAAGTTCCCCGCAATGTACAACGCCTTCTGCTACGGCGCGCCGCCTCACGCCGGCGTCGCTCCCGGCGTCGACCGTATGGTGATGCTCCTTGCTGGAGTCGACACGATACGCGAGGTCATCCCCTTCCCGATGAACAAGCAGGCGCAGGACGTTATGATGGGCGCGCCCTCCGAGGTGACCCAGAAGCAGCTCGACGAGCTTGCGATAAAAATAACCGATACGGAAGAATAAGAGATCGCCGGAGCGGATAAACCGCCCCGGCGATTTTTTATTTGAATTCCTTACTTAAGGCCGTTCTCGTAAGCCTCGATCATCTTCTTGACCATCTGACCGCCGACGGAACCCGCCTGACGGCTGGTAAGATCGCCGTTGTAGCCCTGCTTGAGATTAACTCCGACCTCGGAGGCGGACTCCATCTTAAAGCGGTTCATAGCCTCGCGGGCTTCCGGAATGTTGAGCTTGTTGGTGTTGTTAGCCATTTTTCGTTTCTCCTTCCTGATGAACTAAAAGCTTGCGCTTTCAGCCTTATCTTGTCTCGCCCCGCACGCGATATACAGGGAAATAAATGCCGAAAAAATTATCGATCATTAAATATTTTTATGCGACGCAAGCGAAAATATCCGAAGGCGTACACTGCCGAATAAATGCAAAACGCGCGCTGCGACACTTAATTCGCAGCGCGCGTTTTTGTAAGCTTTATTGCGCGTTTCTCCCAACCGGAGAAGAAATAGTAAACGAAGAGAGCCGCGGAGGCGATCAGCCAGCCGAGGGGATAGCCAAGCCCGACCGCGAGAGGCGAATCGGTCACGCCTGACACTATCGCAAGATAAATCTGTCGTATCACGATAAACGACAGAATCTGGATCACCGTAGGAGTCTTGGTGTCTCCGACTCCGCGTAGAGCGCCGGAGAGCACAGAGTTGCCCACGAGGCAGAGAGAAAGCGGCGCTATCGTGCGAAGGAACATACCTCCGTAGCCTATCGCCTCGCCTCCCGCCTTTTCGTCGATGAAAAGCGATATGAGCGGCTCGGCAAACAGCTCGATAGGTATAACGACGATAAAAACGGCGGCTATCGAGAGAAGGAGGGCGACTAAAGTGCCCTTTTTCGCCCGCTCCGGCTTGCCCGCTCCCGTGTTCTGACCCACGAAGGTCGTCGCCGCAAGGGAAATCGACTGCTGCGGCACGTTTGCAAAGGCGTCTATCTTCGCATAGCTTGCCCAGCCCGCGATGCAGGGCGTTTGAAATGCGTTTATGTAAGACTGGACAAACACGTTTGAGAAGGAGACGAGCATCTGCTGCAGCGACGAGGGCAGACCTATCTGGATTATCCTCTTCAGCATCGGCCTGTACAGCCTCAGCTTTTTAAGGCTCAGCCTGTAGGAATCTGAGGAACGCATCAGAGTCATCAGCACGAGGCAGGCGCTCACAAGCTCCGCTATGACCGTCGCAAGCCCGACGCCCACAATGCCCATCTTGAATTTGATAACGAAGAGCAGGTCGAGCCCCGTGTTCAGAAAGGCGGAAACGACGAGGAAAATGAGCGGATGGCGCGAATCGCCGACGGCGTTCAGTATCCCCGAGCCGAGGTTATATACGAGAAGTCCGAGAGCGCCGGAGAAATAGACGCGCATATAGGTGAGCGCGTCGCCGTAAACGTCGGAAGGCGTTTTCATCAGTCTGAGCATAATGGGCGAGCCGAAAAAGCCGAGAGCTGTAAAGGCGACGCCGAAGATGAGGGCGAGAGTCATGGCGGTGTGCACGGCCTCGTGTACCTTGTCCGCTTCCCTTGCGCCGTAGTGCTGGCTTATCACAACGCCCGCGCCGACGGAAAAGCCCATAAAGAAGCCGATAAGGGTGTAGATGGCGTTGCCCGTCGAACCCACCGCGGCAAGAGCCTGCATCGAGACGTATTTGCCAACAATTATGGTATCGACCGTGTTGTAAAGCTGCTGGAATATATAGCCCACCATGAGCGGCAGGCTGAATCTTATCAGGTGGCCCGCGATCGAGCCCTCCGTCATTATCGTTTCTCTTTTTCTTAATAAGCCATGCATGATAATCTCCGACCCGGTTCTGACAGTTTCCGATAAATAATATTCTCCGCGCTGCGGAATGTCAATGGATTTTTAGCAGGAAATAAAAAGGCCGCGGCTGATTCCTCAGCCGCGGCTCGGTGTTGTGCGCTCAGCAGATCAATAGCAAACCTTGCCGTTAACGTCGCCGTTGACGACGTAGTAGGCGGCATGCTCCTCAGGCTTAACATAGACCTTGAGGTCGGCGATCTTTGCGTTCGTGTTGTTTGCCTTGAACTCGGCCTTGGCGGCGTCGACAAGAGCCTTGACGTCGACTTCAGCACCGGCGAACTGAACGTAAACGGTCTCCTTGGGAGCGACAGCCTTCTTAACTGCGGTCTCGGCCTTCTTAGCGGTCTCCTTGACAGCCTTCTCAGCCTTCTTGGCCTCGGTCTTAACGGTCTCCTGGACCTTCTCAACGACCTCTTCAGCCTTCTTCGCGGCGGTCTTGGTCTTCTTTTCCATGATGATTATCCTCCATTCGGATTGAATTATATTGGTTTTGTGACTTACAATGTGTATAATAGCCATTTTTTCTCAATAATCAATAGGAAAAGCGAATTTTTCACGAATTAACCGAAAAAGACGGAACGTCTGCGCCTTTTTATGCAAAAATAACGGCAAAAACGCAGGTTTTCCCCCACAGCAAAGAAAAAACCGGGGGCGGAAAGCCCCCGGAAGCCTTGATTTATCAGGTATCTTCGATAAGACCGTAGCCGCCGGATTTGCGCTTGTAAACTATGGCGACACGCTCGTCGTTATTCTGGTTTTTGAAGACGAACCACTCGTGACCGAGCAGATTCATCTGGAGTATCGCTTCCTCGGGAGCCATCGGCTTGATGGAGAAGCGCTTCGTGCGGACGATCTTGAATTCATCCTCCTCCTCGGCATCGTCGGATGCGACTACGGCGGGCTCTTCAAGCTGATTCAGCGCGCCCTCGCGCAGACGCTTTTCAAGGCGGGTCTTGTTCTTCCTGATCTGCCTGTCGATCGACGCGACGGCGGAATCAATGGATGCGTACATATCTCCGGTCGCCTCGCTTACGCGGTAGAACATTCCGTTGTTTCTCAGCGTGACCTCCGCGATGTGGCGGCCACGCTCAAGGGAAAACGTGACTGAGGTATCGGATTCCTCCTTAAAGAAGCGGTCGAGCTTGCCGATCTTTTTCTCGGCATACTCCCTCAAAGCGTCGGACGTCTGGATCTTTTTTTCGGTAAACGTAAACCTCATTGCTGCTGCTCCTTTCTTTTGGGGTCCTGTCGGGAGAAGTGCTCCTCCCCCATCTGCATTATAACACGGAGTTTTGGAGAAGTGAACAGTTTTTATGAAAAATTTTATGAATATTTGTTGAATATTTCAAATAACGGCTTCCGCATGCCGCGTCGCATGGCAGCCGACGTTTACGACGCAGGGCGTTCCGGCTATGTGGCAGGGCAGGGCTGCAAGATTGACCTTGAGACAGGTGGTTTTTCCGCCGAAGCCCTGCGGCCCTATGCCGAGAGCGTTAATGCGGGATAGGAGGCGCGACTCAAGCTCCGCATAGAACGGGTCGGGATTCTCCTCGTCTATCGGTCTTGCAAGCTGACGCTTCGCTGCGAGAGCGCAGGCCTCGACCGTGCCGCCTATAGCTACGCCGAGCACAATGGGCGGGCAGGGGTCGCCTCCCGCCGTTTTGACGGTCCCGACTATGAAATCCTCGAAGTCGGCGAGAGGAGCGGAGGGCAGGAACATCTTCATTGCGCTCTTATTTTCGCTTCCGAAGCCCTTCGGCGCTACGGTGAGCTTTATCCTGTCGCCCGGCACGAGCCTCGTATGTATCACCGCGGGAGTGTTGTCCCCGGTATTCACGCGGCGGAAGGGATCGCAGACGACGCTTTTGCGAAGGCAGGCGACGGTGTAGCCGCGGCGCACTCCCTCGTTGACAGCGTCCTCAAATGGACCCGTAACGTGCGCGTCCTGACCTATATCCGCGAAAACGACGGTCATGCCTGTATCCTGACAGATAGGCAGCCCCTCGCTTGCGGCGCACTCGAAATTGTTCACTATATCCTCCATCGCGGCGCGGGCGGCGGGCGAGGTCTCTTCGCTCTTCGCTTTTCTGAGCGCAGCCTTCATATCCCCGCCGAGATACGTGCAGGCCTCGACACAAAGCCGCTCCACGGTCTCGGTTATCAGTTCCGAAGCTATCTCTCGCATAATTATCACCTCGCGAGTATTGTAGCACATAAAAGCCCGAAGGTACAAGACCCGAGTTTTCCGCTTTTCAGGGCCAGCGGTAGAAAACGCACGCAAGGCTGCGGCTGAGATAAGATTATCCTTGACTTTAGCAAATGCAAATAATAAAATAGTATCACTTAATCACACACGAAAGGAACGAGCTAAAATGACCGATACCAACCTTGATTACGTGCCGACCCTGACCTTCAATTCCACACCGACGACCCCCGCCGCTCAGGCTGCCGTCGCGCAGGCGATAGCCGAGGAAAAGGCTCCCGCGATGACGGCTACGCAGGCTGAGGAGTCTCAGCTCAGCGCCGAGGAGCTAAAGCTTGTTAACGACTTCGCGGAGAAGATAGACATAACCGATTCCAACGCAATCCTTCAGTACGGCGCTTCAAGCCAGAAGAACATAGCCGATTTCTCCGGTACGACGCTCAACAGCGTCCGCACCAAGGATATGGGCGAGGTGGGCGGAATGCTCTCCAATCTCGTCGTCGAACTCAAGGGCTTCAACTACGGCGAGGAGGAGAAGAAGGGCTTCCTCGGTCTCTTCAAAAAGGCCGAAAACAAGATCGCCACGCTGAAGGCTCAGTACGATAAGGCTGAAGTCAACGTGGACAAGATATGCGACGCTCTTGAGCAGCATCAGGTCACCCTTCTCAAGGACGTTTCCACTCTCGACAAGATGTACGGCCTGAACCAGCAGTATTTCAAGGAGCTGACTATGTACATCCTCGCGGGAAAGAAGAAGCTCAAGGAGTGCGAGGAGGTCGTGCTTCCGCAGCTTCAGGAAAAGGCGCGTCAGTCCGGGCTCCCCGAGGACGCTCAGGCGGTCAACGACTATCAGAACATGATAAGCCGCTTCGACAAGAAGATACACGACCTTGAGCTCACCCGTATGATCTCCATCCAGATGAGCCCGCAGATCAGGCTCATCCAGAATAACGACACGCTTATGGTCGAGAAGATTCAGACCAGCCTCGTCAACACCATTCCTCTCTGGAAGAGCCAGATGGTCCTCGCCCTCGGTATGCACCACTCCCAGCAGGCGATGGAGGCTCAGCGCGAGGTCACCAATGTAACGAACGAGCTTCTACGTAAGAACGCCGAGGCGCTCAAGATCGGCTCGATCGAGGTCGCCAAGGAATCCGAGCGCGGCATCGTCGATCTTGAGACCCTCAAGAACACCAACCAGACCCTTATCGACACGCTCGAGGAGGTCCGCTCTATCCAGGCAGACGGAGCCGCAAAGCGCCGCGCCGCAGAGGTCGAGCTGGGCAGGATCGAGACCGAGCTTCGTGAAAAGCTCGTCCAGATAAATAAATAATGCTGTTCAAAAAGAACCCGCCCCTCTCCGTTACCGGAGAGGGGATTTCCGACGGATTGCGCGCCGAGATAAAGCGCTATATAGACGAGAGGCTGATAGAGCGCCCGCCTTTTTTCGCTGCGGCTCCCTCGTGCGCGAACAGGCGCAGCGGCGCATTTAAAGCCGACGCCGCCGCAAAATGCGCAGGAGCCGCGCCTTCCTGTGAAGCCGAGGCGCCGGTTGGGCTTGAGGCGGAGCTCAGAACGATCGACGAGAGCTTTTCCCAGATGCTCCTTCGCAAGAT
>JAEEGL016503658.1_pt1 | contig 20232 bp, 11 predicted proteins | sample 9134231 | NCBI WGS metagenome assembly JAEEGL01 (sample SAMN16246548, study PRJNA631951) | gut metagenome | biome: gut microbiome; feature: rumen; material: fiber-attached | host: Bos | place: Iran: Karaj | collected 2018-10 | reverse complement strand
TCTCACCGCGTCCGACACCTCCGGCGACCATTCCACGTTCGCCTTCGCCCACGGCGACCACTGGTCGGACGGCCTTGCCCCGAGTTCGGATAAGGACTACTTCGCGGACAACAAGACAATTTACGCCTACGCCGACGCCGGCGCCACGTTCGGCGGGCACGTCCTCGCCATGCGGGGCGGAACCTTCTCTCTCAGCGAGTCTGTGACCATTCCCGAATTCCGCACCGTGGGGACGTTCAGCAACGTCCACATCTCCGGCGGCGGGAAGAACCTCAGCGGACACATCACGCACAACCCCGATACGACAAATCCCCTGATTTTCAGTGAAGGCGCGAACAGGACCTTTGGGCTGTTTGCGGAAATCGAAGGCAATGGCAGAGTTGACTTCATGCATACGGGTACCAGCAGAAAGCCCGTCACATTCTGGCTGGGAACGGCAAACAGGAATTTCACGGGGCGAATGTGTTTCTATTCCGCCCACTCAGGATACACGGCCTGGTCGATCTGCGCCAAAATCGGCTTCACAACGGTGGATGCGCTTGGCGGCCCGATGAAGTCGTGGACCTACAATGGGCACACCTTACAGCACTACTCGCAGCTTGAACCCAGTGGCGGTCCTCACTCGCTCAACCGTCCAAACTGCGGACTCTTCGTGGACGGCAACGGAACGATAGTGGCCCCTGGCGCCGGTTTCACGCTCCTCGAGCGGATCACCTGGAACGGCTGCCTCCGCCTCTTCGGCGGCAACGCGGCGAATCCTGGGCGGTTCAAGCTCGGCGGCGAGGCCCCGTTCTTCACGACCGATGGCGGGACAACGCCAGTGGACGGTAAGAACAAACTCTGGGTGAACGTTGCGACGCTCGTGCCTCTTTCCTCCGAAGTGTTCCAGGGCGTCAACGTCGATTTCAGCGCCAACATGGGCGTCGAGATCACCGTGCCGGAGCTCTCGGATTCGGGACTCGGAAAATACGGCATGCACAACACGCTGATCGACAACCCGTTCACGTTCGAGGACGAGAAACTGAAGGTGACGATTGTCGATCCCAATGGGGCGACCAAGCCGTCGGTGCAGGTGGACCGCGCCAGCGTGATTGTCCCGATATGCACGGTGAACGCGACTGCGGCGGCGGCCCTGCGCGGCAAAATCAACCTGGCCAACAAGCCATATTCCGGTGCCGCCTACCAGGTCGTCCAGGAGGTGGCGAACCAGGACGGCTCAGTCACCTTCCAGGCGAAGATTGCCATTGGCGGCATGACTGTCATCATCAGATAATCTAGCCCCCAATCAAATTCAGTCGCATGGAGGTTCCGTCCGTAGCGATGAACTGTTATCTGAAAAGCCTTGCGTCTTGCGTGGCTGCGGTCTGCGCGGCGGTCTTCGCCGCGCCCGCGGCCGATGCCGCCGGCGACTTTGTCGTGGCGGAGAGAGGGGCGCCACCACGGACCACAATCTGGTGCTCCAATGCCGAATCGGAAGTGGAGCGCCACGCGGCCGGCGAACTGCGCGACTACGTGCGCCGCATCACGGGCGTCGAACTCCCCGTGTCCACGGAAGGCGAACGCCCGTCGGGGCCGGTTGTCCAATTGTCCTCCGGCGAGTTCGCCGACGACGGGTTTGAGCTGGCAGTGGAAGGCGACACTCTGCGCATCCGGGGCGGCGCGCGGGCCGGCGTCCTCTACGGCGTCTATGAACTCCTGGAGACATACGGCGGGTGCGGCTGGTTCGCCAGCGGCACGGAAGTCGTGCCGCTGGCGGTGTCTTTTTCCGTCCCCGGCACACTCCGCGACAGGCAAATTCCCGATTTCGTCCAGCGAGACACCTGCGCCACAGACGTGATGTACCATCCCGAGTTCGCCGCCAGGCTCAGGTACAACGGTAACCTGTCGTGCCGCGCGGCCACCCCGGAACTTGGTGGGCCGAGCGACTTCCGATACTGCGCGGAACTGCCGAACTGCCACACCTTCAGGATCCTGTTGCCGCCGGAGACCTACTTCAAGGACCATCCCGAATACTTCGCCGAGGTTGATGGCATCCGGCGTGAGTTCTGCGCAAGGGAGAGCCAGCCGTGCCTGTCGAATCCCGAGGTCGTCAGGATCATGACGGACAAGGTGCTGGAGATCGTGAAACGGCATCCCGAATGCAAGTATTTCGGGGTGAGCCAGAACGACAACGGAAACTACTGCCGGTGCGAGAAGTGCAGGGCCGTGGACGAGGAGGAGGGTAGCCCGTCGGGATCCATCGTGCGCTTTGTCAACCATGTCGCGGCAGAGGTCGCGAAGGTGCGGCCGGACGCCGTTGTCGAGACGCTGGCCTACAACTACTCCATCAAGCCGCCGGCCAAGACGAAACTGCTCCCTAACGTCATGCCCTGCATCTGCGTCCCCGGCACCGACATCTACCGCCCCATCCTCGAAAGCCGCAACGAGGAGAGGCGCCGGTTCGCCGAATACTTGAGAGGGTGGGGGAAGGTGACCTCCAACCTCTACGTCTGGAACTACGTCATCAACTTCCGCCACTACACGCACCCCTTCCCAAACACGCTGGCGCTGGGGCCCGACCTCAGGTTTTTCAAGGCGAACGGCGTCGCACACGTTTATGAGCAGCATTCCGGGAACAACGCCGCGCATTCGGACTTCGCCGAATTGAAGGCCTATCTGATGGCCAAGTTCCTCTGGAAGGCTGACCAGCCGCTTGAGCCGCTTCTGGACAGGTTCTTCGCCGCCTACTACGGCGCCGGCGCCTCGTATGCGCGCGCATGGTTCGATGAAATCCACGCGCTGGGCGCGAAACGGGACGGCGTGAAAGATCCCCCCTGGATATTCGAGCGCATCTGCGACCCTGTCGTCCCAGACGAGGTTTACGACCATGGCGCGGAACTCTGGAGAATGGCATGCGAGGCCACGAAGGACAGTCCAATCCACCATGACGCTGCCCGCTGGGGCCTCTTTGGCCTAGAGGTCACGCGGGTCACGCGCGGCTTCCGCGGCCCGCGCTGCGCCGACTACATCTGCACGCTCCATCCCGAACGGGTTGATGCCGCGCGGCGGGAGGAGCTGCGCGAGATCGCCCGCTCGTTCATCGTCCCGATGCTTGACGAGGGGGATCCGCCGGTCTCACTCGCCGAACTGCCCGCGCTGAACAGGCACACCAAAAAGGAAATGCGCGACATCGCCATGGGGGGCGGCCCGTCGGTCGTCTCCAACGTCATTGTCATGGAACACGGGAGGATCATCCCGACGGCGTATCCCGTGGACAGTCGCCGCATGGAAGATCCCCAGGCGGTTCACGGCCGCGCCGTCGAATACCCCTATCGCGGCTGGAACTTCACCCCGCTTGACAGCGTCGGGCTGGACTTGGACGGAAAGTACCGTGTCCGCGCGCATGTCCGCATCGAGCGCGTCCCGGAGGCGGACGACGACGAACGCGAAGCCTTCCGGCTAATGATTACCCGTGACCATTGCAAGGAGCCAGTCGTCTCCCATTCGGTGAAACTCGGCGAAGCGGGCGAAAGTTACGCCTGGTACGACTTCGGCGGGGACTTCACGCCCCATGCCGGCGACGACTTCGATATCCGGCCCGGCGAGCTGCCCGACCGCATCCACCCGACCTGCAGGGTGTTCGTTGACCGGGTGGAGATGGCGGCCGTTGAATAATAGCCTTCTGGTTCTCTGCGGGCACACCCATTCCTTTGGGCAGGAGCGCTTTTCTCCAACGGCAATCCAGTATGTCTGCCCCGCGAACTACGAAGGCGAAGGGCTTTTCATCTCATTTGAATGATTCTCTAAAGGGAGACACCCTTCTTCAGCCCCGCTACTTGTAGCGGGGAAGCCACTTGCCGTGGGCGGCGATTAGGTCGTCGCAGAGGGCGCGGATCTGGTCGATCGTCAGCTCGCCGGCGGTGTGCGGGTCGAGCATGGCGGCCTGGTAGATGCACTCCTTGCGCTGCGTTAGCGCCGCCTCGATGGTCATCATCTGCACGTTGATGTTGGTGCGGTTGTAGGAGGCGCAGACCTCGGGGAGGTTCCCGACGTAGCAGCCCTGGATGCCGTTGCCGTCAACGAGGCACGGGACTTCGACGCAGGCCTCCGGCGGGAGGTTCGGAATCAGGCCGTGGTTGATGATGTTGCCGCCGATGCGCTCAGGCTTGTTGGTGACGATGGCCTCCATGATGCGCGAGGCGTATTCGCGGGAGCGGACGTGCGTGAGGTTCGGGCTTCCGACCAGCTCCTTGCTCATCTTCTTCCAGTTGGCGATCTGGTTGATGCAGCGGCGCGGATACTCGTCGAGCGGGATGTTGAACTCGGGAACCAGCTCCGGCGCGGCTGCCTTGATGAAGTGGACGCAGTATTCGGAGAAGTGCTCGGAGCTCTCGGTGATGTAGTAGCCGGTCCGGAGCATCATCTCGAGGCGGACCATGTTGCCGCTCTTGTCCTTGAGGTCCTTCGCCTTGCGCCACTGCTTCAGCTTCTTCTCGGCGACGGCCTTGATTTCGGGGTAGAGGTCCTTGCCCTTGTGCTCGATTTTCAGGAGCCAGGCCATGTGGTTGATGCCGGCGATGTAGTCCACGACCTCTTCGATAGGATACTTCTTGTCGAGGCCGAGGGTTTCGAGGAGGCTCCTCGAGCAGACCTGGACGGAGTGGCAGAGGCCGACCGTCTTCACGGAGGTGCCGCGCAGCATGCCGCCGGTGAGCATGGCCATCGGGTTGGTGTAGTTGAGGAACCAGGCGTCGGGCGCGACCTTCTCGATGTCGCGGGCGAAGTCAAGCATCACGGGGAGGGTGCGCAGCGTGCGGAAGATGCCGCCAATGCCGAGGGTGTCGGCGATTGTCTGGCGCAGGCCGTATTTCTTGGGAACCTCGAAGTCGGTGATGGTGCAGGGGTCGTAGCCGCCGACCTGGATGGCGTTGATCACGAAGTCCGCCTTGTCGAGCGCCTTCTTGCGGTTTTCCACGCCGAGGTACGCCTTGATTTTCGCGCGGCCTTTGTTGACGTTCTTGTTGAGCGTGTCGAGCATGCGCTTCGACTCGCGCAGGCGCGTCCCGTCAATGTCGTAGAGGGCGATGTCGCTGGAGGAGAGAGCCTCGCAGAGCATGGAGTCGCCGAGGACGTTCTTTGCAAAAACGGTGCTTCCGGCACCCATGAATGTGATCTTGGCCATAATGCGTTGATGTTTTTTAATGGTGAAGGGTGAAAAAAAGACTTCATCCATTATACGCCTTTTTTCGGAATCATGCGCGGTGGCCGCTGCGGCGCCTCCCCCGTGGCCTTTAGGTGACGGCTGTTGCCTTATGGCGCGAACTTAGCCCATTCGGAACAAATCGGCTCTCCGGCCTTGCCCCAGTTGTTCAGCGGGCGCACCACGAACCGCACTTCGCGGTTTTTTGGAATGGCGTCGCGGGCGAAGGCGCATGTCACGGGGGCGGTGTCGAACTTTTCCGCCATGCAGAAGTTGGGCGAATAGACGCGCTTCTCCTGCACCACCTGCGACATGTCTTGGATGCGCATCTCCGCCGTGACCGAGAAGTCGAGGGCGCGGTCGGAAACAGCCGTCGCGGCGATGGGCGGAAAAGACACGACAATCTGGCGGCGCGGCTCGGGGTCGGGGGCATTGCCAAGGGGGACGCGACGATGGCCGTCGTCGATTTCTGCAACGGTCACCTTCGCCCCCAGCGCGAAACGCGGCGGGCGCGAAGCCTCCGCACGGGCGGCCATGTCGTATTTCGGCGCGCCGTGTGGCGGCACGGTGGCCCCGCCATCAAAGAGCGGGACGACCCAGTCCTCGCCGAGCGAGGCGTCGGAAACGATGTCGAAGCGCGAGAATGAAACGCGGTCCGCAAAGACGTCCATCAGGAGTCCTTGCCGCACGGCCTCGATGTCGAAGCGGTCCATCTCGAATGGCGGGTCGCGGCGGTAGTCGGTGACGGAGTGGCCGTTCTCTCGTCCGGGGAAGGAGAATGCGAAGCCCCGCGCGCACGAGGTGTTCACGGCGGTGAAGGCGCCCTGCCAGATTGAATGCTCGTCGGTGAGCGAATAGTGCATGTGGCCGGAAAGGGCGATGCAGTTGGGGTGATGGGCAAGGATGGCGCCGGTGGCGTCTAGCGGCGCATCGGGGAATGCCTGGCAGACAGTCCCGGGGAGCGGCTCGTGCTGGATGTAAAAGAATGGGCGGTCTGCCGGGAGCGACGGCAGGACCTTCTCAAGAAAAGCCGGGGCGGGGTGCTCTTCAGCGGGGATGCCGGCCGCCAGCGGGAAGCGCGCAGGATTGCTCAAGTAGGTCGTGGCCACGCGGGACCACCAGTTCACGAGAACGAAGGTATAGCCCTTGACCGTCTTCACGCACACCGGCTCGTATGGCTCGCCAAAGAGGTCGCGCCACCATTCGTCGCGGTGGAAGAAGAAGCTGTCGCGCAGCGCCTCGTCGAGTGAGGCGAACTTTGCATCGGGGTAGAAGAAGCCGTCCACGTCGTGGTTGCCGCTGATGAAGAGCCGCTCGATGGGCGCACCGTCGGAGCGGCGATTTTCCGGGAAGACCTTGCGCCATGCGGCTGCGGCGGCCTCGAACTCCGCGCGGCGAGACCAGGTGGTGAGGTCGCCGGCGACCAGCACCGCGTCGGCGCGCGCCGCGTCGAAGCGGCGCAGGGCCTTGACGAACCACTCGTCGCCGCTGTGTGGCGGCGTGATGTGGATGTCGGAAAGGACGCCCACGCGCAAGGCGGGGGCGGCGCCGGCGCATTGGCTGTCAGGCGCGGAAGAATGGAATGAGGATGATTGATTGGACATGACTGCCTTTTGTGGAATAGGACGGAAATATTATCCCACATGGGTGCGTTCGTGTCCATTTCGAGGCATGTCAGGCGGGGGGCATTCGTGGAAAAAAAAGAAGTGAAAAAAATTTTGCTTGCATTTTTTCCGGGAATGGTGTAGTATAGATACATCGTTTTTCGATTTGGGCGAGCTTAGCTCAGTTGGTAGAGCACGACCTTGCCAAGGTCGGGGTCGAGGGTTCGAACCCCTTAGCTCGCTCCACTTTCCAGTGGGGGTTTAGCTCAGTTGGTAGAGCAAGTGACTCTTAATCACTGGGTCGTGGGTTCGAGTCCCTCAACCCCTACCATTTGGAAAGCCTCGCAACCCCCGCTAAGACAATTGATGGTTGCATGTCCGGCAAGGTGTGCCGATTTTCAGCGTGGGGCATAAAATGAAATCCTTTTTTATTCGCAAGGCCATCGTTTTGATGGTAGCTTTTGGCTTGTCCGCTATTTGCCTCGCCGAGCCGATGTCCATAACCACCGGTCTCAACGGCGGCATTTCCTTCCCCGGCGGCGACATCTCCATCGTCGCCTTCGGCCCTGGCTGGTCAACCCTGCCGGTGCGCGAGGATACCGCCGCCATTGAGGAGGAGGCCCAGAACCTCACCGCATCTCCCGGATGCCCCGTGGAGGTTCTTATGCCCGGAGGCGCTTCGGCTATGAAGGGCCGCGCCACTTGGACTCCCCAGCCCGACGGCACTGTCCGCGGCGATGTCTTCCTCGAATGTCTCCGCCAAGTTGATGTGCAGTGCCTGGCGCTTGACGCCAGCGTCGCCGCCGTGCCGGATGCCGGACTCGGCGACTCCGTCGTCGGCGAATATGTCCTGCCCGCTGCCGGCGGCCGCACTCTCCGCGTCGCATTCGACGCACAGATGCCCGTCCATGCGCAGGACTCGCGCCAGTGGGGCGGTTCGTGGAATGTCCGCTTCGGCGACAACAGGGGCATGCGCCGCTTCTCACCAGGCGACCGCGCCGCCTGGCACGTCGTCCTCTCCGACCCATCTGGCGAGCCGCTCGCCTTCTCGCAGGGGCGGCAGGTTGAAATCCTCCCGGGCGACCGCTGGGTGCCCCTTGACTACCGCAAGGACATCACCCCCGGCTCTGCCCTTGACTTCTCCGGCATGGGCTTCCAGGACGCCCCCGCTGGCAAGCACGGCTGGCTCAAGGCCGTCGGCGGCCACTTCGAGTTCGAGCGCCTGCCTGGCGTGGAGCAGCGCTTCTACGGCGTGAACCTCTGCTATACGGCCAACTACCCGGACCACGATCTCGCCGACATCCTCGTCGATCGGCTCGTCCGCTGCGGCTACAACTCCCTGCGCATCCACCACCACGACGACACTTGGGCAAAGGACATCGCGGCCCGCGACCGCCTGGACTACCTCATCACCCGCGCCATTGAAAAGGGGCTATACATCACGACAGACCTCTATGTGTCGCGTGTGGTGCCGTGGCGCAGCATCGGGATTGACCGTGACGGCAACGTCCCCAATTCGCTCTACAAGGCATACGTGGGCGTGAACGACGAGGCTTTCCGCGACTGGTGCGAATACTCCCGCGAATTTCTCGAGCATGTGAACCCATACACTGGCCGCGCATACAAGGACGAGCCGGGAATGCCCCTCATATCCCTCGTCAACGAGGGCAAGCTTGAAATGGGCTGGGACACCAAGGCCAACGACCCATTCATCCAGGCGGCGTGGCGGGAGTTCTGCGCGGAAGAACGGAAGGCGGACAACGACAAGGGCGCAGCGGATCAGGCCCCGGCGCTTCAAGGCCCCGGCGGGCCGCTGTTCGCCAAGTTCGACACATGGGTGAACCGCCGCGTCTTCTCGCGCGGCCTCGTATTCGTGCGCTCGCTTGGCTGTCGCGCCCTCCTAACGAACGACAACAATGGGCGCCGGCATGGAGAGGGCGAGGACGCCACCCCTCTCTACGATTTCGTGGATTCCCATTCCTACGTCGATCATCCCACCTTCCCCCAGAAACAATGGAGCCTCCCGTCGCGCTGCGACAATTCCAACCCGATCATGACGGGGAAGCCGGATCTTCTCCACAAGGGCTGGGCCGAGGGGGCATCCAAGCCCTACGCCATTACCGAGTGGAACTTCTCGGGCCCTGGACGCTACCGCGGCATGGGCGGCATCCTTATGGGCGCCCTCGCCGCCCAGCAGGGCTGGGATGGCCTCTGGCGCTTCGCCTACTCCCACTCCGCCGACCGCATCAAAAGCGAAACGCCAGGCAGCCCCGGCTACTTCGACTGCGTGATCGACCCGCTTGTCGCCGCATCGGATCGCGCCAGCGTCTGCCTCTTTCTGCGCGGCGATGCCGCGCAGGCGTCAAAAGTCGAAAGTCAAAAGTCTAACGTCCCGACCTTTGACCTTCGACCTCTGACTCTAGACGAGAAGCGCGGCTCAATGGCCATAGTGACGGAGCGCACATGCGGCGGCTTCGCCGAGAGTGGCCGCATCGACGCCGGTCCTCTGAAATTTGAAATTCTGCCGCCAAATCCGAGTTCTGCAAATCCGAGTCCCGTAGCCACGACAGTCTGGGCCTCCTCGCTTGACGGCGCGCCCGTTGAGCGCTCATCGCGCCTGCTTCTGGTGCACCTCACCGACGTGCAGGGCGAGGGGGCGCTCTACGCCGACGAATCCCGCCGCCTTCTGCTGCGGTGGGGCAGGGGATGCCTTATGGAGAAGGGCGAGGCAAAAGTGGAGCTGCGCCTTGAAGGGGCTGAAACCCAGGATGCCGGCAATTACACGGTGTTCGCCCTTGATACGACAGGGAAGCGAATCGGCGTTGTGCCGTCCTGTTTCCGCGACGGTGTGCTCTGCTTCACCGTCTCCGGCATTTACTACGAAATCGTGCGCTAGCGGCGCAGATGCGGGAAGCGCCGAAGTTATGGCGCTTTCATGCGCCTAGGCCGTTGTTTCTGAAAGACCGAGAATCGTGCCGTAGAGCAGGACGACTGCCGCGTCGGCGATGTTGTATTCGACGAGCGAGACGATGAAGAGCGCGGCGAATGCGGCCAGCGGGAGTATGCGCATCGGGCGCGGCAGCGCCGAGGGAACTGTGCCAATCCCGCGTGCGGTGCGCGCCGCCGCCCGGAGGGAAAGCGCCATCCAGGCAAACCATACCGCCAATCCAAGCCAGCTGAAGTCGATGAATGCCTGGAGCGGCGAACAGTGGAAGTGGGTGCGGTTGGGTTCCACGCGGCTCTTGATGCTTTTCATCTTCTCCGGAGTGAGGGAACGGAAGCCTATTCCCCACGGGTGCTCGCGGTGGAGCCTTGGCGCGATGTAAGTCCACATCAGGGCGCGGCCGTTGGAAGACCTTGCGCTGAACTCCTGCGGCAGCATCTGCAGGCGCGCCCTAGACTGCGGAACGGCCACTGCCAGCAGGCAAATGGCGACTACGGCGATCAGCGCCTTCCATGGGCGAGACAGAAGTGCGAGCATCAGCCCAAGCGAAATAATCCCCGCAGCCAGCGGCCCGCGCTTGCAAGTCACAACCAGCGCGGCGGCGGTCAGGACAGGAATGACAAGGGAAGAGGTGCGGCGCGTCTGGGACTTGCCAGGACAAAAGGCCAGTGCAGTGGCGGCGAGCAGCGCCACCATGAGGCGCTGGGCGTTGTGGAGAGTGGCGTTGAATGTGAGCGCATATAGGAAACATGGGGGGCGTCCGCCCCAGGGTGCCCATACTTCATCGGCAAGGGCTCGGCGAATCGCGCCATCGAGCCTCAGCGTTACGGCGGCGCGCCTAATCGCTTCTGCCAGCGCTGGCGCGCCCGCTTCGCCTCCCGGTGCCGGGTAGTGAACCTGGAGCCATGCGAAAGAAGTGTGGCCAAAAAGGACAAACACCGCCATCACGGCGCCGCCTATGGCGAGAGCCGCCAGAACCTTGCGGAAGCGTTCAACCGAATTGACCTGCGCCGCGCATACGGGGATTGCCGCGAACCACAGGAGCTTGGTAAGCTTGCCCAGCCCCTTGCGCGGGACAAGGAGTGGGTCGTCGAGGGCGACTGCGGCCACGGAGCTGACGACAATTGCCAGCGCCAGGTAGGCCAGCCATCCTGCGGTGGGGGAGGTGATTTTAAGCTGCCTTCTCCCCTCCTTGCAGGAGAGCATCGTCACCAACGACGCCAGAAGAGCCATCCTGGCCACCGGCATGGAGACCATGGAGAAAAAAACGAAGGCGAGGAAGAGGACCCATGGAACGCCCTCCTTTTTCACAATCTCCGCCATTCGTTTCATAATGAGGTGCAGGGCAAAGCAAGAGGCCGCTAGTACATTGAGACGGCGGAGAGCATGTCGGCCAGGAAGGCGCGGCCGGGAAGGCCGCGGGCCTCGGCATGCTCGGCGAACTGGTTGAGCATTGGCGAGATGCGCTCGCGCCAACGGGCGGTCTCTTCTTCGGGAAGCCACTCAACTTTCTTGCCCATTTCGGCGAGCATATCGCGCGCGGCGGCGTCGGCATCGTTCCATGCCTGCCCGTGCTTGTCGATCCACTCCTCGCTGACTTCGGTGAAGACGCGCTGGATATCGGGGGGAAGCGAGTTCCACCGCTCCAGGTTCATGGTGACAAACATGGCGGTCGTGTAGCCGATTGCCGGAGTCCTGGCGACGAAGTCGATCACCTCGCCCTGCTTCCACCCCTTGAGCGTCTCGATTGGGCAGAGAGTAGCCTGGACGACGCCCTTCTGCAGAGCTTCGTAGGTGTCGTTCTGCGGCATGCCGACGGAGTTTCCGCCGAGGAGATCGACGATCTTCGCAGAGAAGCCCGTGCCGCGGCAGGAGATGCCGGCGAAGTCCTCCAGCGAGGAAATGTGCCGGCGCGAGGCGAGGACGCCCGGCCCGTGCGCGTGGACGAAAAGAATGTGGGTGTCTTGGACTTCGTCGGGGTTGTATTTGCGGAGCATTTCGTTTGCGACGCGGGTGGCGGCGATGCCGTCTCGGTAGCCGAGCGGGAGGTCGAGGCCCTCGAGGAGGGGGAAGCGGCCGCGCGTGTAGGCGAAGCTGCTCATACCTATGTCGGAGATGCCGTCGATTACGCCGGAGTAGCATTGGTCGGCCTTGGTGAGGATGCCGCCGGGGAAGATGCGGATGGTGACGCGGCCGTCTGTGCGGGCGTTGATTTCATCGGCCCACTGCTGCGCCAGGATGGTGTGGATGTGGGTTGGCGGAAAGAATATGCTGTAGTTGAGGCGGATTGAGGCGGCGTCGCCACCGCGCCCGCAGCCGGCGAGGGCCAGGGCGAGAGGGAGAACGAGGATAAAGAGCCGTTTCATGAGAGGGGGGATGGGGGGTGAGGGAGGAGATTTGAAATCTGAAATCTGGAATCAAAAATTTAAGATTTAAGATTTGGGATTTGAAATCTAAGATTTGAAATTTGAGATTCGAGATTTGGGATTTATTAGGAATGGATTACTCGAAGCCGATGGAGAAGATGAAGCGCTCGGAGCGGGAGTAGTCGTCATCATGCTTGACTGGGGTTGCGTAGTCCAGGCGGATGGGGAAGCCGGGGATGTCGAAGCGAATGCCGACGCCCCATGCGGAGGCGTATTCGCCGAAGTCCATGTCGAAGGAGTCGGCCCAGACATTGCCCACGTCGTAGAAGGCGGCGAGGCGCAGCACCTTGACGATGGGGATGTTGTATTCGGCGGAGAATGCGGCGAGAGTCTGGCCGCCAATCGGGCGGGCGCGGCCGCCGGTGGCTTCGTCGGGAATGGCCTTGGGGCCGACTTCGCGATACTTGAAGCCGCGCAGGGAGCGGGCGCCGCCTATGAAGTAGCGGTCGTTGATCGGCACTTCGTCGGTGTCGCCGTAGGCGTCGATCGTTTCGGCGCGGAGGCGGAAAGAGAGGTAGTGGTTCGACCATGGGAGCGGGGCGTATTGGCGGAGGTCGGCGCCGAGCTTGTAGGTGTCGTAGTCAGAACCCAGGTTGGAGTTGGTGATTTCAAAGAACACGTTGTTGCGCGAGCCGCGCGAAGGCACGAAGGGGTGGTTGCGGGTGTCGTAGGACCAGGACAGGCGCAGCGGGATGCGGAGGTAGCGGTCGTCCATGTTGTAGTAGTAGAAGTCCTCTTCGGGTGCGTCCTCGGGGTGGTAGAGGCCCTTGATGAAGTCGTCGCTGCCGACGGACTCAATGCCGAGGCGCGTGGAGAAGCGGCCATATTTGAGAGGGACGGAGAGGGTGGTGTCGCCGCCCAGGCGGGTCTCGTCGTATTCGCTGAAGCCGTATTCGCGGCGGTAGAGTGTGACGTTGAGAGACTGCTGGCGGTCGAGGAACCAGGGGTCTGTCCAGGAGATTTCGCCGGAGTTGGAGGAAGAGCCTGCCGAGAGGGAGAAGCGCATCTTCTGTCCGGCACCGCGGAAGGTGGGCCAGTTGGCGATGTCGAAGTTGCTCTGGGTGATGTCGATGTAGCCGAGGATGTTGTCGATGTTGGACGTGCCGATGCCGGCCATGAGAGTGCCGGTGGACTTTTCTTCGACATCGTAGATGACATCGCGCAGGGTGGGGTCGTCGGCAGCCGGGATCTCGCGCATCCTGACCTGTTCGAAGAAGCCGAGGTTCTCAACGCGCTTTCGCGATGTTTCGGCGAGGACTTCGTTCATCAGCATGCCGGGGGCGATGAGGAGTTCGCGGCGGATGACCTTGTCCTTGGTGTAGGTGTTGCCGCGGATGCGCACCGAGCGGATGTTGGCAAGGAAGCCCTCCTTGATGTCGAACTTCAGCGTGGCGGGGATGGGTGCGTCTGCGTCGTCCTTGGCCGCGTTGAAGTGTGGGATGACCTTGGCGATGACTTCGGTTTCGACATAACCGCGGGAGCCGTAGTAGTCGCGGACGTTCTTTTCGGCGGCGGCGATGGCCTTGCCGGAGGCTGGCGCGCCGCGCTTGACTGCCACCGATGCGGCGCGGCGGAGGTCGGATTCGGGGAAAAGCGTTACGCCCGTTATCTCGGCGGAGTCAATCGAATAGCGGCGCCCCTCTTCGATTGCGATGCGCATGATGGGGCGACCCTCGGATTCGCCCGGCTCCATCACCGGCTGGCTGACGATTACGTCCAGATATCCGCGTTCGCGGTATGCCTCGGCCACGCGGTCGCGCACGGATTCGCGGTCAAAGGCGTCGATGCGCCATTTGGAGTAGAAGATCTTGAAGGGGTTGTAGGGAGACGGGCGGCCCAGGGCGGAGCGCAACTCGGCGGAGGAAATGACCGTGTTCCCCTCGAATTCAAAGTTCGCGAGCTTCTCGCGTTCGCCCTCGTCGATAACCAGGGACAGGGTGACAAGTCCCTCTGCGTCAGGCTTGGAGAGGGATGTCTCGATTTTCACGTTATTGTAGTAGGACTTGCGGTATTCGGCGCGGAGACGGTCGCAGGCAGCGTCGATGCGGGCGCTGTCGATGCGGCGCCCCTCCGCGAGGCCGAGCTTGGAGCGGACCTTGGATTTGGAGAAGCGCTTGTTGCCGCTAACCTCAATCGGCAAGCGGAGCCTTGGCGCGAGGGCGACGCGGTAGATGATGGCGACGCCGTCTTCGCCGTCAGGCTCGGCGAGAATGGCGACGCTGGAGAAGAGGTCGGAGTCGAGGAGGTCGCGCTCGTCAGAGGCGAGATCACGCTGGGAGAGCACAGCGCCCTCGCGGGTGCGGATGCGAGGGAGGACGTAGCTGCGCGCCTGAGACTCGCGGGCGGTGTCGCCCGCATCGACGACAACCTTGGTGACAACCTGGCGCGGAGGGGCGGCTACTTCGGATAAAGCCGACTGGACAAAGCACAGCGACACAATCGCCGTGACGGCAATGGTTCTTACATGTTCTCTCATGGCAAAACAATTCTACGAAATCCAGTTGATAATCACAACATTTGGTTAAGAGCGCCGCGCGTCTGGCACGGCGCTAGTGCTGGGTGATGTCGCCATCGGCCATTGCGGCGCGACGGCCCACCCACTCCCTCATCTTCTTCTCGGTCTTGGCCCACTCTTTGGGATTGGCGCGCAGATCGAGGAAGATGTCGTAGAGGGAGAATACGCCCTCGACGAAAGACTCAATCAGCCCCATGCGCTCTTGGACGGACTGGTGGGGCACGTCCTTGTCACGCGGGAGCTTCACGCCAGTGAAGGCGAAGTCGGCGTCGATGGTGGCCGTCCAGGCGTGTGCGCCGTCGGTCATGGACAGGCTGATCTTGCGGACCTTCTTGCCGCAGAGGAGGGCGGCGCCGGCCTCGCGGCTCTGGAGCGGGAGGCCGTTGCGGATGACGACGTTGTGCGCGCCCTTGCCCTCGTTGTAGAAGGCGACGGGACCCTCCATCATGTATTCGATGCGCTCGCCGCGAGTGGTCTCGAAGTTGTCGCTCTCGTTCTCCCAGGCATACCACATCCAGGTGAGGAACTCCAGGCCGAGGTTGCAGATGTCGGGCGGGGAGATGGACTCGTCGTCGGTGAAGACGGCGGGCTTGAGGTCGCGGCAGTTCACGCCCTTGCGCAAGACGGCCACCGTCTCAGGGGTGAGGACTGCAATGGAGTGGCCAGTGGTCTCGCGGAAGGCGTCGGCGAAGGCCTCGGCCGCCTTCTGTGAGGTCGCCTCGGCGTAGATGGCGCGGCTGGCGAAGTCGAGCACGATGCCGTAGCCGGTGAGGGTGGGAGGCATGTCGGGCGTAAGCTGCTCGATGATGCGGTCGCGGATTTCGCGCCTGACATTCGGGGGCAGGATCTCGGCGCCTGATTTCTTCTTCTGGTTTGCCTCCTCGATCTTGCAGTAGGAGCGAAGGAGCTGCTTGGGAATCTTGCGCTCAGTCTTGATGCGGTTGATGTAGAGCCAGGGGATGAAGAGGCAGTTGTCCTCGTCGAGGTCGCGGTCGAGGAGGTGCCGCCAGCCGGCCCATGCCTCCATGGGAGAGGCTGTGATGGCCTCGGGCCTTGGGGCCAGATGCTTTCTAAAGACCTCGATGAGGCCCTCGTTCATGTCCTCGCCGCACCTGAAGACGCGGAAGGAAGGGTTGCCAGTTTCGAATGCCATAATACTTTGATTATACCAAAGGCGGCGAAAGAGGCGCGTATTTGGTAAAATCGTATGCATGCCAAATGAACCTGCCATATTAGTGGAAGACCTGCGGAAGACCTACCTCGACTTCTGGCGGCGCCCGGCGCACGAGGCGCTGAAAGGCGTGACCTTCTCCGTGGAGCGCGGCGACGTATTCGCGCTCCTTGGGCCGAACGGCTCCGGCAAGAGCACCACCATCAAGGTGCTACTCGGCCTCATTTCGCCCACGGGCGGGAAGGCGAGCGTCCTCGGCGAACGGCCCGGCGCGACGGCCGCGCGGCGCCGCATAGGCTTCCTGCCGGAACTGACGACACTCCACCACTTCCTCACGCCGCGCGAGACGCTGCGCTACTACGCCGGACTCTTCGGCCTTGACGCCGCCACCGCGCGCACCCGCTCCGCGCAGCTCCTTGAAATGGTCGGGCTCTCCGAGGCCGCAGACCGCCAGATCGGCCAGTTCTCAAAAGGCATGGCGCGTCGCGTCGGCATCGCCCAGGCCCTGATCAACAACCCGGACCTCGTAATCCTCGATGAGCCGACCTCCGGCCTCGACCCCATTGGCGCCAGCGCCGTGAAAAAGTGGATCGGGCAGCTGGCTGCCGCCGGCAAGACGGTCCTGCTCTCCTCGCACATTCTGGCTGACGTGGAGGATTCGGCGACGCGCATCGCCATCCTCCGCGACGGCGTTCTGCGGGCGAGCGGCGCGCTCCGCGACCTTATCCCCGATGCGGCGTCGCCTCACCGCGCCACGAGCCTCGAGTCATTCTTCCTGGATGCCGTGGAAGTCGAAGGGACTCCGCCCGTCGCCCCCTTCCTCCTTGAAGGAGCGTGATGCAAATGGCGCAGACGCCAAGAAGAATCGCGGCAATAGCCATCCTCGCATTCCGTGAGACGGTGCGCTCCCGGCTTGTCGCCTCCACGGCTCTTGCCGTGGCCGGCGCCATTGCGGTTGTGAGGCGCGCAACCGGCGGCACAGACGGCGCTGCCTTCCACAACTTCACCTTCTATTCGCTTGCGGCAGTTGAGGCGATACTGTGCGTCGCGGCGCTTGTGGCGGCGGCCGCCGCGATTTCTGGCGAGACACGCGCCAAGACGCTCCAGCTGGCCCGCGTCAAGCCAGTGCCGATGTTCCAGCTTCTCATGGGCCGCTGGATTGGACTTTGCGCCTCGCTGGCGCTCATACTGGCGGTGGCGATGGCCGCCGTGCGCCTAGTCGCGCAGCAGCCAGTCCCAGAGCGCTGTTCGGCACGCATAAGGCCGGTGCTCCCCTCCGTAAGGGAGGTGGCCGAGGAAACCGTTGCCATGGCGATCCGGGGCGGCGAAACCAACCAGACCGAGCTGAGCGCCATCCGCCGCGACGCTTTGGCGAAGCTGCCATTCGCCACAGTGGCCTTCTCGCCCGGCGAGGCACTCAATTTCCGCTTCACGCTGCCAAAGCCGCTAGACGCCTCGCGCCCGATGATGCTCGAAGTCGCATTCGCCTCGGATTCCTATTCGTCGAAGCCGCTGTCGGTGGTGTGCGCAATCAGGAGGGCTGAAGTTGCCAACTCCGATGTCGAGGTGGCCATTACCAACATTACCGCGCGGCAGCTGGTAATACCCGTTGATACTGCGCGGCTGGGCGGGGCCACGGAACTTGCGCTCACCATGCGCCATGGCGGCGCCGAAGGGCAGATGCCCGTGATGCTGCAGCCAAGGCAGTCGCTGGCTATACTGGTGCCGGAGCACGCGACATCGGTGAATTTCATTCGCGCCTTCCTCGTGCTGATGCCGCTGCTGGCCATGCTGGCGGCTCTGGGGCTTGCTCTCGGCTCGCTATTCTCGCTGCCGGTCGCCTCGTTCTGCGCCGTTGGCCTTGCGCTTTCGGTGCTTTCGGCTGGCTATTCCGTATCCGATCCCGACATCTTGGAGTTCGAGGACGCCATGCCGCCAACGGCCATTCAGCGCGTCACGAGGGAAATGTCGGTGATAGTCGTCAGGTCGATTGACTTCGTGGCAAGGACGGCAACGGAGCCGGAGCCCGCGACAATGCTGGCCGACGGCATCGCAGTTGAGGGGGAGGAGGCTGTTCGCTCCCTTGCGTGGAATGGCCTTGCCCTGCCGCTGGCAATGCTCGCCGTGGCGGCATTTGTCCTTGAGCGAAAGGAGCTGCCATGAGAGTCCGCGCAATAATGTTTGCCTTGGCGTTGGCTATTGCGTCCGCACTAGCCGGAAGTTCGCTTCAGCGCCTTCGCGCAGCCGGCGCAGCAGAGAGGGCGGCATCGGAAACGACATGGGTCCGCTACGTCATGGTCGGGCTGGGCGGCTTCCGTGGCGTAATCTCGGAAGTCCTCTGGTTGCGCGCTGACCGGCTCCAGGAACAAGGACGCTATTTCGAGTTGGCGCAACTGGCGGAGTGGATCAACGCGCTTGACCCCCGGGCGGCAGACGCCTGGGCCTTCAGCGCATGGAACCTGGCCTACAACATCGGCGCGATGACCCCGGACACCGAGTCTAAGCTCCACTGGCTGCACGCCGGCATCTCGCTCCTGCGCGACAAGGCCATTCCGGCCAACCCAACTGCCCCCTCGCTCTACCGTGAACTAGGATGGCTCTATCAAAATAAGATCGGCACCGCCGACGATCCTGCAAATGTCGCATACAAGCTCGATCTCGCAGCCGATGCCACAAGACCGTCTGGCGAGAGGCTCCATCCGCTCGACCCGGCGACGATGGCGGAAATAGAGTCCCGCTTCGGCGCGATTGACTGGCGCCTGCCACATGCCCACGCAATCCACTGGGCCTGGCGGGGCCTCGCCCTCAACCCAACGGGCTTTGACCGTGAGTCTCTTCGCCGCATGGTGCACCAAAGTCTTGCCACGCTAATCCTGTCCGGGAAGTTCACCGGCGATGTGGAAAAGGGGAAATGGAGCGTTGGTCCCGATTGGGCGCTTGTCCGTCCCACCATGGCCTTTTTTGAGGAAAGCATGGTCGAAAGTCCCTTTGAGGGACGTATTTACAGGATATTCCTAGAGGCGCTTGGTAAGCGTCTTGAAAGAGAAGGCGAGGACGCATTGGCAAAAGAAGTGGAGCATCGGCTTTATGAACTTGGTGGCCCAATTGAAGAAGAGCCGTGAGGCATTTCGTTTTTTTTGCTATCATAATACACAATACTTTTTCAACTCAACAGGTAAGGAGAAAGCAAATGAACGTGTCAAGGAATATTGGTTTTGTGGCGGTTGCAACGGTGGCCGCCGTCGCGGCAGTTGGCTGCGGCAAGAAGGACAACGCGACAGCGGCGCCCAAGGATGCCGCGCCGGTTGCGGCTGAGGCCGCAGCGGCGGATGTCGCCGAAGAGGCGGCCGAGGAGGCGGTAACCTTCGCCGACGACGAGAAGCTCGTCGAAGCATACGGCAAGAGCCTCACCTACGGAGAGGCTGTCTCGAATGTCCGCCGCGCCATGAAGATGCAGGGCGTTCCCGACGATCAGCTGGACGCCGCTGTCAAGCAGGTGGCGCCGATGGCCCTGCCTCAGATAGTCGAGGAGTTCGTGATGATGTCGGCACTGCAGGACGCCGCCGCGAAGGGCAATGTCACCTGCTCCGATGAGGACATCGAGGCGGAGTTCGCCAAGGCCACCTCCTCGCTGCCCCCGGGCGTCACCCTTGAGGAGGCGCTGGAGCGCTCAGGCCTCTCTGCGGATGAATTGAAGAAGCAGATGCGCGACATGCTGCCCATCAGGAAGATGATGGACATTCTCACGCAGGGCATTGAGGTTGCGGAAGAAGAAGTCGCCAAGTTCTATGAAGAGAACGCCAAGTCCTTTGAAACGCCGGAGCAGGTGCGCGCTAGCCATATTCTGGTGAAGCTCGAAGCCGATGCCTCTGACGAGGACAGGGCGGCCGCCAAGGAAAAGATCGAGGGTCTGCTTGCCCAGGTCAAGGAAGGCGCCGACTTCGCAGAACTAGCCACTGCCAATTCTGACTGCCCCAGCAAGGACAAAGGCGGCGATTTGGGATTCTTTGGCAAAGGCCAGATGGTTGCGCCATTTGAAGTCGCGGCGTTCGCCCTCGCCGATGGCGAGATCAGCGGCATTGTCGAGACCCCGTTTGGCTTCCACATCATCAAGAAGACTGGCTACAAGGAAGCCGGCAAGACGCCGCTTGAAGAGGTCAAGGACAGGATCAAGGGCTTCCTCGAGAACGAGAAGAAGGGAAAAATCGTGGACGACTACATGAAGGGTGTCCGCGCTGACTTGGTTTACACAGCCAACGAAAAGATTGGCCCGATCTTCGTCCAGCCCGAAGAGCCGGAAGAGGCACCCGCCGAGGCCGCGCCTGCGGCACTCGAGACACCGGCCGCCGAAGTGCCAGCGGCGCCCGAGGCACCAGCGGCGCCCGAAGCGCCC
>JAEEGL015952941.1_pt1 | contig 20232 bp, 20 predicted proteins | sample 9134231 | NCBI WGS metagenome assembly JAEEGL01 (sample SAMN16246548, study PRJNA631951) | gut metagenome | biome: gut microbiome; feature: rumen; material: fiber-attached | host: Bos | place: Iran: Karaj | collected 2018-10 | reverse complement strand
TTCGAGCAGGCCGAACGCTACGACATAAAGGGGCGCAAATACCTTTCCTATCCGTCAAAGTACTATGCCGAGGACGTGGGGCTCCGCAACGCGAGGCTCAACTACCGCCAGACGGAACGGACCCATCTGATGGAGAACGTCATCTTCAACGAACTGGTCAGCCGCGGCGCGAACGTGGACGTCGGCGTCGTCGGAATCCTCGCCACGAAGGACGGGAAAAGGGAGAGGCGGCAACACGAGATTGACTTCATCGTGAACCTCGGGCTGGACAAGCTGTACATCCAGAGCGCCTTTGAGATGGCCACCGAGGCGAAGGCGGAGCAGGAGCTTCTGCCGCTCAGGAAGACAGGGGACTCCTTCAGAAAACTGGTCATAACGGGCGACGACCAGCCATTCTACACCAATGAAAACGGCATATCCTTCGTGGGAATCATTCCATTCCTTCTCGACAAATCCATCCTTTCAAGCCTGATGGTCTGACGGGCCGCGTCCGCCTCCTGCTCACTGCAAACTTATGTGCATTGTGCCAAAAGTTTGCAGTGAGCTGCCGATGATGATGCCTGAGGCCCTTGGCAAACGCTCTTGCAAGCGTTGATAAAAGCTGGACATGAGGCGCGCGCGCCGTTTTTTTCGGGCGGCGGTTTGCAGGATGGGCGGCGGGCATTATAGTATGCCCCGCAACCTAATTTCGGAGAGGTGGCTGAGTGGCCGAAGGCAGCGGTTTGCTAAACCGTCGTACAGGTAACACTGTACCGGGGGTTCGAATCCCCCCCTCTCCGCCAGTTTTACGCTCAAAAAGTCCTGAGTTTTGCCATTTTTTGGCATTCAGGACTTTTTTTGGGCCTTGCCATGCTATATTAGTCTCAATTGGTCTCGCTGGCTTCGTCAGGTCAGGAGAACCACACCATGGGCAGAAGAAAAAAGGGCATGGAATCGGAAAGGCTACCACTCGGCACGATCTATCAGGTAAAAGAAGGCGGGAACTACTATCTGCGCTACCAGATCCAAGGCAGGCGCAAGAACGTCAACCTCAACACGAGCGACTATGACGTGGCCTTGGAGGAATACAAGCGTCTGCTGCCGACGCTCCAGGCAACCACAGTCGAGGTCGTGGCGGCGCACGTGAAGAACGCTCGTCAACTTGCCGGTCGCATGCAGCACATCACTCTTGGCGACGCCTGGGAGAAGTATTCGGCGTCTCCGGACCGCGCCATGCCGGCCACTGTCAGCGAACAACTGGCGTATCAGCTGACGTTCCGGGAGTTTGTGGAGTACATCGGCGACCCGCTGCGCGAACTCCACACGATAACGTATCAGGACGCACTGGGCTTCACAAAGGGAATGAAGCCCAAGCACTACGCCGTTGACACCCACAACCGCAAGGTCAAGCGTCTTCGCAAGATTTTCAGCGTTCTGTCCGACTACTGCAATGGAGCAGAGAATCCCTTTGCGTCCAAGACGCTGTTACGGAAGTCCCGTGAGGAACAGGACATCGGCGTTCGTCGGATGTCTTTTACGCACGAGCAGGAGAAAGCCTTGATGGAGGCTCTGGACAATCCGAAGTTCAAGGTGAAGAACAAGAAGGAGATCAAGGTCATCTACTACCTTGGCCTCTATACCGGGCAACGACTCAAAGACTGTGTGCTGCTGCGCTGGTCGAAGGTGAATTTCGCACAGAAAAGGATAGATTGCAAGCAATTCAAGACGGGAAAGGAGGTCTCCATCCCCATCGCGCCACAATTGCTGGCGGTGCTGAACGAAGCCTTGGCCTGGAAGACGGATGACTATGGGTATATCTGCCCGCAGGTTGCCAAGCGGTACAATACACAGGATGCGAATGGCAAGAACACCGGAAACGGGTTGGTCAACATCGACGTGCTTCGCGTACTTCGATGGATTGGTCTGAAAACGGCAGTCAAGGTGGAAGGGCGAGCCAAGGCCATATCCGTCTATGGCTTCCATTCACTTCGACACAGTTTCGCATCGCATTGCGCGGAGGCAGGTGTTCCGAAGGCCGTGGTGCAGTCCATACTTGGCGACGAGTGCGACATCCTGGATGCCTACTATACCCATATTGGAGACGAGGCCCAGCAGAAAGCCATTGCGGCCATTGCAGGCGAGGTTGGTGTCATCACCCCTCAGGAGAGAATAAACCGCACGCTCCAATATCTCGATACGCTGCCCGACACCCCGGAGTATGCGAAAATCCGCGACCTCTTGAAGAATGAGACTGTTTGACCAAGATGACAGCATCCTTCTTAACATGTAGTGAACGTAGCGTGTGCGCCTCGGGGGACCGTTGGTTTGCATTACACCATCGGTTCCCGCTGTTGCTCCTGCTGTTGTTTATGCTGCCATGCCTGTCTGCTTCAGAGCTTGATTTTCTCCTCGAAGACGCCCATCCCGGCGATAAAAGACTGCCTCGCGACAGTTTTGTGCAATGCCGCTATCCCGGGGAGAAAATCTGCTATGCCAAAGGTGTCAGGCTCCTGGGGCAGACTATCCAAGAGGCGGCGCTCCGTTTTTCCCGGGAAGGAACCTTGACATACGGGCATTTACTACTGGATCTCGCCTTGCCGAACAAACCCAACAGCACGGCAGCAACGCGCGATGCCTTATGCAACCGACTCATGAAGCGCCTCGGAAGACCTGTCCGCAATTTCGCCTTCACTTTCCCCAACAAACGAAAAATCGACATTGTTGCCTGGGAAACAACAGCCTTTCGTCTATATTTGCTTTCAAAGGTGAAATTAGACAAAGGGAATGACGCCGCTTTTGTCGCCTTGCGCTGGGAAGCCGCTACTACTAAAAGGCAATCCCCGGCACAATGGTTCCGTGTTTCAAGCATTCGCGCTGAATGCCGCCGTTCTTCCTATGGCCAGAGGCAATTGCTCATTCCCATGCGTTCTCAATACCCCGATTCTGGGGGCTGCTGGTTTACGACGATTTCCCGCCAGCTCCTGCACCTTGGTTCAACACTGGAGCCGGTGTATGTACTGGTTGCATTCGGCTCCGGCGAGGCGAAAGCCGCGCAGGAAATCGGCAAGTTACTGGGCTTCCACTACCAAGACATTCCCGTTCAGGGGAAAGGAGAATCCAACAAACGCTCCTTGGATGCCATTCAACGATATAATGCCTTGGCTCAGCGGAAGGGGTTGCGTAAAATCAAACTCGCAAAAGACAAAGACGGTATTTTCTCGTGGGGCGACGAATTGGACAAGGTCGATCGAATGCTGTGGAAAAGTGCATGTCCCGAAAGCAAGGAGTTCAGAAATTTCCGAAGTACAGTGATTAGCAGCCTGAACCAAGGTGTTCCTGTGGGGTGGACGGTAGCAAGGCACTCGGGGCGCGGCAAACACCGCCGACTGCTCATTGGATACGATACAAGGCAAGAAATCTTCTTCTACTCCGATTCTTGGGGGCCGAAGCATGATTTCAAATCCATTCCCATGACTGCTGCTTTTTGCGAAACCGTGTGGCTACAAAAGATCACCATCGGAAAATAGCATTGACTATGCCAATCCGTTACCTGTGAACTCGCGTGGCATTTCCCATGCCCTCAACTGAAGAAGTTCATCCATTTTCGTCTATATATTCCCATTGTGACTGGAGGCCCAAGCGGCTTCCACGCCTGTCTCCCCAAGCCCGTTGTCACCCTCGTGGTGGCGGCGGGCTTTTCTGTGTTCACCAACTCCACACCCGACATGGAGAATCCACGTATGAAAATCACCGTCCTCAAATCCACCGCCGAGACAGCGCTGGCCCTGATCCAGAAGACCGTCTCGTGCGTCCGGCTTCCGCTGGACTTCCACCCTGTCCTGACCTTCCGCGCAGGCAAGCAGGATCTCTGGCTGGAATGCACTCTTCACGACCGCCACATCTCGCTACTTCTGCCCGACGCCGAATGCGACGAGAAGGGCGGCACCCTCCACCTTGGACTCGAACTGTTCCGCCAGGCGCTCCTCCAGGCCACGGGGCACCAGATCGAACTCGCCTCCGACACGCTCGGCATCCTGCTCTGCTCGGATGGACGGCAGGTCGCGGCGCTGCCCGCCGCTTCTCCGGCCGACACCGCGCCGTTCCAGCCTCCTGCGGAGGCCGACTCGACCTACCTGCCCAACAGCTTCGCGAACTTCCTGCTCCAGGCGTTCAGCTGCGCCAGCGACGACAACAAGTACACCGCAGTCACCGGCGTCAACGTCTCAAAGGACGGCATCGCGGGCACGGATGGCAAGCAACTGTTCCACCTGCCGCTGCCGCTCCAGTTGAAAGATGCGGTCACTCTGCCGCCCTCGAAGTGCCACGCCGCGCTGAAGGTCCTCCGCTGGACCTCGCTGTGCCACTGGCGCAACGCCGCCCACGGCTGGATGTACGCCATCCAGGGCGAGGGCTTCCGCTACGCCGCCAAGGCGGTTGACGCGCCGTATCCGGACTACCGGAGACTCCTCGCGGCCGAAGCCGACGGCGACGTGTCCTTCATGCTGACGCCGGAAGGCGCCGGAGCGCTGGAGGAGTTTCTCGCCGCGAGGCAGGCCGGGCTGTTCGTCCGGCTGACCGTCCACAAGGACAGGGTAGTCCTGGAGGATATGGAAGGCGTCGAGCGAGGCAAGGCCGAATTCGCCGCCTCCGCCGAAGGCTCGGCCATTCCCTGCTCCGTTCCGCTGAACACTCGCTACCTGCGGCAGTTCCTGAAGATGGGCTTCCGCTCGATGTCGATGTCTTCGAGACGCCCCGCCCCGCTGGTGTCGGTGAACGGCGTCGGCAAGTACCTGTTCATGCCCTGCGGCGAACCGGCTCCGTCCACGCAGACGGCTAGTTCCCCCGTTGTTTCCCCAGTTGTTCCCCCAGTTCCGCAAGTGAATCCCAAACCCGCTGCCGCAACCGGCAGCCAACCCAAGAAGGAGAAAAACACCATGCCCCAGTCCACCAGTCCAACCCCGTTCATTCCCGCGAATGCCGCCAACGTGTCCCAGGCGATTGTCGCGGCCAATCCGCTCGACGAGACTCTGGCCAGCCTCGCCTCCATGCGCGAGCAGTTGTCCAACCTCGAATCCCGTCTGCTGGAGGCGGGCCGCAAGATCAAGGCGGCCCTGTTGGAGCAGCGCCAGAAGGAGCGCCAGTACGCCGAAGCCGCCCGCAAACTGGAGCGCATCCGGATGGCTGTGTAGCCTTGTCCATTCCACTTCCAGTTTCCCGAAAACATCGCGAATCCCCGTGCGGCAATCAATCCGCACGGGGATTTCTCATTTTCAACCGCACCAATGACCATGAACATCTATGACATCACCATCGAGGAGGTTGTCGTGCATCACGCAGCCGTCGGCGCCGACAGCCCGAGTGATGCCTTTGACCTCGTCCGCTCCCGCTACGAAGACGGCGACTTCGATGAACCCGGCGAATGCCAGGAGACGCGGATTGCCGTACGCAGCGCCTCGGGCGAGACGCTGATCGACTTCGAGAAGATCTAACCCCCCCAACCCACAAAGGAGAATCCAACCATGCTCAAACTCAACGCATCCTACTCCAAGAAAGTCCCCGCCGAGTCCCAGTACTCGTCCCAGTCCTACCACTGCACCATCGAGGTCGAACTGCCCGACGGCCTCACCCCCGAGCAGCTGAACGAGAAGGTCCACGGCGTGTTCGCCTTCGTCCGCGCTTCCGTGGAGACCGAACTGCACAACGACGCGCAGACAGCGACCGTGCAACAACTGCCTCCTGCCCCTCAGCCTCAGCCGGCGTAGCAGGCATACGCCGCTCCCCAGCCGGGCTACGCCCAGAATCCGCCGCCTCCGAAGCAGCAGTACCCGCAGTATCCGCAGAACCAGAACGCGCAATACCGCACTCCCGGCGCTCCCGCGACCGAAAAGCAGGTCAACTACCTGCTGAAACTGGCGAAGCGTGCCGGGTTGACGGTGCAGCAGATCCTCCAGCGCTGCCAGATCCCCAGCATCGAGGCGATTCCGTCCCGGCTGTGCAGCCAGCTGATCCAGGAACTCTCCGGCGCCGCCGCGTAGCACGAACCAACAACCGCCCATGTCCGCTCGGGCATGGGCATAGCCAAACGTTTCAGGAGACACGAACATGGAAGAGAAGAAACCCACGCTCGCGCAGTTGAAGGAGCAGCCCCACTACTCCTACAGCGCGCTCAACACCTACATCAACACCTGCCAATTGCTCTACTACTACAGGTATATCGAGAAGGCCGAGGCGGAGCGCACGCCCGTCGCGCTTCCCTTCGGCTCCGCGTTCCACAGCGCGCTCTCCGAGCAGGCGCAGGCTGCCAAAACCGGCAAGCTCCTGACCGCCGAGCAGATGGCCGACGCCTTCGCCACCTACTTCCAGGCCGAGTGCAAGGACGCCGCCAACGTCGTTTTCAAGCGCGAGGAGGGCATCGACGACCAGATCGCGACCGCGAGGCGCATGTTCGAGACCGTCAACCGGGAGTGGATCGACTACTGGAACATCGTCTCCGTGGCCGAGCCGTTCAAGGTCGAGGTGCTGGGATTGTCGAAACCGCTCATCGGCGAACTGGACATGGTGGTCTCCGAGCAGACGCCGTTCGACGGCGAAGACGGGAAGCAGGCTGACACCATCGTGGACTTCAAGACAGCAGCAAGGATGTGGAGCGATGACCGTCCCACCAGGGATCTCCAGGCGACCGTTTTCTCCTATGCTTTCGAGAAGGTGCACGGGCATAGCCCGTCGTTCCGCTTCGACGTGGTGACGAAAACCAAGACGCCTGTGGTCAGGCGCTTCTACACCGTGCGCCACGAGGACCACTACAGACGGATGGAGAAACTGCTGGTGACGGCGGACAAGGGCATCCAGGCCGGCGTCTTCCTGCCGGCCGAGTCCAGCTTCTCCTGCGCCGACTGCCCCTTCGCCGGGCGCTGCGCCGAGTGGCACTGCGCCGCATCCTCCGCCGGACCGCAGGCCGCTGCCTGACCGTTCGCGCAACCGCAAACCTGCAATCCAACGGCTGTCCGGGCACAAACCCCGGACAGCCTTTTTCGTTTCCGCAATCCAACCCCACAACCCAAGGAGAAAACAACATGGGCCTCATGCTCGCCAATTCCACCGACAAGTACGTTGACCGCACCACGCTCGCGGAGGTGCCGACGCCTCCGCGCACTCGCACTTGGCGTCCCGTTCCCCACATCGACGTGGTGGAAGCGGTTGAATCCGCCATCACCGGACGCGGCTACGCCATCGACTCCGAGTACTTCGGCCTCGCCCGCGACCAGAAGAAGATGTTTGGAGTCGTCACGCTCGCCCGGCAGGGCAACCCCGAATGGACGCGCTGCATCGGCATCCGCAATTCCCACGACCAGTCGTTTGCCGCAGGCGTCTGCTGCGGCGTCTCGGTGCTGGTTTGCTCCAACCTCTGCTTTGGTGGGGAGTTCGTCATCCGGCGCCGCCACACCTCTGGCATCGACCTGGCTTCGATGGTGGAGGAGACGATGGACGCATTGACCGACGGCTACCTCGCGTTCGAAGAACGGCTGCTCGATCTGCACGACGCGCCGGTCACCGACGACCAGGCGCGAATCCTCATCGTGAGGGCCGCGGAATCCGGGGCTATCCCTTCCTGCGACATCCTCGCCGTCTTCAACGAGTACCTGGAGCCGCGACACGCCGACTTCCGGGAAAGGACGCAGTGGAGTCTCCTCAACGCCTTCACGGAGATTGCCCACAAGTACACGCCCGCGAGATTCGACGTCTGCCACCGCAAACTCACCCGGCTCTTCGCGCTGGATGGATCTCCGAGCACCTTGACGCCCTGACGCCACATACCCATGTGCCCGGCTGTCGCAAGCAGCCGGGCCTTTCACCCAAAACGCACCCGCACAGAAACACGAAACCAAGGAGAACACCAATGAAGAAGAAAAACGAAACGCAGACGGCCAGAATCTTCGTCTCTACCCACCGCCATGAGGAGGACGAGATGAGCCGTTCTGAAAAAGGGTTGCTCTGCATGCTCATGCCCGAGAGCGAGCCGCTTGACCTGCCGACCCGACCGCTCCACATGTCCAAAGGACCGGACACGATGGAATACGTGGTCCCCGAAGATCGGCGCGAGGAGTTCCTGAAACTGCTCTACCCGTTCATCGAGGTGCCCGACATCGACGCGCGGCTCTACGACATCCACGAGAACAAGGCATTCACCGTCCGCGAGTACAGGGTAATCCGCGAGCGCAACCGCAATTTCATTGTTTCGCCCTACTATCCCCGCTCTGGTGGGATGGTTGTCGATTGGATGTCGTGCAACTTCGATGACAATGGCGAAGAGCCTGTCGCGGAGGTGCAGACAGTCAAGGGGTCCGGCCAGTGCGTTAGCACCGTGCAGTTCCAGGGAGGCGAACCGAAATGAAATGTCCTCAATGCGGCTGCGATGCCATACTAAATGACCGCTTCCGCCGTTTTGGCACCGGCATCGGCATCACCGCAGGCGGATGTGCCGCCTTCGCAGGTGCCTGTGCAGGGGTAAAGCGCGGCGCGGCCATCGGAACCGCCTTGATGCCCGGCATCGGCACCGTCTGCGGCAGCCTCCTTGGGCTGCTGGGAGGCTGTGTCGCGGGAGGCACCATTGGACGCACCCTCGGGCGAATGGTTGACGAGACAAACGGTCTTTACCGCTGCGAACGCTGCGGGCACGAATGGAGACCCTGACCATGAAACTTCGATGCCCGAACTGCCACTTCTCCGACGACATCATCGAGTGGGTTGACGGCTACCTCTGCCGCGAGTGCGGAACCGAGTTCGATGGTCCGCGTCTATCCGACGATGACGAAGCCGACGAGGACGATGATGACGAAACCGACCTGGAGGAATTGCGCCTCCCGTAGAGAACGACACAACTGCGCCCGCAGAGCCTTGGGAGCACTGCGGGCTTTTTTAGGTTACTGATGTTATGGCACTGCTAAAGAAGTGGAGAATGGGCTTTTGGTTCAAAAAAGCATGGGGGATTGGCTCAAATAGGGAATCACCCACAATGGCACATCCCCACATTGACGTGGGGAAAGGGCAAGGCGGCCCATGTACATGTCCGCTCCCTCCGGTTCATCCCCACGCCGTGGGGAAAAGTGGCCGGCCTTCTTGCCGCTGGGGTCGGTGACCGGTTCATCCCCACACGCGTGGGGAAAAGTAGCGTAGCATCAGCTCCGGCATCGTGAGCCACGGTTCATCCCCACGTATGTGGGGAAAAGACCTGCAACTTCGCCATCATGGACGAATGCGACGGTTCATCCCCACGACGTGGGGAAAAGATGATGAGAACCCTTCAGGACTACAAAGTCTTCGGTTCATCCCCACACGCGTGGGGAAAAGTGGAACGCTGGCTCGCCACGGTACTGCGTGTGCGGTTCATCCCCACGACGTGGGGAAAAGGACGTGGGGCGCTACCACTTCATCCCGCAGTACGGTTCATCCCCACGCGTGTGGGGAAAAGTTGTTGGTGACCCCAGCCGTCCACATCTCGTCCGGTTCATCCCCACGCGTGTGGGGAAAAGGGCATCCCTTTTTAGGAAATATAATGTATAACCAGTTTTTTATTTGACATCTGTGGGAATTGTTCGCAAGGAAGGGGGGGAATGCCATTGCGACGGATGGCAGGAACCATGTCCTAGTTCTACGTGTTCAAGTCGCAAGTTTCCACGCCAGATGGATTGACAACGCAAAATCGGTGTTAAATTATAGGCATCCTTCAAGGACGAAACGCACCGTCTGCAGAGAACTTTCATCGTCAGTATGCTGCCTTTTCCCCGCCAGAAACCCCCATCGGCAAAATGCATCTCGTTCCGGGAATGCAGGGCGAAGACGTGTCCAGACGGCTCGCCTGGGACATTCGTCTTTGATCATTGTCGATATGCGGGCTACGTCGCGGAGAAATTATTTGATTTGTTGCCACCCCCTGTTCGTTCGCTTCTGCCCGATGCAACACCGTTTTGGGTCTCGCTCCATGACATCGGCAAGGTGTCGCCAGGCTTCGTCGGTAAGTATTTCATGCCGCTTCTCCGCGCACAGGCTCCATTTTTCGCGAAGGAGGTTGCCAATGGAGGCTATACGGCGAATCATGCAACCATCGGTGCCAAGACGATTCTCCGTTTTTTGGGGTTATCCATCGACCACCCCTTGGTCAAGTCTATAGCTTCCCATCACGGTTTTGCTCCGGATAACTTTGACTTCACCCAGGACGGGACATGGAATGACGAGCGCATCGCGCTCGTCCATGCACTCGCGAAGGAATTCGGCGTCGTGCCGGAAACGTCCTTAAACTCCAATGCGGTTGTAGAGTTGCTCGCCGGTATCACTTGTGTCGCGGATTGGATTTCCTCCGACGAGACGTTCTTCCCGCCGGGAGAAGGCCCGATTTCGCCTCCCGAGGCCCGAGCGCGAGTAGACTTCGCCGTCAAGGAATGCGGATTTAGACGAACGACATTTCGGCACGGCATGTCTTTCTCAGATATATTTGGATTCGAACCATATCCAGCCCAACAGACATTTTTCAACGCCATTTCCGTTCCGGGTGCCTATGTTCTGGAAGCCCCGATGGGCATGGGGAAGACGGAATCCGCCCTTTACGCAGCCTACAGGCTGGTTGACGCCGGTTTTCATTCGGGTATCTACTTCGCGCTTCCAACACGCCTCACGAGTGATCGAATCCATGAACGGGTGTCCTTTTTTCTTCGGCGCGTCTCGACGACGCCCTCCGCCGTGAAACTTGCACATGGCCAAGCGTGGCTGAAGGAATTTGAGCCGGGGGGAGAAGGTTCAAGCAAGGAAGATTCACGGCGCCCCCCGCCTTGGTTCAATCCCTCTAAACGTGGGCTGCTCTTCCCATTTGCAGTCGGGACCGTCGACCAGGCTTTGCTGGCGGTTTTGAACGTGAAGCACTCCTTCGTCCGCTCGTTCGGACTGGCCGGAAAAGTCGTTGTTCTCGACGAGATTCATAGTTATGACACCTATACCGGAACGCTTGTTGACGAACTGGTCATGCGTCTCCGCAACCTTGGTTGCACTGTGATCATCCTTTCCTCGACCCTGACCGCCAAGCGTCGCAAGTCGATTCTCGGCGACTGCCCCCCTGAAGGGAAAGGCTACCCACTCCTGACCGGTGTACGCGCTTCAGGCACCCCCGTCGTCCATAAACTGCCTCCTCCGCCACCGAAGACAATCCGATTGCATTGGCTTGATGCGTCCAAGACCTCACCACTTTCCGTAGCCGTGAAAAAAGCTCGAGCCGGATGCAACGTTCTTTGCATCGCCAACACGGTCGCGACCGCCCAGGAATGGTTTCGGACTCTCAAGACCGAATTATGCGAAGACGACCATTTCCCTACGGGGCTTCTGCATGCCAAATTCACGGGAACGGATCGAGAGATACGTGAAAAGGAATGGATGGCCCGCCTTGGCAAGCCATCCTCGGGAGACGACGCCACGCCACGCCCCCGAGGATCCATCCTCGTCTCAACACAGATCGTCGAGCAGAGCGTGGACATTGACGCAGATTGGATCTTGTCCGAACTCGCGCCAATTGACATGCTGCTGCAGCGCCTGGGCCGCCTGTGGCGCCACGACCGACCTATGCGCCCCGTCGCGGAGCCTGAGTTGGCCGTTGTTTGCACTCGGCTGCCGGAAGACAACCTGTCGGATCTTTCAAGCGACCATAAGGCCCTTGAATCACATTTTGGACGGGGATGCTGGGTGTATGCGCCCTACGTTCTGCTCCGTACTCTGGAAACGCTCCGTCACCGTGATGCCATCTGCATCCCTAACGATATCCGTCCGCTGCTTGAGACAGTCTACTCCGATGAAATCCCAAGCACGGATCTTCATCAATCGCTTCATGCCGATATGCTTGCAAGGGCCGAGCGACTGCGCCAACTGGCTCGCATGGGCCAGTCCGACACCCTCCCGACAAAGAACGACGATGCAGAAACAGCGGGAACGCGTTACAGTAGTCGTCCGTCTGTTTCTCTGCTGCTTCTGCGCGATTTTGACGATACACCAGGTCGTTCCGAAGTAATCGCAACTCTGCTTGACGGGCGCAAAGTCTCGATTTCCCGATTCCATCGCGATTTTGAGGTCACCAAGGCAATCTACGGAAATCTTGTGCAGGTGCCGCCAAATGACGCATTGCGCGCAGAGAAGGCAACGCGCGAGAGCGATCTCCTCTCGCAGCATTTCTTCGCCTCCGAAACTCCATTCATCTGCCTTTGGGATAATGCATCCGGTTCTCTTCACCTCGCCTTCACCGGTGCGGACACCGGTTATTTCTACACTGCAGAGATGGGAGCATTCCAAATACGGTCGGCTGGTGCATCATTCTTGCGAAATTCGGCAGTCGATGCCGGAGCCCATTTCTTCTTTGATTCAAAAAATGACTGGTAATTAATGGACGTCGAAAACACCTACAACCTCATTGACGAACCCTGGATTCCCGTTCTGATGCAAGATGGGGCGACCCGGACTGTCTCGCTTAGCGAAATCTTTAGCGATAACGACGGAGCAATCGCTGATCTTGCACTAAATCCATATGAACGTGTGGCAGTATCCCGTCTCCTGCTCTGCATCTCGCAGGCCGCCCTCGAACCCGCTCGGCTCATTGACGAATCCGCCTGGCTTGAAGCAAAGAGTGCTGTATGTCCTATGGCATTGGCCTACCTTAGGAAATGGCATGGCCGGTTCTTCCTCTATGGCCCCCATGCCTTCCTGCAGCCAGATTGCATCGCCTTGGCAAAGGCTGACAGCGCAACGCCACTGGACAAACTTGTCTTGCAGTTTTCATCCGGAAACAATTCAACGCTTTACGACCACGGAGCGGCGCTTGCATGTCGTGATCTTTCATTTTCCGAGTTGATACTTGGATTCTTAGTTTTTCAAAACTTTTCTTCTGGTGGTACGTCAGGACAATGCATCTGGGATGGAGTTGAAACGAAAAAACTAATCGTGGGAGGGCCTTGCCGCGAGAGATCAATGTTGTTCTCAATCCTGCTTGGCGACAACTTGATTGAAACGATATGGTTGAATCTTCTGACGGATCAATGGGCGCGAAGGTCGCTGAAAGCCAACTGGGGGCGTCCGTTCTGGGAATTTGATGAATTGTCTCGAAAGATGACGGCAGACAATGAGAAAACGATTCTCGGACACCTCGCGCCGTTTTCCCGTGCCATCAAATTAACAAAGGGCGCAACTACCTGCATCTTGGGGGAGGCGTTGTCGTATCCCCAAATACCCGAATGGCGCGAACCCATGGCCAGCGTCAAACTTCAAAACGAGGCAAAAAAAAGTGAGTTTGCGGAAACGTATGTCTCCTCCAATCCGGCTATGATGCCGTGGCGTGAGTTGCCAAGTCTTTTGGCAGTCCACGAAACGGATGGCCGAAAAGCTGCGCTTGCCTTGCGCCATCTTCAATCGCTCCCCTATGAAAAAGAGTTCACGCTTTGGACCGGCGGGCTCTTTTCCAAACAAGCAAAGGATATAGCCACCGTCGAATGGAAAGCCCGTTTGTCTGTTGGTCTTCTTGAAGATATATCCTTGAAACGTTACCAAAACGCCATTGAATGGGCAGAACGGCAACTAACCGCTCTCCATAGCGCGACTGAGGAATATGCGAGGATCATGAAGGTTGACGTTGACAAAACTTCGCGGTTCTTCGTTCCCGCGGAGCGAGTCTTCTGGGATATGCTTTCGCAGCCCTCAAACCAGAAACTTGTTCGAGACGTGGATTCACCGACCTATCTCCAAGACTGGCGGAAGGTGTCCCGTGAAGCCGCGGAAGAAGCCTACCAGCGCGCCTGCGTAGCCGGGGATGCGCGCCAAATGGAAGCCTACGTACAGGGATTCTCAAAACTCCGAATCAAGGAAGACTGACATGGACGATGTAAACGATTACCCGATTGACCAATTTCTCCGAAAGGTCGCCTCCGCAGCGGCGAAGGATGACCGAGGTTATCTGGCGGAACTTCGCCGGGGGCTTAGCAAATCAACGCAGGAACAAGCATGGGAGCATCTGATTCCTTTTTGCGAAAAGTTCGAGGATTCTTCGAAGCGCGCCATCTGGTGCGTGATTGGTGGATTGGCAGCCCTGCTCGTTCCGAATCGGCTTGATTCGACGGATCCCAGGAGCAACCTCGGGGCGACGATGCGTACCCTGGCCAAAGGGAATGGCGAGGGCGATGAAGCGAAGGCGCTCAAGTCATTCGAGCCGAAGTTTCGCCGCGCGCTGTCATGTGGCGAAACACTTTCCCTCTGTGAATTCGTTGTCAGCATCGGGAGGACGGCAGCCATGAAAGGCGTCCCCATGAATTTGAAAGGGCTTTTCTGGGATCTTTGGAACTGGGATGATCCAGACAAGCGCGATGCTATTCGACTTCGGTGGGCCAGGCAGTATTTCCGCGTTGTTGAGCCGAAATCCAATGTGCCGTCTTCGTCGGGGGAAAATCCATTATGAAGTCTTTCCTCAGCCAAATCGAACTCAAGTGGACGTGGGCGCTCAAGCAAGGGCTTGGCGATCTATACCGGCTTCACCAGTGGATCTGGGATGAACTGCCAGATGATCCGAGCGCCCGGCGAGATTTCCTGTTCCGCTCTGATGTAATGGACGGCATGCTCCGTGTGCTGCTACTGTCTTCTCGCATTCCTGCATCGGGCAGCGTCCCCGCATGGAGGACAACCGAAATCTCCAAATCCTTCCTTGGGCACGGCGCATATCGTTTCCAACTCCGCGCAAATCCGACCTTCCGCCGCAATGAGGATCACCGGCGTCTTGCCATCTTCGGTGATGCAAAAATACACGAATGGTTCATTCGAAAATTCAATGGGGCTGGGTGCGAAGTGCAGGGGTTGGAGACAAGTGCCCCCCGAAAACTGCAATTCCGCAAGAGCGGCGACGAACACCTGGGAACCCTTTTTTCGGTTGATGCGTCTGGTGTCCTCGTTGTTCATGACGAAGATGCGTTCCGTGCTGCCTTCGATGCCGGGATTGGCCCTGCCAAGGGGTTTGGTTTCGGCTTGCTTCTTCTTCAACCCATTCATCTGTAAATACTCCCACAAACAAGGAATTCCCATGAACCTCATCGAACTACACATTCTGCAGTCTTTCCCCGTCACATGCCTCAACCGCGATGACCTCGGTGCTCCCAAAACCGCACGGTTCGGCGGCGTAGAGCGCGCCCGCGTCTCCAGCCAATGTTGGAAACGCGCTGTTCGCGAATTTGCACACGAAAAGGCTCCTGAAATCTTTGGTGCGAGCCGTAGTAAGATTCTTGGACCGGCGATTGTGAAGGCAGCAAAAAGTCTCGGTGCGGACGAGCGCCTCGCTGCCGCCGTCAAGGAACTCGTCCTTGATGCTATGAAAAAAGATGAAAAACGCTCGGACATGGTCAAGACGTTGTTCTTCTTTTCGCCTGAGTCGCTGCGAAACGTCGTCCGCCCGCTCGTGACAGACGGGGACAAGAGACTTTCGCCGGAAATCATCAACGGTCTTCTCTCCGGGGATGAAAAACTCGTCAAAAAAGCGAAAAAGGATACGGAGAAACTTTCCAAGGATCTCCGCAAGGCCTTCGGAGAAAAGGTTTGCGATGCGGCGGACATCGCGTTGTTCGGACGCATGGTTGCTGACGATGCCTCTCAGACCGTCGAGGGTGCCGCGCTATTCAGTCACGCCCTTTCCACTCATGCGGTCCGCAGCGAACTGGATTTCTTCAGTGCTGTCGACGACGAGAAGAGCAACATGGACGACGTTGGCGCAGGGCAGATCGGAACGATTGAATATAGTTCGGCGTGCTACTATCGCTATATTGGCATCAACCTTGACCTGCTCAAAAAGAGCAATCTCTTTGACCAGTCGCAGATAAAGACGGTTTTAGATAACTTCATTCGCGCCGCTATTCTCGCGAATCCCACTGCGCGCAAGAATTCCATGTTTGGTCAAGTGCTGCCTTCCTATGTCCTGGCAGTTAAACGCACCGGGCAGCCGATATCGCTTGCCAATGCTTTCGAAAGCCCCGTGCCCGCCTCGAAGAACGGCTTTGTCGTGCCCTCCATCGTCGCCCTCAAGAAAGAGTGGCAAGACCTCAAGGTGACTTTCGGCATAGATGGAGGAATCGAGTGTGAAATTGAAAAAGGCCAGGCGGGAACCGAATCCTTGTCGGGAGCCCTTGCCAAACTTCTTGCCGACATCGGTTAGGAGGTTACCCATGAAATACCTGGCTCTTTATTTGATGGCACCAATGCAAAGTTGGGGCGCGTCAAGCAAATTCGGCGAACGCGAGACACTTGACGCCCCCACTCGGAGTGGGTTGCTTGGAATGCTCGCGGCCGCGTGTGGCGTCGACAAGAATGATGCCGCATGCGACCGGAGGTGGCTTTCTCGCGCCGCAGAGCTTGCGCTGTCTATTTACGCCTTTCGGCGTGGCGACCGTATGACCGATTTCCATACTGTCGGATCACGCTACGACACGGACGCCCCATGGCAAAGGCGAATGATTCCGACGACGGCTGACGGCAAGCCGCGAGGAACGGATGTCACGCACCGCGACTACCTGTCGGACTCCGTTTTCGGCGCCGTCCTATCAGGCGACGATATATTTGTCTCCGAAATTGCGGTCGGGATTGCCGATCCCGTATGGGGAGTTTGGTTAGGACGGAAAAGCTGCATCCCGACCGAACCGATTTTCGTCGGCGTCTATGATTCGGAGGCTGCTGCGAAAGATGCTTTAATCGCTAGGTTTCGCGCGTCACGAATGCGGAGCAATGCAAGGAATGTCGGAAAAGAATCGGGAAATCCAGTGTTTTCCGTCATTGAAGCCGGTGCGGAGAATGCGGAAGAAGTGGTGTTTGATGTCCCTACTTCGTTCGGACAGCGCAAGTATTGCGCCCGTCGAATTCGCCATCTGGAATTATGACGTTAATTACACAACTTTCAGAAGTGGCTGGACTGGGGCAATGACGTTCTTTCAGAGTGGCAATACAAGCCGACGAGTCTGAAGGTAACCGTGCTGCTGGCCGTGCGCGACCTGAGGCAAGATATTGATGGAAACGTAGGCTTGTAATGGCGTCATTACATTTGGCGCAGGACATCCCACGCAATGGCTTCTGTGCCATGTCGGCTTGGCAACGGACGCATGCCCAGAAAGTCTTATGATTTACCGCCAAAAAGTGTGACTTTATAGATTATTAGCACTCTTTGGACCAATGAAGGGGGGGTGCCTATATTAACGAAACACCGTTCTGTGCCTCGTTGCACCAGGCTCTTCTTGGAGATCACCCCATGCCATTTCCGCTTCACGCCTTTCCGTCTTCCTCTTCGCAGCCTACTATGGCGGACCAAGGCTATTCGGCGCAAGCCAGCCTCAGCCACTTCATCCGACACGAAGCCGGGCACGTCCTGCTCTATTGGCTGCTGGACCGCCCCCTTGCAGGGTGTATCGTGACTGACAAAGCCGGTCTGACCCACGCCATCAGGACTGACGACACCCAGGAGCAGATCATACCTCACATCCTGGTCGCTCTGTCGGGCATGGTGATGTCCAGCGAGTTCGAGGTCATCGACGAGTTGGAGGAACATCTCCACGAGCCAAGATACTTCCACGACAACACGGATTCAAGGATAGTGGCCGAGGCGATGCAGACCTTCGATCCAGCACACCGGCTGCCACTGCTCTTCCAGTTTCGTCTGCTGCTATCCCGGCTGAAAGGGCGCTTCGCCAAGGGCTACGCGGAGATACGGCGACTGCTTACTCAGCCTCCGTATCAGTTGTTCTTCATCGAACTGAACCAGTTGTTTCAGAAATGGGATCTCGCCAATGGGTTCGACAAGCGCCCTAAGTCCGATGTTGTAATGAGGATGTTCCGACGCATAGCCCGCCAGCCACTGCCGAAAGGGCAGTGGCTGGACTGGGGCAATGATGTTCTTTCAGAATGGAAATACAAGCCGACGAGCCTGAAGGAAACCGTAATGCTGATCGTGCGCGAACAGATGCAAGATGCCACTCCCGACCACAGGCTGCAGTTGGACTCGCTGCTTGCGGTATTGGAGAAATTGCCGGATGAGATGGTGGCGAAAAAAACATGGGAGGCGAAAGGGGAGGCCTTACTTGGTGGTACCCCCCATTGACCAGTCTTCTTCCTAGTCTCTTTGTTCCTGGATCGCAATTTAGTTCCTGATCACGACTTCATCGCGGCCGAACGTGCTCACATAGAAGCTCTTGGCCCATAAGTGCTCGCCGTCGAAATTGCGCTGCCTTCCAAAACAGTTCCGAGTAATCACGATTGTTTTTTTCTCGATGTTGCCGATGACGCTCGACACGCTGTGCTTTGGCGGAATATTGCTGCAAACGTCAAACTTCTCTAGTCGCCCCGGCTTTGCCGGGGGGGGGGCCTAATAGAATAATGATACACGAAACCTGGATTAAAAAGTGCTGCAATGGCATTATTTGGATGAGGAAGAACTCAAGTAGCGTTGAATATGCATCAATTTACTCATGTCTTTAACTTTTTCATCCCATTTTTCTTGTGAAAGACGAGCAGGCCAAGAAAAATTACTTCTGATATAATCGTTTGGCTTCTTATTACTATAATTAACAAATCGAAATTTCTGCGAAATGCATTTTAGTAGTTTACCATATGGATTCAGTGGTTGTAAATATGATGGAGAAAACAAGACAAGGTTATAGTTATCTAGAGCATCATTGGTTAATCCATATTTGATTCCTGCGATTTGATGCTCTCTTAATTTTACCTGAATGTAGTAAGAAATATATTGGGTAGGTGTATAATCAATGTCACTGTTATCACAGACTGGTTTGGCAAAAAGAAACTGTACCCACTCAATAAGTAATTTAACCTTGATGCGTTCACTTTCTAACTTATAGTCAATCTTATCATTTATTAGATTAATCACTTTAATATCTTTTTTAAGTTTGTATTTCATGAGCGAAATTTTAGCGTCATATATGGGGCGGATCTCCATGCAAGCACGCCCTGCATTACTAGAAACATACATCAAGGGTTTCCCTTTAGGACTGGCGCGATTGGCACCGGCTTTAAAAGCCGGTGGCATTCCCATCTCTTTTTTGTAAAAACCAAATAACCCCGTTGTTTTTTCATTTGAATTGGTAAGATGAAGTTTCGTGACATCAGAATTATTTATCAATCTGGCACGAAAGAATTTTGTGTTCTTTTTAATTATGTCAGTATAATCAAAGAGATAATTAATAAGGTTTATGAATTCATTTGTAGGTTTAAATGAAGAATAATCAATCGGTTTCTTTTTTGAAGAAGCCTTTTTTCTCTTTTTGGCAGAAGCCTTTTCTTCCTTTTTTGGAGAAGTCTTTTTTCTCTTTTTTGAAGAAGTCTTCGTTTTTTTGAATTCTTTTATTTTTAATTCAAAATCATATAATATCTTTTTTGTAGTAGTTTCAACGTCGTCGGCTTCCTTCCACTGATTGACGTATTCCAGTTGCTCTGACGTTTCATGTCCAGGTATTATCTTTTTGTCTATCATCTTGTCAGATTCTATGGTTGGTAAGTAATGGTGAAACTGCGGTAAGAATGCTGGAGTTGGCGACGATAGGCGAAGTCAAGGAGAATGTACCACACAACTGGGGGCACAAGCATTAAAATCGACTTCTTTCAGAAATCTTATAGCCGCCTCATCATCTTCTTCAATGGCTGTTTCTACGGCTTTCTTGGCTAATGAAAGCAATCGTTGGGATGCCTTGCACGCGCATTCGAGGTCCTGTGTCCCGATGTCCCTGATGTCCTTGTCGGACAGTTCATAGGATTGCTTGCAACATGGGCACTTGACTTTCATCGCCATTCCTCTGTTGTGTTGGACAGGAAAAACAATAATACTATAACACAGAATTGAACCCCCAACTGAATAGGACACGGAAAAAGGCTCGATGTGTGTAGATTATACCGCGAAGCGCCTCCTTCTTTTGGGAAGCAGTCGCCGCAAACTCTGAGTATGTTTGGCATACGCTCCTACTCTCAGCCATGCGTGGCATGGCTGAGAGTGTACTGCCCTCCTGGCGAAGTATGGACATCGTGGAGATAAGTGGCTAAGACGAATGGCCGGCAAGTGAGGCATGTCTTGTCAGGAGTGCAGGAGCCTTAAATCGGTCTGAAATAGAACAGATAACTCGTCGTATGTATTGAGGGTAGAATGCAGGAAAGGGCGGTTTTAAGAAAACAGACATCATCTCGTCGAACACAGTTTTCGAGGGT
>JAEEGL011754348.1_pt1 | contig 20232 bp, 20 predicted proteins | sample 9134231 | NCBI WGS metagenome assembly JAEEGL01 (sample SAMN16246548, study PRJNA631951) | gut metagenome | biome: gut microbiome; feature: rumen; material: fiber-attached | host: Bos | place: Iran: Karaj | collected 2018-10 | reverse complement strand
TGCTATCCTTGATCCTCGCGACACTTACGCTACTGCTGCTGAGTGGGAGGAGAAGGCTAAGGATCTGGCTGCACGCTTCATCAAGAACTTCAAGAAGTACGAGGGCAACGAGGCTGGTAAGGCTCTGGTAGCTGCTGGTCCAAAGCTCTAATTCGAATTAAGAATTAAGAGTTAAGAATTTAGAGATTTAATTCTAAACATACCGGAATTGGCTGCGCCGAAAGGCGTGGCCAATTTTTTGATGTAAGTCAATAAGCGACAAAACACCCCTAAAATTCTCAATTGCCAATTCTCAATTGTCAATAAAAAGTGTTACCTTTGCACTTGCAATCGTGAGATTGCTTTGTTTTTCATTAGGTTTTAGTTAGATTTTTTAAGGTAAAGAATTATGTTATTAGATTTTCAAACAACGGCTATGTTAGCATTGGTTGTGATCTCGGCTGGTCTGAGCATATTCACACTGATGCATACAGAAATACGTTGAAAGAGGGCGGGGTGAGTGAGTCATACCGCACTCTTTTTTGCATTAAAAACCTAAACTAACTTAAAATCGGTCAAATTATGCCATATTTTCATTAATTATAAAGCGAAAAGTGCTCATTTTTGCAGAAATGTGCGTAAATTTGCAGCCAAATTGTGATAATAGTGATTTTAAGATCAATGAAAAGATATATTTCTACACTCTGCACAATGCTGGCTTGTGCGCTGCTTGTCACCTCATGTCTGAAGGATGACACCACCAACGACACCCAGTATTACAACGACACAGCCATTGTCACCTTTAAGTTGGCAACTATTAACCGTTACATACATACAACATCGTCAACCGGTGCCGATTCAGTTTACAAATCGACACTGTCAGACCCTGTGGTATTCACTATCGATCAGGCTCAGCACAAGATTTACAACACCGACTCGCTGTATTCGGATGTTGACCTGAACCACGTACTTGCTACCGTAAGCAGTAAGAACAGTGGCACAGTGGTAGTAAACTACCCTGCAGTAGATAGCACAGACTCACTGTTATTCTATAGCAGCACCGACTCTATCGACTTCGAGAAATTGAGAGATCTTCGTGTGTATGCACAGGACGGTTCGAGCTATCGCAGCTATCAGGTAACAATAAATGTACACAAGGCAAAGACAGGTGTACTGCTCTGGGAACAGAAATCAGCTGCTGATTTGCCTATAGATACAAAGAAGGCACTTTGGGAGCAAGCAGCCGAAACTGCAGGAATGAGTCTTATAGGCTATGGCTCAGCCGAAGGATACGCTTTTGCTAACGACGGTATGCTGATGGTAAGCAAGGACAACGGCGAGACATGGACTGCCGACAGTCTGGACGAAGATGCTGCATGGCTGCCAACAAGCAACTATGCATTTACATCATGGCCTTTCGCAGCCAACGACTCAACCGACTACCAGTTGCTGGTTGGATCCAACGACAATCAGAGCGAAGGTTGTGTGGTATGGCGTAAGATAGCAGAATACTCTAAGCGTAGTCTGCCATCAAAGTGGGTACTGATTCCTATCGAAAACCACAATCACTATTATCTGCCCAAGATGGAGAACCTGAATCTGGTATACTTCAGCGGAAAGGTACTGGCTATCGGAAACAACAAGAAGATATACGTTAGTCGCGACCAGGGCATAACCTGGAAGACAGACTCTAAATACACTCTGCCCGACGATCTGGGAACAAGCAACGTCACAGCCACAACCGACAAAGACGGCTATCTCTGGCTGGTAGGTAAAGATACTGGCGAAGTTTGGCGCGGACTGATAATTGAATAGAGTGAAAAGACTGTTGGCAGTAATCCTAGCTATGGTCACAACGGTGGCTGCCAGTGCCCAGGACGAACCTGAGTACAAGCTAGAGATAGGTGCCGGAGCTGGATTAGTAAGCTATGTAGGCGACTACAACGGCAATCTGACAAAAGGCATGCAGCCATGGATGATGCTGATGGCAAAATATCGTATGGACCCGAGAGTGGCTGCCAGCCTGAACATTGGAACAGGAAAGATAAAAGGGTCGACCAACAATGTCAAGACATGGTATCCTGACGGTGCTTACGAATTTAAACACCAGATAACGGAGGTCGATGTTAGATTGGAATACAACTTCTGGCCATACGGCACAGGAAATGAATACAGAGGCGCAAGGAGGTTTACTCCATATATTGCAGCCGGACTGGGAGCAACAATCTATGGCGGACCTGAGAAAGGAGCAACGATGAACCTGCCAATAGGCGCAGGAGTGAAGTACAAAATAGGGAAACGCCTGAACCTGACAGCAGAATGGGCTATGCGTATAACGCTGAGCGATAAGCTGGACGGAAGTAAAGACCCCTACGGCATAAAGAGCAGCGGACTGTTTAAAAACACCGACTGTTATAGCGCGCTCCAGATAGGGCTAAGTTATGACCTCTGGGAAAAATGCAAGACATGTAACCAAGAGTAAAAATTGAAATAATAAATATTGAGATATATGAAGGAACTTTTAGACATGAACAGGATTCCCCGGCACATTGCCATCATTATGGACGGTAATGGACGTTGGGCTATGGACCGCGGATTGGATCGTACTTTCGGCCATAAAGCCGGACTTGATAATCTGGAGCAAGTAACTACAGTATGTTCCAACCTCGGTGTTAAGTACCTGACGGTATATGCATTCTCAATAGAAAACTTCAACAGACCTGCCTATGAGGTAGAGGCACTGATGGGACTGGTTCTTAGTTTCTTCAAGATGCAGCTGTTCCATAATAACAACGTAAGTTTCCATGTAGTGGGCGACGTTGAAAGACTTCCACAGAGCGTGCAGGACAAATTGCGCTCTATGGTTGAAGAGACAGCCATGTACGATGGTATGGCAATGACCATTGCAATGCCTTATTCTTCAAAGCAAGAGCTGGTGAATGTTTCAAAGACCATCGCCCGCAAGGTGCAGAACGGAGAATTGAACATTGACGACATAACCGAAGATACCATCAGCGAGAACCTGTGGACAAATTGGATGCCCGACCCCGACCTGCTTATCCGTACTGGTGGCGAGGTGCGCATATCTAATTATCTGCTGTGGCAGTGCGCATATTCCGAATTCTATTTCTGCGATTGCTACTGGCCCGATTTCTCGGAGGAAGAACTTCATAAGGCAATCATAAGCTATCAGAGCCGTCAGCGCAGATTCGGAAAGACCGAAGCCCAGATAGAAGCAGAAGAAAAGAAGTAAGAAATAAAAAAGAGTAATATTACAATATAATGATTCTATATAATATAATAAGGTGTAAGGCAAAAGGAGGAATGATGAAAGCAATAGTGCTTTCACTTTTCAGCCTTTTCACCGTTTCACCTTTACTCGCTCAGGATAAGATCGTAAACCCCGACATATCATACGCAGGTACTCCACGTACTTGTGAAATAGGTGGTATCGCTGTCGAAGGAGTTGAAGGATATGAGGATTACGTATTGGCAGGACTATCAGGACTGACAGTAGGCCAAGAGGTTGAATTGCCAGGAAGTCAGATAACCGAGGCAGTAAAGCGCTATTGGCGCAATGGTCTATTCTCTAAGGTTAAGATTACAGCCGACTCAATCGTAGGCAACAAGGTTTACCTGTGTATCCACTTGGGTATGCGTCCCCGCATAAAAAACATCAACTATAACGGTATCAAGAAGGCCGAGCGCGAAGATATGGAAGCCAAGTTGGGTATGGTTAAGGGTATGAGTCTGACACGTAACATCATAGACCGTGCTAAGATTCTGGCCAAGAAATACTTCGACGACAAGGGCTACAAGAATGCTGAAATAGAAATCGTACAGCATGAGGACGCCTCAGGTCAGGTAACACTCGACGTGAACATCGACAAGAAGGACAAGATGAAAGTGCACGAACTGATTTTCCAGGGCAACGAAAAGTTGACCAATGCGAAGATCAAGGGTTCGATGTTTGGCAAAGGTGCTTTCGGAAAGATTCACGAGGCAGGCAAATTTACCAACCTGTTCAAGGCGAAGAAGTTTACCGACGAGCGTTATAAGGAGGCTAAGCAGGCACTGATAGAGAAGTATAACGAACTGGGATTCCGCGATGCTACCATCATCGAAGACTCTGTATACAGCTTTGATGATAAGCACGTAAACATCCTGGTTAAGGTAGACGAAGGCGAAAAGTACTACGTTCGCAATATCACATGGGTAGGTAACACCGTTGTTACTACCGACTATCTGAATGCCGTACTGGGCATGAAGAAGGGTGATGTGTACAACCAGAAACACATAGACAAGCGACTGAAAGAAGACGAGGATGCCGCTGGCAACTATTATTATAACAATGGTTACGTATTCTCAGGCATCGAGCCTGTTGAGGTAAATATCGACGGCGACTCTATCGATATCGAAATGCGCGTGACAGAGGGTCCACAGGCCCACCTGAACCATGTACGCATCTATGGTAACGACCGCCTGTATGAGGAGGTTGTACGCCGCGAACTGCGCACCAAGCCAGGCGACCTGTTCAACAAGGAGGCTCTGACACGTTCGGTACGTGATATCGCTTCGATGGGATTCTTCGATCCAGAGAAGGTAGTACCAGATATCAAGCCTAATCCCGACGATGGTTCGGTTGACGTGAACTGGCGACTGGAGCAGAAGAGCAACGACCAGCTGGAGTTCTCACTGGGTTGGGGACAAACCGGTGTCATCGGTAAGGTTGGTATCAAGTTCAACAACTTCTCTATCCGCAACCTGTTCGGCAAGAACAAACTGCACCGCGGTATTCTGCCTTACGGTGATGGCGAGCAGCTGGGATTCAGCTTCCAGACCAATGGTAGCTACTATAGTTCGCTTAGTGCCAACTACGGTACAAACTGGTTTGGCGGCAAGCGTCCTAACAGCTTGAACGTAGGTGTGTTCTACTCTAAGCAGAGCGACATCTCGAGCTACTACCGCAACAACGCATTCTACAACAACTACGCAATGTACAGCTACGGATATGGTGGCTACAACCCATACTACTACAACTACGAGTCGATGCTCGACGACGACAAGACTATGACAGTGTTCGGAGCATCGCTGGGTTGGGGTAAGCGTCTGCGCTGGCCTGATGACTACTTCCAGTTCTCTGCTCAGCTCGGATTCTCACGCTACATGCTGCGCGACTGGAGCTACTTCTATATCCACAACGGAAACTGTAACAACATCAACCTGGGATTCACTCTGAGTCGTACATCTACCGACAACCAGCTGTTCCCACGTCGTGGTTCTGAGTTCATGGCTCAGGTAACAGTTACTCCACCTTGGTCGCTGTTCGACAATAAGGACTATGCCAACCTAGCCAAGAACTCTAGCTCGGCCACATATGAGGATGAGCTGCAGGAAGTTTATCGCTGGATTGAGTACCACAAGTGGAAGTTTAAGAGCCGTACATTCACAGCCCTAACAAGTGGTCAGAAGTGTCTTGTACTGATGACACGCGTAGAAATGGGACTGTTGGGAAGCTACAACAAGGACAAGCGCTCACCATTCGAGACCTTCTACGTGGGAGGTGACGGTATGAGCGGATACTCTTACGGATACTCTGAAGAGACTATCGGTTTGCGTGGTTATGACAACGGAGCACTCTCATACTCTTCGGCCTACGAGACTATGATGAAGGGCGGTACTATCTCGTCATACAACTCATACGCATACGACCGATTCACACTCGAGTTGCGTTATCCACTTATGCTGGGTAACACCACCATCTACGGACTCGGTTTCCTTGAGGGTGGTAACGCCTGGGCCAATGCCAAGGACTTCAACCCATTCAAGATGAAGCGTTCGGCCGGTATCGGTGTACGTATCTATCTGCCAATGGTTGGACTGATGGGTATCGACTGGGCATACGGTTTCGACAATGTATACACAAGTCAGAGCGGAGCACAGAAGAAGGGCGGAAGCAACTTCCACTTCATCCTCGGACAGGAGTTCTAACGGCAAAACTTTTAAACCATCAAATAGTTTTCACGTCAAAGGGGTATAACACTTAAAACAGAATGGTTATGAAGAAATTGATAATCTGCGCACTTTGCGCTATATTCGGATGGACAGCAGCTACGGCACAAAAGTATGCAGTAGTAGACATGGAGTATATCCTTAAGAACATACCAGCCTACGAGCGTGCCAATGAGCAGCTAAGCCAGGTATCTAAGCAGTGGCAGGCTGAGGTAGACGCACTGAACACCGAGGCTCAGACACTGTATAAAAACTATCAGAACGAGGTAGTATTCCTGTCGAAGGAACAGAAGAAGGCCAAGCAGGATGCAATCGTAGAAAAAGAAAAGCAGGCAGCCGAACTGAAAAAGAAATACTTCGGTCCCGAAGGCGAACTCTTCAAGAAGCGTACCGCACTGATGTCGCCAATACAGGACGAAGTATACAATGCCATTAAGGACATTGCTGAACTGCGAGGCTATCAGTTGGTACTCGATCGCGCCAGCGACTCTGGTATCATCTTCAGTTCACCAAAGGTTGATATCTCTTCGGAAGTACTTCGTAAACTTGGATATTCAAATTAAGAATTGAGAATATATAGTAGAAATAAAAATTAAAACCAATAAGAAAATGAAAAAATTGATTATCTGCGCTATTTGCGCAATCTGCGGTTTCACTACCGCCAATGCACAGGCAAAGTTCGGCCATGTGAACACCCAGGAGATCATGCAGGCTATGCCAGAGTTTACTAAGGCTCAGAACGAGATTAAGGCTCTGCAGGACCAGTATGAGGCAGACCTGAAGAGTATGCAGGACGAACTGCAGAAGAAGGGTGAGGCTTTCGAGAAGGAGCAGACAACACTGCCTGAGAACATCAAGCAGCGCCGTCAGCAGGAACTGCAGGATATGTACACCAAGATCCAGCAGAGCTACCAGGACAACCAGCAGGCTCTGGGCAAGGCTTCTCAGGAAAAAATGCAGGCTATCCAGACCAAGATTCTTGATGCTATCAAGGCTGTAGGTCAGGCTGGACAGTACGTATACATCATGGAGAACAACTCTCTGCCTTACATCAGCGCAACCCTCTCTACCGATGTAACTGCACAGGTTAAGGCTAAGTTAGGCCTGAAGTAATCCAGAAAGTTTAAATACAAAATTCAAACAATATGAAACGATTCCTCGTACTTCTTGTGGCATTCGTATCGCTCAACGCATTTGCACAGGGTGATGCCACTTCATCAATCAAGTTTGGCTACCTGAGCTATCAGGCTGCCATACAGTCGATGCCCGAATACGCGCTGGTACAGCAGAAACTGGCCGACCTTAAGGCTCAGTATCAGGCCGAGGCTAAGCGAGTAGAAGACGAATTCAACAGGAAGTACGAGGAGTTTCTTGAAGGTCAGCGCGACTTTCCAAAGAGCATTCTGCAGAAGCGTCAGACAGAACTGCAGGAGCTGATGGCTAAGAATGTTGCCTTTAAGAATAATAGCCTGGAGCAGCTTGCTAAGGACGAGGCCGAGGCCCTTGCCCCACTCTACGACAAACTGAATGCAGCACTTGCCGCTATCGGCCAGGAGAAAGGCTATGCCTTCATCCTTGATACTGATGTAAAGGCTCTGCCATTCATCAATCCCGCTATGGGCGAAGACATCAACAAGGCAGTACAGGAAGTACTCAATGCAGAACCAGCCGAGTAATCCGGGCCCAATCGGAATCTTTGATAGCGGTTACGGCGGGCTAACCATCCTGCATGGCATCCGTCAGCTGCTCCCCGAATACGATTATCTTTATTTGGGCGACAATGCCCGTGCACCCTATGGACCACGTTCGTTCGACGTGGTCTATGAGTTTACACGTCAAGCCGTACTAAAACTCTTCGAGATGGGCTGCCACCTGGTGATATTAGGTTGTAACACAGCATCGGCCAAGGCATTACGCACCATCCAGCAGAACGACCTGCCACAGATCGACCCTAATCGCCGCGTACTAGGCATCATTCGTCCCACAGCCGAGGTCATTGGCGATCTTACCACATCTAAACATGTAGGAGTACTTGCCACCGAGGGAACAATCAGGAGCGAGAGCTACGACCTTGAAATCCACAAACTTCATCCCGACTTCAAAGTATCTGGTGTAGCCTGTCCTTTCTGGGTCCCACTGGTAGAATACAACGAAGCCGATTCGCCAGGAGCCGACTACTTTGTAAAGAAGCGCATCGACGAGATAATGCGAAAAGACCCTGAGATTGACACAATCATTCTAGGTTGCACCCACTACCCTCTCCTTATGCCCAAGATACTAAAATATCTACCCGCAGGAGTACGTGTAGTGCCCCAAGGCGAATACGTAGCTGAGAGTCTGAAAAACTATCTCGAGCGTCATCCGCAGATTGAGCAGAAATGTGCTAAAAACGCAGACGTCCACTACCTAACCACCGAGAACCCTCAGAAGTTCAAGGAACAAGCCCAAATCTTCCTCCACGAACCCGTAGAGGTAGATAATATCACATTAGGATAAACTATTTTTTGTGTCTTATATTCCTCGGGTGATGCTCGAGGATTTCTTGTCTTAGGGTTGAAGTATCTATATGAGTATAGATTTCTGTGGTGCCGATATCCTCGTGGCCTAATAATGCTTGGATGAAACGGAGGTCGGCACCGCCTTCCAATAATGCCGTAGCAAAAGAATGACGAAGGGTGTGGGGGGAAATAGTCTTTTGGATACCGGCATCCTTGGCTTGAGCCTTGATCATGATGAGAATCATGGTACGAGTGAGGTGCGCGCCACGACGGTTCAGAAACACGAAGTCCTCTTCGCCAGGTTTAATCTTCATCAGATTGCGATCGTAGAACCAATTCCGAAGTTCGACTATAGCCTTTTGCGATATCGGAACTAGTCGCTCCTTTGAGCCTTTACCCATCACACGTACATACTCCTCATCTATATAAAGGTCGGACAGTTTCAAGTTTACAAGTTCGCTAACACGAAGTCCACATGAGAAGAGAACCTCGATAATAGCACGATTGCGATGGCCCTCCCATTTGGAGAGATCAATGCTTGCTTCAAGTCGGTCTACCTCTTCTGTAGTAAGAACTTCGGGCAGATGGTCGCCTATCTGTGGAGATTCCAACAACTCTGTTGGATCATCGTCTCGAAATCCATCGAGTTGCAAGAACTTGAAGAAGCTACGTACACCACTAAGTATACGACATTGCGAACGTGGATGGATGCCAATATCGTGCAGACCTGCAGAGAAGTGCTCGAGGTCAACCAGTTCAACATCGCGTACGGATTTCTGCTCTCGTTCTAAGTAATCGAGTAGTTTGCGGAGATCACGTTGATAAGCATCGAGCGTGTTGCCCGACATGTTGCGCTGAAGCTTAAGATAGCGCACATAGGCTTTTACAACGTCCTTTTCGCTACTCATTTGCATATTTTTGGTGCAAAGTTACTACATTTTTTCAATAAATTTGGATTTTTGCTCACTTATTCGTACCTTTGCAGCCGTATTAATACATTTATACTGAAAATGAAGATTCTGATTATCAATGGTCCTAACCTGAACTTGTTGGGCCAGAGGGAGCCAGGCATCTATGGTTCGTCGTCGTTCGACGCCTACCTGCCTGAGTTGCGCAACCGCTTCACCGATGTAGACATCGAGTACTTTCAGAGCAACATCGAGGGTGTTCTGATTGACAAGATGCAGGAGGTGGGCTTCAGCTACGATGGTATCGTGCTGAATGCAGGAGCCTACACCCACACATCGATAGCTCTGCAGGACTGCATCCGCTCGCTGAAGACACCGGTTATCGAGGTTCACATCTCGAATGTGCATCAGCGCGAGGAGTTCCGCCACAAATCGATGATTTCGTGCGCCTGCAAGGGAGTAATCCTCGGCTTCGGTCTCGACTCATACCGTTTGGCCATTGAAGCACTGAAAGGATGACGCTCGACGAGTATATCCTGCAGCACACAGAGCCAGAGCCCGACTATCTGTACAGACTATGGCGAGCCACCCACATACACACCATCCACGGACGTATGGCGAGTGGACACTTACAGGGCCGACTACTTAAGATGCTGGTAAAGATGATTCGACCCAAGAACATCCTGGAGATAGGAACATTCAGCGGATACAGTGCCATATCGATGGCAGAAGGACTGGACGAAGGCGGACGGCTTTATACCTTCGAGATAAACGATGAGATGGAGGACTTTACCCGGCCGTGGATAGAGGGTTCGAACGTGGCCAATAAGATAGAGTTCATCATCGGTGATGCTCTACAGGAGGCCCCAAAACTTGGCATAGAGTTCGACCTTGCATTTATGGATGGCGACAAACGCACATATCGTGACTGCTACGAGATGGTGATGAGCATACTGAAACCGGGCGGCTTTATACTGGCCGACAACACTCTTTGGGACGGACATGTGGTGGACAGAGCCTACGACAAGGACCGACAGACTCAGGGAATAGAGACATTCAACGACTACATAGCCCGCGATCAGCGTGTGGAACAGGTGATTCTTCCGCTCCGCGATGGATTAACACTGATAAGAAAAAAAGAAATTTAGAATTAAGATTTAAGAAATGCAAGAGACAAGACAAAACAAGATTGCGAGATTGCTGCAGAAGGAGCTCTCGCTGATATTCCAACAACAGACACGCGCCACTCACGGCGTGATGATATCGGTAACACGCACCAAAATATCACCCGACCTGAGTATCTGCACTGCATATCTGAGCGTATTCCCAAGCGAGAAGGGCGAAGAGATTCTGACAAACATCAATGCCAACAGCAAGCAGATACGTTATGAACTAGGTACACGCGTACGTAATCAGATGCGCATCATACCAGAACTGCGATTCTTTATCGACGACTCGCTCGACTATATCGAGCATATCGATGAACTGCTGAAGAAATGAACTTTCCCTTCTTCATAGCCCGCAGATATCTATTCTCAAAGAAATCCACTCATGCCATCAACGTCATAAGTGGAATTTCTGTCGTTGGCGTAGCCGTAGCCACAATGGCGCTGGTTGTCACGCTATCGGTATTTAACGGATTCCACGACTTGGTAGCATCATTCTTTACCAGCTTCGACCCACAGCTTAAGGTGATGCCTGCTGAGGGAAAGACAGTTGCCGCCGACGATCCAATACTGACAGAGATACGCAAGCTGCCAGAAATAGAAGTAGCCACAGAGAGCGTTGAGGATATGGCACTAGCCATATATCGCGGCAGACAGGCTATGGTAGTGATAAAGGGCGTAGACGACAACTTCGACAAGCTTACACACATCAACGAGATACTGGTAGGCAATGGCGACTTCAGTCTGCATGCAGCCGATATGGACTACGGCACACTAGGCATAAGACTAGCCGAAATACTTGGTACAGGATATACCTACGAAGAGCCGCTACGTATATACGCTCCTAAGCGCGAAGGCCAGTTGGACATGACTAACCCAGAGGAGGCTTTCGAAGAAGACGAGTTGTATTCGCCTGGCGTATTGTTTAATGTAAAACAAGCGCGCTACGACAAGAACTACATACTGACAAGCATATCGTTTGCACGCCGATTGTTTGGTCAGCAAGGAATGTTGTCGTCGCTCGAACTTAGACTGAAACCTGGAAGCAACTTCGATAAGGTCAAGTCACAGATAAAGCAGCTGTGTGCCGACAAGTTTGTGGTAAAAGACCGCTTTGAGCAGCAAGACGATACCTTCAAGATAATGAAGATCGAGAAACTGATAGCATACATCTTCCTGACATTCATCTTGATGGTGGCTTGCTTCAATATCATAGGTTCGCTATCGATGCTTATCATCGACAAGAAAGACGATGTGGTTACGCTGCGCAACCTAGGAGCATCAGACAAGCAGATAGTTCGTATATTCCTGTTCGAGGGCCGAATGATATCAGCAATAGGTGCTATTATAGGTATCGTAATAGGACTGACACTCTGCTGGATTCAGCAACGATATGGAATAGTTGCACTGGGTTCGTCGAGCGGTACATTTGTGATAAATGCCTATCCTGTAAGCGTACATCCAGAGGATATCGTATTGGTGTTCGTTACAGTGCTGGTAGTAGGATTCCTCTCTGTATGGTATCCAGTAAGGTACTTTGCTAAGCGATTATTGGTATGATAAGTTAACATTTAACGTAGCTTTAACGTAGATTTTGCTGCAAATAGACAAAAAAGGTGTAACTTTGCACCCGATTAAAATTATGTAGCAACCAATACTTAAAATGAAGATGAAAAAAATTCTATCGACCATTCTGCTGACCTTGGTCGGCGCAGTAACAATGATGGCACAAATGCAGATGCCATCTATTCCAGTAGATCCCGATGTTCGCATCGGTAAACTCGACAACGGATTGACATACTACATCCGTCACAACAACTGGCCTGAGAACCGTGCTGAGTTCTACATCGCTCAGAAGGTAGGTTCAATTCAGGAGAACGACGACCAGCGTGGTCTGGCTCACTTCCTTGAGCACATGGCCTTCAATGGTTCGAAACACTTTAAAGGCAACGAATTGCTGCGCTGGTGCGAAAGCATCGGTGTTAAATTTGGTACCGATCTGAATGCATACACTTCGATCGACCAGACAGTTTATAATATTAGCAACGTACCTACCACGCGCGAGGGTATCGTTGACTCATGTCTGCTGATTCTGTATGACTGGGCCGACGGACTGCTGCTTGAGCAGGAGGAAATTGAGAAGGAGCGTGGCGTTATCCATGAGGAGTGGCGTCTGCGCACAAGTGCACAGCAGCGCATGCTGGAGCGCGATCTTCCAAAGCTCTATCCTGGTTCTAAGTACGGCTATCGTATGCCTATCGGACTGATGGAGATTATCGACAACTTTGAGCGTCCATTCCTGCAGGCATACTACGAGAAGTGGTATCGTCCTGACAATCAGGCAATCATCGTAGTAGGTGATGTAGATGTAAACAAGGTAGAAGAGAAGATTAAGGGCATGTTTGCAGACATCAAGTTGCCAGAGAACCCAGAGAAGGTTGTTAAGTATCCTGTACCCGACAATGCAGAGCCTATCATCGTTATCGACAAGGATAAGGAGCAGCGCTATAACATTATGGAGGTACTGATGAAGCATGAGGCATTCCCCGACACCCTTAAGGGTACAATGGCATATCTGATTACAGACTATATTAAGGACGCAGCCCTCTCAATGTTGAGAGACCGTCTGAAGGAGTATGCTGAGAAACCAGAGAGTCCATTCCTGCAGGCATTTGCCAGCGATGGGCAGTACCTGCTCTCAAATACCGTTGATGCATTTGAGCTTGGCTTCCTGCCCAAGGACGGACAGACAGAGGCTGCGCTGACAGCAGTACTCACAGAGGCTCGTAGAGCAGCTGAGTTTGGATTTACTCCTACAGAGTATAACCGATTCAAGGCTGACTTCACAAGCAATCTTGACAAGCAGTACTCTAACAAGGATAAGCGCTTCAACAGCCAGTTTGTAAACCAGTATGTTCAGCACTTCATCGACAACGAACCTATCCCAAGCCTCGACTATACATACGAGACAATGAAGCAGATTATCCCCGTTATCCCCATCGAGGCTATTAACGAGGTGGCAAAGCAGCTAATCTCTCAGAAGGACAGCAACTTGGTAGTACTGAACTTCAACAACGAGAAAGAGGGAGCAGTTTATCCTACAGAGGATGGGGTAAAGAAGGCTATCGCTGCCGCACGTGCTGCCCAGATTGAGGCATATGTGGACAACGTAAAGGACGAACCACTGATGACAACCATGCCTAAGAAGGGTTCTATTAAGAAGGAAACAAAGAACGATAAGTTCGGATATACAGAACTAGAACTCTCTAACGGCGTTAAGGTGGTTTTGAAGAAGACCGACCTTAAGAAAGACCAGGTAATCTTGCGCGGTGAGGGCTTCGGTGGTTCTGCACTCTATGGCGAGAAGGACTTTGCAAACATCAAGATGTTCGACGATGTAGTAGAGGCCAGTGGACTGGGTAATTTCTCACACACTGAATTGGAGAAGGCTCTGGCTGGTAAGATTGCCAGTGCATCGCTCTCGATGAGCACTTATCGTCAGAACGTAAGCGGCAGTTCTACTCCTAAGGACGTAGAGACTATGCTGCAGTTGGTTTATCTCTACTTCACTAACATCAATAAGGACCAGAAGTCGTTCGACAATATGATGACAACAACAGAGACACTGTTGAAGAACCGTCTGCTGCAGCCAGAGAACGTATTGAACGACTCTGTACAGGCCACATTCAGCTGCCACAACCCACGATTCAAGTCAATCGAGGCTAGCGAGCTGAAGAATGTCAGCTATGATCGCGTACTGCAGATTGCCAAGGAGCGCACAGCCAATGCTGCTGCCTACACCTTTACAATCATCGGTAACTACGACGAGGCTACTATCCGTCCTCTCATCGAGCAGTACATCGCCTCGCTGCCATCAAAGAAGAAGGTAGAGAAGGCAAAGAAGGTTGACACCGACTTCAAGGGTAAGGTACTGAATCACTTCAATCACAAGGCTGAAACACCAAAGGCTATCGCAGTGATGTACTGGTACAGCAACGACCTGCCTTATAACCTCGAGAACAGCATCAAAGCAACTATCGCTGGTCAGATTCTGAGCATGGAATACCTGAAGAAGATTCGTGAAGATGCAAGTGCAGCCTACACCGTAGGTGCAGCCGCAAGCATGAGCCGCAACGACTTCGAAACAGAGGCTTACATCTTGGCACAGTGCCCAATGAAGCCAGAGAAAGCAGACATCGCAAACCAGATTCTGCGCGATGAGGTGAACGCTATGGCCAAGACCTGTGACGCTGACAAGCTGCAGAAGGTTAAGGAGTATCTGCTGAAGAATCTGGGCGACCAGCGCAAGCAGAACAGCTACTGGCTGGGCCGCATCAACACATGGCGTAAGTACGGTATGGACTTCGATACCGACTACGAGAAGGTGGTTAATGCCCAGACTGTAGAGTCCATCAGTGCTTTTGTAGCCGAACTGCTGAAGGCAGGTAATGCTGCAGAGGTAATCATGATGCCCGCAGAATAATCAAAACATTAAATATAAAGAATGAGTTATCTATTTTCGTCAGAATCAGTATCTGAGGGCCATCCAGATAAGGTGGCCGATCAGATATCTGATACAATACTAGACCAGTTCCTGGCATACGACCCGAAGGCGCGCTGCGCCATCGAGTCGTTTGTCACTACAGGTCAGGTAGTAATTATGGGTGAGGTCCGCAGTGATGTGTACATCGACCTGCAGACAATGGCCCGCAAGACCATCAAGCGCATTGGCTATACCAAAGCGGAGTATCAATTCGACGGCGATTCGTGTGGAATCCTGAGTGCTATACACGAGCAAAGCGCCGACATCAATCGTGGTGTCGACAACGGCAACGAGGATGAGCAAGGAGCTGGAGACCAGGGTATGATGTTTGGTTATGCCACAAATGAGACCGAAAGCTACATGCCAGTCAGTCTCGATTTGGCTCACCTGATCATGCGTACCCTGGCAGACATTCGCAAAGAAGGCAAAGAGATGACCTATCTGCGTCCAGACTCTAAGAGCCAGGTAACAGTACAATACTCAGACGAAGGAATACCTGAGCGTATAGACACGATTGTAGTATCAACACAGCACGACGAGTTCGACGAGGACGAGAAGATGCTGGCAAAAATCAAGAACGACGTTATAAACATCTTGATTCCACGTGTTAAGTCACAGATTCACTCACAGAAAGTGCTCGACCTATTTGGACTCGACATCAAATACTACGTTAACCCAACTGGCAAGTTCGTGATCGGTGGCCCTCACGGAGATACCGGTCTTACAGGCCGCAAAATTATCGTAGACACCTATGGTGGTAAGGGGGCTCACGGAGGAGGCGCCTTCTCGGGTAAGGACTCGTCGAAGGTAGACCGCAGTGCAGCATACGCAGCCCGTCATATTGCCAAGAATATGGTAGCAGCAGGTGTAGCCGACGAGATGCTTGTACAGATAAGCTATGCCATCGGAGTAGCCAAGCCAATGAACATCTACGTTAACACCTATGGTCGTAGCAAAGTACAGATGACAGATGGTGAGATTGCCAAGAAGATAGAAAAGCTCTTCGATCTGCGTCCAAAAGCCATCGAGCGTACACTTAAGCTTCGCCAGCCAATGTACAGCGAGACTGCTGCTTACGGCCATATGGGCAGAAAGTGCGAAGTAGTAAAGAAGACATTCACCAGTCATTATCACGAAACAAAGACAATCGATGTGGAACTGTTCACATGGGAGAAGCTGGATCGTGTAGATGACATACGCAAGGAGTTCGGACTATAATCAGATATGCTGAAGAACGATAGCATCCTAACTACTATATCTACTGCAAATACAGACACAGTAGTAGAACACTCGGCAAAACCGCAGACACCATATGAGGTGCTGCGGTTATTGCCTAAGGATGCCACACCTGCACAGCAAGACTCAGCAATACAAGAGTGGTTTGAACCAAAAGAGATACACTACAGCAGTAGACCAGATACCCTGCATCTGCCTGGACAGGAAATACCACGTGACCTGAAGGAAGTGAGTCTGCCACACTACTATAGGGAGAATTTCTTCTCGAACAACACGATGTATCATCCAGAATTAAGCATTGAACGCGTTGGAGAATCCGGCGATCCTATCCCCTACACATTCCAGAACGACAGCTTTATTACAGGTATACTGATAGTCTGTTTCCTACTGATAACATTCGTTTTGTCACGTATATCAGGATTCCTACTAAAACAGACAAAACATATATTCTCACCCCATAAGAGTGAGCAAGCACTGACAGAGACTGGCAGTGAGATTAAAATTCAGTTCCTGTTTATATTTATCACATGCCTGCTGTATGCCCTACTCTATTTCATCTATACCACACATATTATAACTAATACTTTTATTTTATCATCAGAATATATTCTATTGGTTATATATGGATTAACCATTTTGGGATACATGCTAGTAAGGATGTTGTTATATACTATCGTAAACAACATCTTCTCCACCAATAAGAAAAATTTACAATTTCAAAGATCTATACTACTTATTACCTCACTCGAGGGGTTGGCATTATTCCCACTAGTACTGCTATTGGCATATTTCCATTTTTCACTCCAAAATGCCATAATTTATACCTTAACTATAGTAATTTTAGCCAAAATACTAACATTTTATAAGTCTTTCACTATCTTTTTTTATCAAAAAGGCGGTTTTCTGCAGATTATTTTGTACTTTTGTGCCCTCGAAATGATACCTTTAATGATGCTCTGGAGTGGATTATTGGTAATCACGGAAAATTTGAAAATAAATATTTAGGACACATATGATCAAAAAGATTCTGGTTTCACAACCTAAGCCATCTAGTGAGAAGTCGCCTTATTTCGATATCGCGAACAAGTTTGGTGTTGAACTGATATTCCGTCCTTTCATTAAGGTGGAGGCCATCAGCTCAAAAGATTTCCGTGCACAGAAGGTGAACATTTTGGATCACACCGCTGTTGTTTTCACCTCGCGTCATGCCATTGACCATTTCTTTAATATGGCCAAGGAACTCAGAGTTAACATTCCTGAGGACATGAAGTATTTCTGCGTAACAGAAACCATCGCACTATACATTCAGAAGTATGTTCAGTACAGAAAGCGCAAGATTTTCTTTGGCGAGACCGGTCGCATCGACGATCTTATTCCAACTATGGTCAAGCACAAGACAGAAAAGTACCTTGTTCCACTAAGTGATGTTCATACAGATAGTTTGGCTAATCTGCTCGACTCAAAGAAATTGCAGCACACAGAGTGCATTATGTACAAGACTGTGAGCAATGACTTTACTGAGGAGGAAGTTAAGAACTTCGACTACGACATGCTGATTTTCTTCAGCCCTGCCGGTATCGAGTCGCTTACAAAGAACTTCCCCAACTTCAAACAGGACAAGATTGCAATTGCAACCTTCGGCCCAGCTACAGCCAAAGCTGCAAAGGAAGCTGGCCTGCGTCTTGACATCGAAGCTCCAAACGAGAAGTATCCTTCAATGACTGGTGCACTGCAGCACTATCTATTCGAAATACAAGATTAAGGATTGATGACGACAGCTCCTACATTCAAAAAGAAGGAGCGCATCGTCAGCAACCTGCTGATTGAAACGCTCTTTGAAAAAGGCAACAGTCAATCGCTGACTGCTTTTCCTCTTAGGGCGGTATATCTGAAAACCGAGCAACGCGAAGGCTGCGCTCCTGTTCAACTGCTTATAAGTGTGCCCAAAAAAAGATTTAAGCACGCAGTAGACAGAAACAGAGTGAAACGCCAAGTGCGTGAAGCATATCGCAAAAACAAATCGCTACTTGAGGGCATCGTGGAAGAAGGACAAATGCTACTGATTGCCATAATATGGCTGACAGACAGACACTTCGCCACCAAAGAAATAGAGAAAAGGGTGATTAGCCTAATGAAACAAATGGCGAAATAGGACCATGAAGAGGCTTTCTCATTACATATCACTGCTATTGGTACTGCCTATACGTTTTTACCAGATTTGCATATCTCCACTTCTTGGACCTTCGTGCAGATTCACTCCCACATGTAGCGAGTACGCCAAACAGGCTATTATGAAGCATGGTCCAATTAAAGGGCTCGGACTAGCCATATGGAGAATATTAAGATGCAACCCCTTTGGAGGTTCTGGATATGACCCAGTTCCATAATAGGAGACAATGAACAGAGAATAAAGTAAATAAGTATATGAAGAAGAACTTTGTAGAAGAACTGAAATGGCGCGGTATGCTGGCACAGATGATGCCAGGAACAGAAGAACTGCTCCAGAAAGAAATGGTAACAGCATACCTGGGTACCGATCCTACAGCCGATTCGCTGCACATCGGACACCTGTGCGGAATTATGATGCTCCGCCATCTACAGCGTTGCGGACATCGTCCTGTTATCCTAGTAGGTGGTGCTACCGGTATGATTGGCGACCCCTCTGGTAAGAGCCAGGAGCGCAATCTGCTTAATAACGAGACACTGTATCACAATCAGGAGTGCATTAAGAAGCAGGTTGCCAAATTCCTCGATTTCGATTCAAAGGAGCCCAATGCAGCAGTAATGGTGAACAACTATGACTGGATGAAGGACTTCACTTTCTTGGATTTCGCACGCGAGGTTGGTAAGCATATCACCGTCAACTATATGATGGCTAAGGAAAGCGTACAGCAGCGACTGAACGGAACTGCACGCGATGGTCTGTCGTTTACAGAGTTCACATATCAGCTGCTTCAGGGTTATGACTTCCTGTATCTGTATCAGCACCTTGGTGTAAAACTCCAGCTGGGTGGTAACGACCAGTGGGGTAACATGACTACAGGTACTGAGCTTATCCGTCGCACATTGGGCAATGAGGTTGAGACCTTTGCACTTACTTGTCCTCTGATTACCAAGAGCGATGGCAAGAAGTTTGGTAAGACTGAGAGCGGAAACATCTGGCTCGATCCTGTTCGTACCACTCCATATAAGTTCTACCAGTTCTGGCTCAACGTGAGCGATGACGATGCTGAACGTTATATAAAGATCTTCACATCACTCGAGAAGGACGTTATCGATGCTCTTATCGAGGAGCACAAGCAGGATCCTGGCCGTCGTGTCCTTCAGAAGCGTTTGGCCGAGGAGGTAACTGTTATGGTTCACTCGCAGGAGGCACTCGACACAGCTATCGAGGCATCGAACATCCTGTTTGGCAAGTCAACCAAGGAAGGTCTTGAGAAACTTGACGAGCAGACACTGCTCGATGTTTTTGATGGCGTACCACAGTTTGAGATTTCAAAGGATCAGTTAGGTCAGCCTGCCATTGAACTGCTCACAACAGTAGCCCCCGTATTCCCTTCAAAGGGCGAAATGCGTAAGATGGTTCAGGGTGGTGGCGTATCGCTGAACAAAGAAAAGATTACCGATCAGAATCGCGCTATAACAGCCGAAGATCTGATTGACGGCAAGTATCTTTTGGCCCAGAAAGGCAAAAAGAACTACTACTTGCTGATAGTTAAGTAATATTTGGCTGCAAAATTTTGGTACTTCAAAAAATTATTTGTACCTTTGCAGCCACATATTCTTGGACGATGGTGTAATGGTAACACTACAGGTTTTGGTTCTGTCATTCCCGGTTCGAATCCGAGTCGTCCAACTACTAAAAGAACAATTTCTAAAACAAACGTATT
>JAEEGL011067099.1_pt1 | contig 20232 bp, 17 predicted proteins | sample 9134231 | NCBI WGS metagenome assembly JAEEGL01 (sample SAMN16246548, study PRJNA631951) | gut metagenome | biome: gut microbiome; feature: rumen; material: fiber-attached | host: Bos | place: Iran: Karaj | collected 2018-10 | reverse complement strand
GTGCTAATAACGTCGGAGCTGACTATTCAGCATTAGTCGTTACAGATCCTTATACTTATGAAATTGTAGCAACTGTAAGAACAAACATGTTCTCTACTATACTATTTGCGAAAATGATAGCAGATTTGATGTCGAAGTATTTCTATAATAGTGTAGCTATTATTGAATCTAACCTTAATGGTTTAACTGTTATGGATAAGATAGTAGAAGAAAATCCTAATCTTCTTTCGAGAATATATGGCGAAGTTGATCCTAAAACTAAAGAGATTAAAAAGCTCGGATTTGTTACAGGACAAAAGAGCCGTGAAATTCTATATGGCGAAATTCTTAAGATCGCAGTCGATGATAGCTATGATAGAATTTACGATAAAGTTATCATTAATGAAATTGAAGCTCTTATCACAAAACGTGATGGTAGAATAGATCACCCTGTTGGTGGGCACGACGACTTACTTATCTCTATGCTAATAGGTAGATGGTTCTTGCTGTATGGAGATAATATCGATAGATATATAGACCCATTACTTATAGGATGTATGGTCGGAGAATTCAAAGCAGCCAATGGAGATGAACAAGCAATGCAAAGTATTTGCAATGAGAAACTAAGAAAAATAGCATATGATAGACTAAAAAAGAAAAAAGAAAGTGAACGTAAACAAAAGCAATTCTCAGTATTAACTGTTAAAGAACAGCATGAAGCTATAATGAATGGAGATCCCACATATAACGGAATTGCTGATAGATTTGCAGGTACTGGTGAAGGTAATATTCAAGGAGTATTTGATAGACTTCAGAATATGGTTGATAACCGTAGAGCAGACGATTCTCTTAATGAGCAAATAGAAAGTCAAGATGATGACGGAACACTGTATACTCTTGATGACGATGAGCTTGCTAAAGAGAATGATAATACATTCAACGATGACTATCAGAGAATACAATACAATCAGAATATGCGTGAGGATATGGGTATAAAAGCTCATCCGATTGTAAGTAATAGTCAGTTCATAAGAAAACAAGAAGCTAAGTTTAACGATGACGATAATTTAAAATTCTTCTTCAATAGCCTTCATAGAAGGTAAAAACAACAAAATAATAGGAGATTTATTATGAGTAATAAGAACAAGAACAAAGATCAATATATTAATTCTGGTGATGCTCCTATCGTTTACGACGATGAGACTCAGAATGTTGATCAGACTCCTGAGCAGGTAGCTACTCCTGTTGAGGAAAAGAAAGAAGAGCCTACTTCAATTGAAGAGCCAAAGGTTGAGTCTAAACCGACTCCTGCTCCCGTTGAGAGTAAGGTCGAAAAGATTGAAGCAACAGTTGAAGTTGTAAAGAAACCGAAGAATTATCTTCCTGAGAATATCAACAACAACCTTATGAAGGTTCGTATTATCGGAAACCGTAGCATGAATGGTGTGCATATGATGTACCCATTTGCTATTGCTAATGCAGTTATTGAGAGCAATGGTAGATATAGTATCATCGTTTCCAAGAAAACTGCTCCTCTTATTGTTGAGATAATCAGGAACCATTCTGATAAGTTTGGAAAAACTTTGGATTCATCTAAAAAGGAATCTATTATTGCTAGGTTCCTTGCTGATGAAAAAAGAATGCAACTTTAAAAAAATGGGAGTGGCTCATATGAGCCACTCCCTTTATGTTATTTGAAGAGACGATCGCACATCTCTGTGACCGTATCAGTCACAGGACTGGCTGCATTAGCCAACGCTTTCGCCTCTTCATAGCTATCGAGACGGATAGACCTTGTATACTTGGGTCCATCCTTCTCGTCGATGAGTATAACATACCAGCCATCCTTGCTGGCAGGCTGCGCAACATACGCATCCGCGGCGCCAACGTCCTCAATGTCGAGGCAGTTGAAGGTCAATCCTTTGATGTCCACCGTGTTTCCGAAGAATCCCACTTTCTTCTCCATATGTTATACCCCTGTAAACGGCGTTTTGATTTTTATCTTTCGATATTACGCCGCATAACAATTTTCTAATATATACGTTGATTATCTCATAAGCAAAAAATAACGGTGGGCGTTACCCCACCGTATGTTTAATATAAAGTTAAGCTGCTGAATCTTCCAGAGCTGAAATAAGCGACGTTATCTCATCTTTTATGACTGAGAACGCGTCGTTAAAATATTTGTCTCCACAACGATCTATAGCCAATGCCTTAGGTGACAATGCTGCTCTGAATGCTTCTATAACCCTCTTCTCCTTAGGCCAATACACACTCAAACAATCACCATCAAAGTCAGCATTCAATTCTTTAAGACATCCGAGACTTAATGCTATAGTCTTATCTAGAGGATCCGGACTAATACGATTCACGTCAAAGCACTGGAGACTTCCAAGTGCCAATGCAGGAGGACGGAGAACAACAACCGAGTTATACGGTCTTTTCTTCAAGAGCATATCACACGCGTCCCACATATCCGGATCGATCTTATTACTGTATTGAGCACGTCTTACATAATCAAGGACTTCGTACACTGTCATTTTAGTGTATCTTGGATTAACGTATCCTCTCATAAGCACATTGATTACTTCAAGAAGATTCAACTCCAAAAATCCTTTATAAGACATCTCAATCTTATCAATATCAGCATCAACTCCGACATAGCTTCTAATAACGAAACGGCCTGAGAAGTTCATTCTGTTTCCAAGAGTACTTCCACGGACTATCTTGTTTTTACCACTAAGCTTTGTCTTTATAGCAGTATGATAAAGATCTCTGAGATTCATCTGAATATCATAGATAAGATTCAAAGACCTTTGGATCTCAACATCCTTAGTTATGATCCTTTTCAAAAGCTTAGCATTAGTCAAAAGCTCAACGTAGATTGCATTGATTTTATCGAATGACACTGTACGTTTCTTACTTGAAACAAATGTAGGTCTCAAATACGTACTAGCAACAGGAATCTTTGAACTGAATACCAAATCCATATGACTGATAAGATAATCGGCTTCTTGTTTAAGACCTTTAATCTGTGCATAATACGTTATGATTTCGACAAAATGCTTTCTGAACTCTATCATACCATAATTTGCATACGGAACTACATTCGTCTTTTTCTTTTCACGTCTGTAGCCGTTGTCTACATCAGTTTCAGAAGTTTTAAGATTACCGTCAAGATCTATCTTTATATCAAAAGACAGAATAGTTTGAAGCGTTTTAAGTCCAGTAACCTTAGCTATCATCTCAAATGCGTTTGGAGTTATGATATAGTACGGGTGAAGATCTACCCATCCTACAGATCTTATGTCCATACCATAGCGTTCTCTTACTACAGTTCCACACGAAGGACACACATTTCCCTCATAGAATCTTCCAGTAAGTTCTCCACAATCACACGTGAATTCTCTGATATCTTTATCAGTATCAGTAAGATCTCCAAGCTCTTTGTCATATATACTATGATCAACACTCGTTATAGAGGTTTTATCAATAGCAATATTATCGCTTATTTCAATGATCTTACCTTCTTTAAATTCTTTCTGATACCGATATTCCCATCTTGCGAAGTTAAAGTTATGCCCTATAACTCTTTTTCCGATGTTATTGGCAACTTCATCGTCTTTAGAACCATAAACCCCAGAAGTGTTTGCAGGTGTAATGATCAACTTAAACCCCTTCTTTTATAAAAATAAAAGCAGGGTGTTATATAACACCCTGCTATGCTGGTTCTCTACTTTAGCAACCCATTCCAGGCATAGCACCCATCATGGGCATTCCCATTCCGGGCATACCGCCCATCATCGGGTTCATTCCACCCATCATCATGGGATTCATACCCATTCCCATACCGTTCATACCGGAGGAGTCAAGGCCGTTCATCATAGGCATAGCACCCATCATGGGCATTCCCATTCCGGGCATGCCGCCCATCATCGGGTTCATTCCACCCATCATCATGGGATTCATACCCATCATGCCCATTCCCATCATGTTGTTCTGAGCATTCTGGTTTCCACCATTCTGCTGGAAACGCTGCTGATAATCACTCATCGTCAGCTGCTGGATGATAGAATACAGCACCATGCAAATCTGCTGATTGCTCATAGCAGCCTGCTGTGCACTACTCATCAAGCACTGCTTGATATAGGTATCGAGAGTTTCGTTCTTACTCGTATCAAACTCGACACCAACATTTAACAATGCTGCGATATACAGAATCGGATCAGCATATCCAATGCACTGCGTAATGTAGTTGATAGCAGCAGTCTTCTTGTCAACGCCTTCTGCTGTGGGCTGCTGTATATTCTGCATGGGTGAATACATTCCCATTCCGGGCATTCCACCCATCATTCCCATACCCATCATACCAGGCATGCCGCCCATCATCGGGTTCATTCCACCCATCATCATGGGATTCATACCCATCATGCCCATTCCAGACATTCCACCCATCATCGGGTTCATGCCACCCATGTTCATCATATAGAACTGAGAACGCAGGCTGTTCGTGTTGTTCTGAGCGCTGACAAGTGCTGACTGAGCTGCAACAAGTACGCTCTCATCGTCAATGCTCTTAAGCGCGTCAAGCAATTCTTTCTGCAGCATCTGTGAATACCACTGATTGCTGAATGCATTACAAGCCTGGATACAGTGGCTAGACAAAGCCTTGAGTACGTTGATAGTGTCAAGACTCCTAATACCGTTGACAATGTACTGTGCGTACCACTGCCTCTGCATCATCATCTGCTGCTGCATCATCATTTGCTGCTGCTTCTGCATTGCTTCATCATTCTTTTCCATGGAATACTCCTTAAACTATAGTTCATTACGAATGTAATATACAATTTAAAAATATACCGGAGTTGGACGATAATTCCAACTCCGGAGTTTTTCACATCCAACCAAACTGTGGTGTCATACCAAAGCCACCCATCATTCCCATAGGCATCATCGGGTTCATTCCACCCATCATCATAGGATTGAACTGAGGAGCTTGTGTGAAATTCATAGCACCAATCGGTACTTGCTGGACGTTTCCACCAATAACACCTGAGTTCCCCTGAGATGTATTGGCTTGGTTGGCCATGTAATCCATCATGCGCTGTTTCTGTTCGTCGGCCATCATACGGTTGAAATAATCCTTTGCTTCGGTACTTCCGTTGTTGAATATCCGCTGATAGCGCATCATTGCTGCCGGATTTGCCATCATATTGTTCAGGCCAATTCCAGCATTGGAATCCATAACCATATTTGTCTTTTGCATAAATCCATCTTCCTCGATGTGCTTCGGAAGATTGATTGTAAAGCCGTCATTCATGACGTTCAGGAGTTCAAGCTGATTGATGTAGAACAACTTAACGTCAATCTGCGTCGCCTTGATATATCCCATATTGGCAATGAACTGTTTCCTGATTTCAGGATTACGAATCGTATTCGACAGTCCAGCCCTAGCAATTTCGTCGTTCATGGTATGAACAATAGTTCCTATCTCAAACATACGAAGATCTTGCCTCATGAAATCACGCGACTTGTTCCCGTCCCTATACTCAGGACGCCTTATCATAGAATACCTTAAGAACTTGTCTATTCCGGTATTGATGTAATTCGGACCCTTGATAAGCATGTTGAATCCGTTATCAACCGGAACAAATGTTCCACGGTCTATGTAAGACTTAAGACTCGGTGAAGGTATAGTATTGGGATCATACTCAAACACTACATACGGAAGAGTTCCAGCAAGCTGCGGATATTCCATTCTGTATTCTTTAAGCAGAGCCCTCAAGCACTGAAGGAATCCATCACCTATTATAGCAGATCCAATCTCAACATACTCAGTTATCGTATACAAAACCTTGTTAGTTTCCTTATTAAAGGTCTTGATATACTTTATGGAAGCTACCATATATTCATCATAGTCATTAGCAAGAGTGTCAAGATTACTCACATTGTTAAGGCTTTCCATCTGCAAACGCCACTTAAGAACGTCTTTAGCTGTAGCCTCTTTGGTCGATGACCATCTTGCAATAATACCAAGTCTATCAGTAGCAGGCTTCTTACTAGGATAAGTTGAGAACCTTCTATCAAAATCCTCAAGATACTGACTATTCTTCGTATAGTTGAATATGAGGTTATTCTGAAGCATTATCTTCTTAGAACCATACGGAAGAATCTTGGGATTTATAAACTTAATGAGTGCGCTGAATGTTGCATTCCTTGCATACTCAACAGAATCAGAGAACAATACCTTCCAATCATATGACTTAGGCTTGTGCCTAATCGAATCTTTATAAGTGAACGGAAGTTTAATCCAGTCATACCTGAAATTGGCCATACTGGGATCGTCCAGAGACGTACAGATAAGACGCAAACCACTCTCGAAATCAACCACAAACGCTTCGAGAGTTCTATGGTCTACAATCAGAGTATACTCTACACCAGTCTTCTGACTCAAAGTTTCAATGAACTCATAGAATATAGTATCTTCAAAACTCTTCTTGAGATCAATCTCCCTTTCAAAAGGATTAATTGTCCCATCAAGTTCTGCTACATTCTTATTGAGTCTCTTGAATTTAGCACCAATAGAGAACACGTTATGCTTTTCAAGGTTCTCATTTTCCATAGACCTTTCAGAATTTATATTCTCGAAAGAATCTTTAGCAGAGAACACAGATCCGTTCATAGACCCTTGCTTTGTCTCGTTGACTGTATTCTGCTTGGGAGCAGAAGTTTCAGTCTTTTTCTCAAAAGTTATTTTAAACGGACTTTCTTTAGGCTTTTCACTTTCTCTAGAAGTATTAGCTTCAGGCTTCTTGAAAGATATAACTTTCTTGACCTCTTTCTTAGGCTGGTTCTGGCTGATCCATTCATTCGCTTCAGCTTCTGCCTCTGCTAAATCAACAGGTTCAGGCTTTTTAAGCGTAATGGTAGCCTTAGGCTTTTCTACCTTAGCTTTTTCCTCTTCTGCCATTGGTGTTGTGCTTTCTGTCGACACTACTTTAACCGTCGGCTTGTTCTCAGGCTTCTTGAAAAGCGGATCAAGTCTAGCATCTTCTCCCTTACCAAAATGAGTTATCATTTCGCTAAAGAGCATCTTCTGCTCGACTCCATTACATTCGATTACATAGAACTCTTTTGGAGACTTTACGAAGTAGTGGTTATCTGCGTTCTTGATATAGAAATGAGACTTCTTAGCCATAGCTATTACCGATTTCTTGTGGAAAAGGTTAAAGCCATTTTTCTTTATGCTATCAAGACACACAGGACAGACGTTCATATACGGAACGCTCTTATCAATATTGTTGTCCTTATTAGGATCATACGTTCCACCATTCTGACTAAGAAGCTTATCAAGCGGCTGTACTACTCCATATACTTCAATGTCAGCAGACTTTATGTTCTTACCACAAGTCTTACACTTGATTTCGATCATATTATCAGGTGTCGTATGGCAAATGTTATGATCCCACAGATTAAGACCTACTGCATCTCTGGATTTCTTACAAGCTTCCCAAACTCTATTGCCTATCTCTTCTACAGTAAGAGTCTCATCTCCAATTGTTGCAGTATCTCCATCAGAAGCCTCTTCCTCATCATCATCTTCAGAAGATTCATCTTCAACGACATTTTCAGCTGGAGTATCAGCGGTTACAGGAGTACTTTCGACAGTTTTTACAGGTTCAGACTCAGGCTCTTCAACTCCGAATACACCCTCATCGTCATCATCTACCTCAGAAGCTTCTTCTCCATCGTCTTTTGCAAGATCAGTGAGCATATCAGCAATCGGAGAAGAATAGTTGTCGTTTTCATCAGACATATACTTATTCATTTCGTCTCCAGAAGATTCAGGCTGTTCTGTCCGAACGCTTTTTGCATCTGCAGATTCTCTATTCTTTCCTGCATCTTTGGATGAATCACTCTTTCCTCCATCCTTTGATCCTGATTCAGTCCGGCTTTCTTCAGATGGTCTGGCATGAACATCCCCAGACACTTCAGAACCTTCACCATCTCCTCTGACCTCTCCGGCTTTATCGTCGACTGGTCCCGATTCACTACTTCGTTTTGCATTGCTTTCCCCACGCATTTCTTTTTCAAGGCTTTCTGCTGAAACTATTTCATCACTCTCATCGAATTTATCGTCAGTGACTTCTATATCTTCAGAGACTTCCTTATCTTCAATCATCTCATCAATGGCTTCTTTAACAACATCCTGTCCATCCTCCTTGAGGACTTCAAGGGCAGCCTTACGCCTACTCTCAGCCTTACGTGCTCTTACCTCATCATCTGAAAGCATGCCACAAGAAGAACACACATATCCATTGAGATACAAACCATTAAGTATCCCATAAGGAGTTGCTGTAAACCTCTTACCACAGCGAAGACATTCACAATTGAGCAGAGCAGTTTTATATGATATAGGCTTAGCAGTATCGTCCATAAGGATCTTCGTCCTGTTGTCAGGTCCATACTGAGATACTAACCCTGTGACTATTTCATCAACAGTTATAATGGGTTTTTCCCATTTGTACTCATTCATAACTATTCCTCCATCCAAATTTCACATATTAGTGTTACAGAATTATTATAAAAATATACAATTCATTATTTAATAAAGGTTTGAACATTAAAAATCGACATAAAAATGTACCCTCTATTTAAAGGAGAATTTCATGTCTACAGTAATTTCCAACGTAAATAGATTGATATTCGGTAGTGACAGTCCTTTAAACATAAGTGAAATGCCTACCGAACCTAATCTCAAAAATACCTTATTGAATACAATTCTCAATAAGAGTTCAAAAATCTACAGGCAGCGTGCTTTCAGAGTCTATAGGATAGGTAATCAGATTTTCCCTGACAAGATTGCCAGGGTAAATGATTTACTCCGTTCTGCTGTAGGTAATTTTATCAATCCTTTCATTACGACAAATATACAAACGATTGACGAATTGGTGTTTAACACCAATAGGCAAAAATATACACAGGGTGAAATTGCTCTTACCCAGATTCTTCAGAAGCTCACTGGTGTAAAATGTTGTGTTGCTATGGTAGTAGATAACGAGAAAGAGTATGCCGGTTCTCGCCATGGTGTTATTACATACATCACGAAGAATACTACTCTTGGTACTTGTGACGATCTTGATGTCACTTGGACTAACGGTTTCTTTAATTTCAAAGATCCTCAAAATATTTGTATAGTGATGATGTTCCCGAAACAGTACATAGCTTCTGTTATTCAGCATGTTATTGGAATCAGTCAGAAACAACTCAACAGATCATCTTTGGATAGGATGGTTATGAAGGGTAATCTCACTGATGAAATCACACTGGATATTATTAAGTCAGTTTTCTCAGCTATTTTCACTGATGGAATTAGGACGAAGTTTGTATCAGACATTTTGCTTGCAAACTCACTTCTCCAGAAAGAAGGACTTAATATTTCTACAACTGCTAAGGATAAACTTGATAGAAATACATCTGGAGATGTATTCAAGAACTATGCTCCGCTTCTTAAGAAATTTAAAGGTGGAGAGTCTGACGATCACTTAGTCTACGAGCTTTTGTCATACTATAGGAATTATGGTCGTAATATTATGATCAATCCTATCGAATTCTATAAGGGATTCGTTGATACTCCTTATGCACATGTAGAAGAGCTCGTTTCAAGATGCACTAGTTTCCAGAGGCTTAAAAACCAGACATTTGAGTATCTCACATTCAACTATTCTAACAACTTTTCTGAGATGGATATCTTTAGCACCGATCGTGATAGAGATACTATCGTATTTGGAATAAAGCTTATTAGGTTCTTGCCTTGGATGCTCTTCAATACTTATATGCTCGCAGGCGGTGCTAATCACCAGAACATAAAGGAAGTTTTAAATCGTGTAGATAACGCACGTCTTTCTATTATGGGATACAAGGCTGGAAACTATTGGATGGGACCGGTTATTGATTTCATTATCAATAATATGAACTACATGACTGGAACTCTTTATAAGCAGCTTTCTTCTCCGCTTACTATTACGGACTTTTCACGTACTGCTCTTGTTAACGGAATTGGTAAGTACGGATTTGTTAGTGAATTTGAACTTGCTGAATTCAATGGTGTAAAGAGTGATGCTCTTAAGATTTCTGAAAAGGTTAACGACTTCGTTAAGGATGAGACTTCTAAAGAGGAGATAGGCGATGATGACTAATGCTACACCTATCACAAATGCTTATGCAAAGAAAATAACTCTCAACTACATTCCTCCTAAAGCTTATAAGAGCCAGGAGTATTATTTCGGAGAAAGCAATCCTTTGAAAGATGGACTTATTGGATGGATTGATAATCTTAGAGGTCAAATTAAAGACTATAAGAAAGATCATTCTGAAGCTACTCCGTTTGAAATGCTTGATATATGTAAAGAGAGTTCTAAAAAGCTCAAGCAAATTATTATCGATAACTTCAATGTTGAAAAAGTATTTGTTGCTTGGGAGAATGAAATTAACGCAGCTTGTTTTGGATTACTTGGTAACCGTGATGTATACGGAACTGGTAAAGAAGCTGAAATGATTAGGAAGAACGTTAATGATATAATTGACGTTAAGAAAGGATTTAAGTATAAGAATTCTAAAGGAATAATCTATCTCATTCGTTTAGGATTCCCGATCTTCGCTCAAGATAATATGTTTACTACAGAAGAAGCTGCTGCGTGTTTAGTTCATGAACTTGGACATGCTATGCAGCATATGATAAACGATGTTTATCAGATGATGTGTCTTGAGTGGTATCAGGTATACTATGAAATTTTGGGACGCTATGCTGATGAAATGACAACCGATGAGTACGAACAGTGTCTAAAGATGATGGACGAATTTGAGAGAAATAAAAACAATCCTGAAGCTATGAAAAAGATAGGAGAATCTTTATTTAAAGAAAGTGCTCCTAACAGTACGATTAGCTATAAGAATATGGACGACGATAAACTGTTTGGATTTACAGGAGTTGGAAGCAACAACTGGGATGTAGATTCTGTAGAGGATATGAAGACTGCTGCTGCTGCAAAGCAAGCTAAGCATAAAACTTTCTTTGCTGGTCTTGGTAGATTCTTCAAAGCTATCTTCACTGTACCATTAGCACCTTTCTATTATATAGGAAGTAAACTTCTGTATGCTAAAGATAAACACGATACTGCTGGTCAAAAATTTAAGTACTTTGAAGAGACTGCTGATAATTTCTGTCATATCTATGGACTTGGAGTAGCATCAGCATCTCTTGAGAAGAAATTCGATCAGATTCGTGCAAGTTTTAAAGTCCACACAGTTCTTGAAAACGTTCCGATTCTTAACTTCTATTATTCTTACAAGTCTTTAAAAGAAGATAGGTTTGATACTCTTGCCGGATATCCGACTCATAAGCAGCGTATGATGAACATGTATCGTGCCTGCATTTATGAACTTAAGAACAACAAGGACTTAAGTGAAGAAGATAAGAAATCTCTTGAAAAGGAAATAGAAGAGTATAAGAAATTCTACGATTACTTTGTGTATGCTGATAGTCGTAAAGGTCGTCTCTACAGAGCACTGGCTGGAATTTCTCGAAAGGGAATCGAAGCTGCCGCTAAGCAGGACTCTAACGTGACCAAAAACGTCCTTGATCCTCTCAATGAGAGAATGAAAAAGAACAAAGACTTCTCGAATACATCAACTAAGTAAATAAAAAACGAGCGGGTTAAACCCGCTCGTTTATTTTAAAGACCAAGAATTGTAGCAACATCAACTTTATCTGTTGAAGTTCCATAATACACGCTATCATTATCAGAATTGTGTCCGAATGAATCTTTGAACTTACGAGCATCTTTAGACGTATACTTAGGAACTACAATACAGTTAACGTATCTTCCGTATATAGTAGAACCCAAAGAATTATTAGACTCAAGCTGAGTATTTAAACTCATACCTTCGGAAGTAGTGAGTACATTTACCTTAGAAGAATCAAGAGTAAGGTTAAGTTTCTGTATCATATCAAGCTTATTGCTAGAAAGATAATACGTAAACTTACCCTTACAATTAGCCATCGTTATATCTTGAACTTCTCCAGGCGTTACATTCCTGATTATAGTGTTTATAAACTTAAGATTATTAAAAAATAATGCTATATTCTTTTCTTGGCTCTTAAGTCCACTCTTTACATCCCAGTAGAAATTATGTATGTTAGAGAATATAATAGACCTACAATCTATTCCAGTATTGTTTACATCAGCATTCCACATATCTGAAACTTGTAGATCAAAATCAAGTTTAAAAGAACTATCTCCAACATCAAATTCTCGTTCACTTTCATCCACAACATTAAGCTTCTTAAGATATTCGCTTATAGCCTGATGCTGAACTATAAAGTATCCAGCTTTTATATCATCTCTCTTAAGAACGACTCCAGCCGTATTCTTAGACAATACCTTAATATTATTAGAAGTAAAGTCCAGTATAGAATCTATAATCCTCAAATTATATAACACTTTGAGATCCATATCCGCCTTATCTTTTCTAGAAGCTATTGTAGATCCTGATATAACTATATTACCGCAACATATCTCGAGTGTATCATCTATTTCAATATCACTATCTCGTATCTCAAACTTAGCAAGAGTTTGTTCATCACAGGTTATATACTTAGAATGCCTACTGGTTATTCCTCTTGTCTCAAGTGAACCTGCTTTCAAAGAATCAAGATTACACAAAAGAACGTTATTGATTATACTATTGGAGATTGAGATTGTATTAGCGTGTATAAACGACGTTCCATCTAAGAAAACTGCATATACGTTAAGCTTTTTCATATCATCTTTAGTAGTTCTTTCAACTCGAGTTAAATCTTTTATGTTAAGGTTAAAGATACTAGTTGTGGAACAATTTGAAACATTAACCGTATTACTTCTTATTCCAACTTCTCCATCTTTTACAATTCGTTCAATTTCAAAAGCAGTAAGCTTCGATATACGTTCGAAGTACAAAATCTTATACCATTGTGCACCAAAAACCGAAACAAAATCAACACTCGCATCGTATATATTGATTATAGAAAATAGTGGCGCTTCGAATATACCAGAACTAGTCTTAGAATCAGGCTTATCAAATGTCGAAAGATTGAACTTAACGCGTGACACATCAACGTCATATTTGTTAAACACTTCAACCTTATCAGTATCTTCACCGATAATGGCAGTATTAATCGGAGAATCGAATTGAACGCTATTGATACTGACTTTCGGGGCACTCAAAGTGAACTTAGGAAATTCACTGTTAGATGATATAACACAATTACCACCGATTCCTATGTATTCCTTAGCAAGAATTGCAACTCCATCGTGCTGAAGTATAATACTTCCACCATATATTGTAAGACTCACGAGTTTTATAGTTCCATAAGGCATTATTAAAGAAACACCAGTGGTTTTCTCAAAGTTATAATCTACACATGAGAACTTTGAAAATATAAGTCCTACAAGTTCTTCATCAAACAGAATCTCATTATCAAATCCATTAACTGCCAAACTCAAATAAGGGAGCTTTACGTCTGAAATGAGATTAGTTATTACAGACTTAAGTTTACTAATAGACTTAAGCTGTATCATTCCTTCTGAATACAATTGAGCTTCAACTTGGTCTGTAAGTTCAAAAGGATTATATCTGCTATTGTTGTATGCTGTGGATTTCCTAATATTAGCGTCTTTCTTTATAACACTTATGGATAATTTTAAAGCGTTATCTCCATTCTCAATAACGTTTCCATTCACGTCTGTGAAAACCGTTTTAACTATAATAACATCAGTCTTTTCAGTAGTGTTGACTTCAGAAGCCATTATTCGTTGTACAACAGAGTTCATATATTCCTATCAATCTCAAATAATTTACTGAACTGTTTTGGAGTCAGTACACAACCATTAGACAGTACGTAAGAACCATATGCCACAGGTTCACCGTCAACTGTAAGTTTATTAAACTTCTCACCTGTTTTTGAATCTTTCTCACTTATCATATTAAAAGAAAGATAATTTGTATCAAGAAAACAAATAACGTCATCTACTATAGACCTTTGGTCCCAATATATAGAAGACAGAAACTTATCACAACCTAGGTTAAGCTTAAGCTTATGGATCGTTGTCCTCATATTGATCATCATATTCAAATTCTCCAGGATTAAATTCTTTTATTTCTGAACTATCGTTCATAGTAATACGGTCTTTTGTAATTTTACTTATATTTTCTATTTTGGGTAATCTATCTTCTGGGAAGTCTGGGATAATAGTACCAGTTCTATTATCCACAGCCACAAATTGTTCACTCTTTTTATCATACCTAACAACCGCATGATCATTTGTTCCGACAAGCATATCATTTCGACTCATAGGTATCTCACCATTAGATATCTTAGCTTCTACAATCTCTTCAAGCTTATCCATATCAGCTTTAGAAGGAGCTAATTTATTAGATTGTTTCTTTTTTATAATAGAAGAGTTTCCTTCTACTAAATCTTGCTTAACCAAAGATACTATAGCACGTGCTGTATTATTAGCCAGCTCATCGACTGTGGCATCATCTCCACCATTCTGCTTAAAGTTAATGTCAGAAATAGTCTTCTTAAGGTTTATACGTTTCTCTTCCACTTGTAAGTAATACTGTCTTGCATTAACAACAGTTCTTGCAAGTTCAGCTATATCACGTATGTTCCTAGGCACATAATCTCCACCAGTGAGATTATTATAAAGACCATGTATTTCATTATATAGATCATCAGCTACAGCAAGCTCTTTGTCTAACGATACTAGATCCTCATGAAACAAGTTTAAATCTTCAACCTGCTGAGAATCTAATTTAGATCTAGTTTTAGGGGGTGCAGCTTTTATAATAGGATTATTAATCCTTCTCATATTCGCCTCCTTTTAGATTCATAGAACTGTTCAAAAAATATTAAAATAACACATATTACACATTTATATTTAATATTCTGAATTTAAAGGAAAAGGTAAAACTCTAGAACCACCTTTAAGAGTTCTAGAAAGGAGATTAAACTATGAAATTTTGGGACGTTGCAGTAAATTTTATTGCAAATTTCATTTTGGGAGTAGCTGCTGGTGTAGCAGCTTTGGCGTTTAACGCGTTTATCAACTACGCTGCTGGAAATGGAATGAACGGCGTCATTCTCGCCGTCATATGGGGCTACGGTATGGTTTTGTTGTTTGAGGCCTATCGATGGGCCAAAAACAAATGGGTTCTGTTCTATAAATGGGTATATACCCCATCAGTTTACCAGCAGAAAACTGAACCTATCGACAACGACAACTCAAGGTCTTGGTCGGTTGTAGCTTCCGGATTCTTAAAAAAGATACATTCTTCGATCCGAAGTTTACGAAGGTCGGTCATACGCGCACGCTTCCGCTAACTAGAAAAATAAAGTTTTTCTACCTGGGAATATTCTCCCAGGTTCTTTTTTCTTAATAATATAACTTTAACGTTTATATTTAATATTCTGAATTTAAAGGAAAAGGTTAAAATCTAGAACAACCTTTAAAAGTTCTGGAAAGGAGATTTATCATGGTTACTGAGTATGAGATCAAAGCAAAGGATGCAAATGCGGATATAAAATATATCCGCAATCTTTTGATTGTAGCTGTTATTCAAATAATCACAGCAATTGCTGTGATTATTGTTTTCGGTATCATAGGTATAGCTATCAATAACATAACCGAAATAATTTCTGCTGCCGGATATTACGGCGTTCCCGCTTTCACGTTTTGGTTATGCGGGACCGTAATCATGTTAGTATCTTTTACAAATTTCTATGTTCCTATTGTCCGTATGTTAAATAAAACGTGCGAAAAACTTAAATCATATCAGAACGATTTGAGGGACAACTTGAATGAGTTAGCTCGTTTCGTTGATGAACTCGAAGAACGAACTTGAGACTTTAGTAAAACAGTAAAACCTCAAAAGAGGTTTTCTGTGCCGATTGCTACGGCTTCTTTTTTATTTCTTTTCGGCATATATATTCTATAACCGATTATAGGAGGAGAGAGAATATGAAGACATGGATATTTGTAATAGCTTTAATAGTTATTCTTATATTATCATCGATGTTCTGGTATAAGAAAATGCCAGATGGGAGAACTCGTCTGGAGCACTTCCTGTATGGAAGGACTAGTGTCCATAAAGTCCTCAAAGTAAAGTAACAAAAAAATAACCCGGGATATAAACCCGGGTTATTTTTTTATTTAAAAGTCATAGTTTCTTCATCTATCTCTGCGTAAGGACTTATAACACTACTAACTCCAACATTAGCTGAACTACTGGTAATCAAATCTATTGCACCAAGATATGAATTATCCATCTGCCTAAGATTTGCACCGGCACGCTTCAAGCTCACTCGTTCAAAAGCTGATCCTGGTCCAGCTTTAGTAACAGTAGTTGTCTGGAGTATTACAAGGTCATTTGTTTGATCAGAGTATTTAGCGATATTAATACTCATATTCTTATTTTTTACCTTACCGATTATAGCATTGGTTATAATACCAGGACTTATCTTAAAGATATCAATAAGACGCTTCATATCACGCATCTTAAATCTTGTCTTCAAGAACCTATAATACTTCATCTGCATATCACGCACTAAAGGAGTTATAAGATACTCTGTGTACCTAAGACGCTTATTCTGAAGACCATCAGTTTTGTTAGAAAGAGAAGAGTAATTCAAGAACATCCATTTCAATACAGCCCAAGTTGTTTCTTTCTTCGAACCTCCAACCTGTTTCCGTATATTGTCAATTGTCCTGGCGTCCAATGTGGTTATAAACGTTGTAAGAAGCATAGCTCCTTGTTCATATGTTTTAGTCTGTGAGATGTAAGCTCCTAAAGTTCTCATCCAATAATACGAATTCTGTATATCGCCAAGATCAAGATTCTTACGACTTAAAGACAGAACTGTCGCAACATACTGTCTTAAAAGGAAATTAGCATTGAAAGTATCTCTATGAACTCCAAGATAATACTTTCCAAACTTGAAGAATATAGTCTTCTCACTAGGCTCTATTGGATATTCCTCATAAAGTTTAACCCACTTATCAACTCCAAAATATTGAAGCGTCCTAAAGAACCCATAATAGCTAAAATAGAATAGCAAGAATGGAATCTTCTTATTACCAAGATGGTAATAGAACTCATGAGACTTGAACTGCATTCCGTGAACATCAGTTATATAAACCTGTTTTCTTGAAAGCTTTATAGCTCTCGTCAAAGTCTTCATGATTATAGAATCGTCTTTACCACGATAGCAAAGCTGATCGAGTATCTGGTAAGGAGCAGAATACAAGTTTCCACGTATAAAGTAATGATATCCATCTTTAATCTGTGGAATATAAATTGGCATGTCAACTTTACTCATATTGACATCACCTGTTCTAGGATCCTTAAAACGAACCCTAAAATGGAATACAGCCATGCGTGAATAGGTATAGTTTACGTTTACGTAAGTGACGTTCTCAAGCTTACCAGTCTTAGAGTCTCTTTTCTTGGATCCTCCAGCACTAGATTCACTGAAACGTTTTCTCGAATCGTCAAAATCCACACCGATATATGTCACATTTTCGTGTAAGTTCTTCTCAAGCTCCTTACACATTTCCTCTATTTTTTCAACCATGTTGTCTTTTATTCTATAGTCTTTAATGACGAATTCGTTCATATCAGTGTGACGTTCACTATAACTCGACAAAAACTCACGCACAGCACCTTCCTCCCAATAATATCATACGAACCATAAGCAAACCTCTAATATACTTCTATGTTTCAGTGATAATAGTTTTTAAAAAATAAGTATAAGAATCCTGGGAATATTCCCAGGATTCTTTATATCATGCCAATGCCAGATTAGGTCCAACATCCTCCTGTCTCGGCATCATGAGATCATACGGAGAAACGCCAGGACCAGGAATAAGTGTATACTCACTCTTAGGCTGAATGTCATACGGACTTACAGAATTTCCACAGAACACATACGCGTTATTGAAGAACGAGAAGTATGTTGGCGGAATCTCTTCGATAGGATCATTCTCACCAAGAAGATCCATATTGTCAAACGTATGATCATCATCGATGCTATCGGGAGTGAATACTGAAATCTTCGCTGATTCAATCTCAGACTTGAAGTTCAGATAATCCTGATAGCCTTCAGGTGAATCATTCTTAGTACCGAGATCTGTGCAGAGATTGCGTACAAATCCCACGTACCCTACCAGGCTGTCAAGGGCAATTTCCTGAGCATCAAGCTCAACCCCATTCAAGTCACTGGCTTCAATTGGTTTAACTTCTGCCATAAAGGCCTCCTATAGGAATTGCATCAGAATGGTTGCGCATACCATATACTCCGATGCTTTGTTAGAAAATATCTAATCCAACATTCGTTTGTTATTCGACGCATAACTATTTACGCGCGAGTAGCCTTTTCGTTCTCAAACAACGCCAAATCACGAAGGGTATATTTATTAAAAATATCCTTTTCTTTTCTTGCGTCTATAAACTCAACAGTAAACCATTCATCAGAGGTCAACTGAATGTTATTAATCTCTTTTGCTGAATGTTTATTCCTACTAGTCATCTTAAAATGCAATATACCTTGCTCTGCTGCAAGAGCACAATTAAGATATACACTAGGATACATAAGTACTAGACCAGAATTATCGCCAGAGCTATGTCTAGGCAACAACATTATATCACTTGTAAGGTGTTTATAGACAGGTCCAAGACAAGTAAGTTTAGCATCAAACTTCACATGGCTACAGAATATATTGTTAGTATCTTTCAAGATTTTAGGATTCTTTTTGATAATCCAATTCCTGACGTCCATAAACTCGAGTATATCGACCGCGTAGTCGATTACTGTTATAGGAGATGCCTCATAATTGTCAGTAAACTCCAAAGACTGATCGAAGTTTATCTTATTGAAGATTGTATTGGATATCTCACGTGCTCCAATGATAACACCATCGTATTTTGCTTTGTTCTGTGCCTCAAGCTTCGATATGTTCGACTCAAACTCTACATTCTGCCTAGATAGCTGCTGGTCGAATGTTATACGTGTAAGCTGCGATTCTTTCATTTCGATAATATTGTTGTCACTCATAATACAATTCCTTTAAAATAAATTTATATTCAACCGAAAAGTTCTTTTAAAACTTCAGTTTGAGACATTTTCTTTCCTTCAAATTCATGAATGAATTCTTCAAATTGATGGCACTTAACTATTTGAATCATTGGCAAATCATTACGCTTATGCATACCATAGTACTCAATCATTTTTGGAAGAAAGTAATCGTAAAACTTTTTTGCTGCATCGCATAGTCCATCATCACTTTCTTCATAATTATAATCTTGGATATCTAAAGTAGTTAAATCATTAACTTCTGGTATATAGTTAACAATATTCCATAGTTTTGGTACCCTTATTATTGGTAAAATGTGATACACACTCTTTTTACCATCTTTAGATTTCCACCCACACCTAAAAATTGTAGAATATTTACAACAATTTAGACTAAATCTACTTAGATTAAAACTAGCAAGAGCTACAGCGAATTCCAAACAACTAATATTTCCATAATTTAGACTCTTACATTTCATTACATAATTAGCCCATCTCATAGGTCGTTCATAAGTTTCACTCACGACAATACCTCTTTAATTTCTTCGCTGGTTATAGTCTTACCTAAGACATCTTTTGCATATTTTTGTGTAATCTCTTCAAAAGACAGATTGTCGTATTCTTTTATACGTCGTTTTCTTTCCTCTGACTGTTTTATAAGTTCTTCACTTTTAGCAGAAGATTTCTTTTTATCTTCTTTGTAAAGTGATACGTTATTAAATTGTAAACACGTGTTTATGAGGTTTGAAGTTTCTTCTTCAGTAATCTCATCACCTCTAAGAACTTTTATACGTAAAGAAGCTATTCCTTTACTAAGCTCCTTAACAGTATCTATCAGTTTCTCAAGATTCTTACAATCCAAATCTTTATACAGAATAGTCTTATAAATCTGGCAATTTGGATTTGGTATAAATTCATCTTTTATCACTTTCTTACTAGAAGAATCATATTCGTGATATCTAAATCCTTTAGTTAAATCTTCACCATGTCTCCATCTTTCAAATGAGCCACAATATTCAACAAGTTTATTATCTGAAACTAAAGGGTCGTGTATATGACCTCCGACTACTTTACCATAT
>JAEEGL011928815.1_pt1 | contig 20233 bp, 20 predicted proteins | sample 9134231 | NCBI WGS metagenome assembly JAEEGL01 (sample SAMN16246548, study PRJNA631951) | gut metagenome | biome: gut microbiome; feature: rumen; material: fiber-attached | host: Bos | place: Iran: Karaj | collected 2018-10 | reverse complement strand
CGCACCATTAGATCGGGGAGTGGCTCAACTTGGTAGAGCATTCGGTTTGGGACCGAGGGGTTGCAGGTTCAAATCCTGTCTCCCCGACCATTTGTTAATTAAGTTCTATATATGTAGAACTTTTTTATTGTTTGTTAAATATTGCTAATAAATCTTTTTCATATATTCTAAAACATACTCCATGATAATGTTGTAATCCCTTTTTTTCTCCATTTTTATAAATATCTACAGAAAAACAAACTGATATTTTTCCGTTTTCTATGGCATTTAGAAAATCATTAAATGTTTTTAATTTGTATATAGTTATTTTATAATACTTATAATATCTTTTATTTTTTTTTGTAGTGCTATATGTGGTTACAAATGCTAGTATTTTTAATTTTCTATATAAGGCTTCTTCTAAATTATCAAAGGTCCAATAAGTACAAGAATCAATCAGTTCCATTTTAGAATTATATATATATAATTCAAGTATGTGCTTTTCTTTATTTATATTTAGTAAGTAATAATAGGAACCAATTTTATTTTTAATATTTGCATAAACACTTCCGTTTAAGTATTTTTGATTTCCGCTTGATTTTGTATAGTAACCATATTTTTTAACTATACGTTTTAATTCATAGAAATCTTTTCCAAATGGTGTTAATCTGAATAGTGATATTGGTGTTTTTGAGTATGCAAGTTTTGCTTTTAATTCGATGTTTTTATAATCTGGTAATGGAAAATTATCCACTTTTTTCCCAAGTAGTTTTTCTAGCGTTAATCCGATACCACTTGAATTATTGTTTACTGATTCAACATATCCCATTTCTTTTATTAATTTAAACTTACTAATTAGGCTTTGAATATTTTTATAATCATCTTTATTTGTGCTCATTTCATAATCATAATGAAATTGAATAAATATTTCAAATTGGTAAAAATCATTTTTAGATAGCAATTTATGATTTTATACTTATTTTTTATCTAAGACAAATATTTAATTATGGGCGCCAATAATATGTGAATTATTCAAAAATACATATTTTTATTTTTTTATTATCAATTCTATATTTTTTGTGTTAGAATATTAACCATTAGGAGGGTTTATGGCAAGAAAAGCAACTAAAGAAAATATAAAAGATACTGAATTAGTTAATGAAATTGATGTTGATGCTATTAAAGAGGAACTTCAAGATTATGTAACTATACAAGTAAAAAAACAGTTTGATTCTGAAATGGAAAAGACTACTAAAAAACATATTAGGGAAAAAAATAGAAAGATATTTTTTAAGAACATTACTATATTGTTCTTGTTAATGATTATAATGTTTTTACTATATTTATTATATGATTCTGGATATTTTGATAAGTTTTTTCATCTAGAATGTAATAATAATTCAAATAATACTATTATTATGGATAATTATAATTCTAATGGAACAACTGAGAACAAAACAATTGAAGTAAAGGAACCAACATTAGATGAATTAAAAAAACAATACTCATATTTACTAGATAGCTTTATTTTAAATGAGAACTCTCAATATTTAGATGACTTTTACAATGGGAAATTAACTAATGATCTAAAGATATATTTTGCTTTATCTCAATTAGATTTCAAAAAAATAAGTGTTATTGAAGATTATAATGTTATTAATGAAGAAGAATTGAAGAATGAATATACTAAATTATTCTCTGATGATTATACTGCTAATTCTTTTGATTATAATGGTAATAAGATAAGATATTTTGAACAAATGCAATCATACGTTACAACTTCTTTACTAGAAAAGAGTAATAGTAACATTCATCGTGAAATTATTGATATAAAGGTTAAAGATGGTATAGTTAATATAAAAACAGTAGAGGGTATTATTAAAGATAATAAATTATATACTGTCAAGATGGATGAAGTTGCTAATTATAAAAAAGACTCATTAGTTAATTATAAGGATAAATTAAACACAATTACTTATGTATTTGGTGATAATAATTTGTTAAAAATAGTGAAATAAGAATTAAGTATGATTTTGTATTAAATCATACTTTTTAAATGATATTATGTTAATCATAATGTATTTCAACTTTATAATTTTATATAAATGTTGTATAATGTATATAATAGTGTATTATTCAAATATACAAATATATTGTAAAAAATGGTAATAATTAGTATAATATTTAGAGCCAAGGGAAGGTGTTAACTAATATGGCAAAAAGAATTGTAAAAAAGGAAAAAAAGTCAAAGGTAAAAGATGAATTATTAGAATTAGAAAAGGTAGATAAAGAAGATAATAAAGAAAATAAACAAAAAAAGAAAAAGAATAGTGATAGAATCCGTAAACAGGAAAATATATTTTTACTTGTTTTAATATTAATATTGATTGGTTGTTTTGTAGCAATAGGGTTACTATTCTATAAATATTTTTATGCTGGTGCTAGTTCAAATAAGTATGGAGATAGATTAGATGGAATTGAAAACTATCCATTACCTAGTACTCTTGAAGCAGATATAAAGTCTTTATATGCTGAAGAAAAGATGATAGATAGTGTAAAATTAAATGTTGAAGGAAAAATTATATATATAACAATAGGATTTAAGGAATCAGTTAAAGTTGAAACTGCTCAATCACAAGCTGCTAAAGCACTTGATAAGATTGGTGAGGAAAATTTGAAATTTTATGATGTTCAATTTATTTTAAAATATGTTGGTGAAGAAGAAAATGAAAATTTCCCTATATTTGGTTCTAAAAATTCAAATAGTTTGAAAGTTGTTTGGTGATTTGATGAAACGTAGAGCAAAAAAAAGCATTATTATTGCTTTTGTTATAATACTAGTTTTAGTACTTGGATTTTTTGGAACTTTATATTATATAACAAGTACAGTAAATAATTATTCTTATGCTGAAAAGACATGGATAAATGAAAATGAAAAGAATGCAATAGATATATATATAGAATCTTCATTGCCAATTTTTGCATACAATGGTGTTGGAGTTTATTATGATTATATTAATGCATTAAAAGAGGATACAAATCTTAATTTAAATGTTGTAGCAAGTGATAATACTTCTAGTGTTAGGTTAGAAAATAAGAATTCATTAGTATCTGATGATATATTATTTTATAAGGATCACTTTGTTGTAGTAGGTGCAAAATCAGATATTACTAAGATTTCTGATTTAGATTATAAAACAATTGGTGTTTTTGCTAATGATAAGGATACTGTTGAATATTATTTAACTGATTATAACAATGTTGTTATTAAAGAATTTGCTGATTTCAAGACATTAGTGTCATCATATGAAGATGGAACAATAAATTATATTGTTATTCCTTTATATAAATATATAGATAATATTATTTCATCAAATTTAGATATTATTTATCATATGGATGGTTTATATTCATATTATTGCTTATCTTTTGATGCTGATGTTAATGAAAATCTTAAGAGTGTATTCACTAAGTTTTATTATAGATATAAAGATAAGATAGAAAGTAAAATTAATTCATACTTTTTAGATATTTATTATGATGCTAGAAAATATTCTGAATTAGAAAAAGAATCAATCACAAATGAGGATTTTATTGTAGGTTATATTAATAATTTACCATTTGAAGGAATGATTGGAACTAAGTTTGCTGGTTTAACAAATACATATTTATCAAAGTTTTCTAATATTGCAGGTGTAACATATAAATATGTTGAATATAAAGATATTAAAGAGTTATCATCTTCATTAAGTGAGAAGAAAATTGATATTATGTTAAATTATTATTCATTAAGTAATGATGATTATATTGGTACTAGAACTTTTGGTAGTACTGAATATGTTGTTTTAGCAAGTAATGATAATAATATAGTTATTAATTCTTTATATACTTTAAAACACAGTACTGTTGATATGCTTTCAAATACTAATTTAAAATATAGTATGGCTAATAAAGAGTTATTTGAAATAAATGATTATTCTAGTATTAAATCTTTATTAAAGAATATTAATGACGATTCTATCATAATAATAGAGAAAGAAGTATATGATTATTATAAAGATTCTTCTCTTAAGAATTTTAGTATTAGATTTATAGATTCAATTAGATTAAATAATTCATTCTTATTGAAAAAAGATAATGAAGCATTTAATGATTTATTTGATTTTTATTTAAGTACGCTAAGTTCAAATGAAGTTAAAAATGAGAGTATTGGTGGAATAATTGGAACACTTAAATCAAATAGAATTTTCAATTTTATAATATCTAATTTAATATATATTGTTGTAATTGGATTAGTAGTATTATTTATTGTAATTGCTATTTTGAAAAAGATTGCTGCTATTAAGAAGAGTAATAAAGAGAATAGATTATATTATTTCGATGCAATGACAAATTTAAAAAATAGAAATTTCTTAAATGATAATATAGAATTTTGGAATTCTGCTAAGGTATTTCCACAAGCTATAATTGTAATCGATATTAATAAATTAAAAGTATTAAATGATAAAGATGGTCATGAAGCAGGTGATAATCAAATTAAGTCAGTTGCTGGAGTATTAATTAAAACTCAAAGAGACAATTCAGAAATTATGAGAACTGATGGCGATGAGTTTATGATTTATTTAGTTGGTTATGACGAAAAGAAAATAGGTACATATATTCATAAATTAAATAAAGAATTATCAGCTGCATTACCAAATAAAGATTATGGTGTTTCAATAGGTTATTCAATGATCTTAAATGAACAAATGACAATTGATGATGCAATTAATGATTCACTTGAAATGATTCATAAATCTAAGGTTAAATAATGAAACAAAGAATAGTAAATATTTATAATAATATGTATTCAAAAGATTTAAGAGTACTGCCCGCTAATTTGGCGTACTCTTTTACTCTTGCTATAATACCAATTTTGACATTAGTTATTTATTTTTTATCAAAGTTGTCATTTCCGGAAGCAGCAGTTAAAGCTTTCTTAGAAAATAATATTCCTGCAGCTTTAGCAAATATTATTACACCAATTTTTACTACTTCTATGAATACTAGTTCATTTATTACTATTTTTGCTGGTATTATGGTTGCTGCTAATGGATGTAATGCGATTATTATAGCTTCTAATACAGTTTTTAATTTTAAAAATTCACCTTTATATAAGAGATATACTAAGTCAATGTTTATTATGATATTAATAATTGTTCTATTTGCTTTTATTTTAATAGTTCCATTGTTTGGTAAATCAATTGTAAATTTTCTTATAAAGTATTTTTCATTTTTTGAAAAAAACAAAAATTTAGTAAATGTTATTTATACTATATTACAATTACCAGTTTCATTATTTATTATGTTTTTTCTAATAAAACTTATTTATATTATTGCTCCTGATGGTAAAATCAAATCAAAATATGTTAATGTAGGTGCTTTATTTACTACTGTTTCTTGGTTATTATCAACTGTTATTTTTTCATTTTATTTGAATCATATTGCTAGATTCGATTTGGTTTATGGAAATATTGCCAATATTGCTATATTATTGATTTGGTTATATGTTATTTCATTTGTATTTGTTGTTGGTATATGTATAAATAAAGAGTATGTTGACATTGGAATTGAAAAAACAAATAATTATAAGTTTGAAGAGATAAGAAATAGAATAAAGCAAGATAAAAGAAGTTCTAATAGGTAATAGAACTTCTTTTTTAATTTACTAATGAAAATATTAATGCTCCAATAAATACACCTACAAATACTGTTATTAATATTATGTAAAGTAGGGAAGCATTACTTGCAAAACCATATGATGCTAATTTATTACTTAGTTTTAATCCTATGCCTTCTTTTTCGACTGTAGCAACATTGTTATCTACTAAATCTGGTGTTGCTCTTTTTAAAGCATCCATTTCTTCTTCAGTAAGTTGTTCATTATTTGCATATCTCATACATAATTCATTATATTCTTCAGCAGTTAATGTATGTTGTGATGCATCTATATTTTGTTGACTAGTATTGTTTGCAGTATTAACACCGTTTTGAATGACATTTGTTTCAATATTTTTACCACTATCTTCTGTATAAACGATATCATTTGTATTATTTATAACATGAATATTTGCATCTGGACTATGCATAACACCATTTAAATCTTGAACATTGTCTTTTATTTCTTTTTGTATTTTTTCACTATTATCAACAAATTTAATCATGTTTTCTTGAGTAGGGTTTAAAGCATCATGATTTACATCATTTGTATTTGTTAATTTTATTTCTTCATTGATATTGTTTAATTCTTTGAAAAATTCTTCAGGATTTAATTCTTCTCCTGGTTTTAATTCTGATATTTTTTGTTTATAGAAATCATTAACTTTATCATTTTTAACTTCTACTAGATGTGTAACATTATCAGGATCTATATATTTAATATGTTTTTTTTCATTTATATCTACTAATTGAATACTTCCTTTTCTATCTAGTTTTTCTTCAATTATTTGTTCATCTTTGTTGTTTGCTAATTCTTTATTTTTTTCTAAGTACTCATTTATTGAATATGTATCATATGTTTTAATTACATCAACTAATTCATCTTTGTTAAGTAATTTTATAGCATCACTATTGAATACATTTTGATCAAGTCCTTCTTTATAGCATTCTTTCAATTTTACTATAACTTCTGAATTTCTTGATAACTCAGGTATTTCATTTATATCAAAATGGAATGCTTCTGATACTTCTTTAGCATAGTATTCAATTAATTCTTCTTCTAGTTGAATACCATAATTATCTATAGTAACTTTAGCTCCATTTATTTCTAGTTCTTTTTGACATTTTATATCTATTAAAGAATCTAACATGTCTCTAAGTATTCTTCCTTGTATTTCTTCTCTTGTTTTTAAATTCTTAAATTTATCTAAGTCATTAAGAACTGTAAATGTTTCATTATTTAAAAGTGATACTTTATTTTCAGGCAAAAAAGAACCAAATTTTTTCATTAGGCATTGTTTTAATATAGATTCGAATTGTTTTAACTTATTTAAATCCTCAGTTCTCATACCTTTTTCTACTTTCTTACTATAATATAATTGTATAATAAAAAAAGTATTTTTTCAATTATTATTCAATATTATAATTGAAATATGTTATAATATTATTACATTATTTTGGAGGTGATATTTGTGAAAGTAATTTTTTTAGTAGATGTTAAAGGACAAGCTAAAAAGGATGAAATAAAAGATGTTAAAGATGGTTATGCTAAATTCTTAATAAATGAAAAGAAAGCAGTTCCTTATACTAATAAAAGTTTAGAAGTATTAAATGATGAAATTAAAGATAGAAAAGATAAAGAAGATGCTTTAGTTGCTGAATGTAATAAAGTAAAATCTAAACTAGAAGGTAAAGTAATTACTTTTAAAGTTAAAACTGGAAATAATGATAAAGTGTTTGGAAGTATTTCTTCTAAGCAAATTAGTGAAGAGTTATCAAAGATGGGATTCGATATTGATAAGAAAAAGATTGATATTCAAAGTGATATTAATACATTAGGATATCATGATGTTAAGATAACACTTCATAAAAAGGTAGTTTTTAATATAAGAGTTCATTTAGAAAAATAGGAGGGTTTATGGCAAGATTGGAACCACAAAATTTGGAAGCAGAAATATCAGTATTAGGGTGTGGATTTTTAGAAAAGTCTGCTCTTGATAAGATTATTGATGAAGTTAATGAGGATATGTTTTATAGTGATGCTAATAAGCTTATTTATAAAGCAATGAAAGAACTTCATATCAATAATATTCCTGTTGATACTGAGACTGTTTGTAATGAACTTGATAAAACTAAAAATTTAGCCAAAGTTGGTGGTGTAGAATATATAACTGAAATAGTTAGTTCTGTACCAAATACTGCTAATTTAAATTATTACATTGATATTATTTTACAAAAGGCAATTTTAAGAAATTTAATAAGTAGATCTAATAAAATAATTGAAGAATGTTATGATGAGGGAGATAGTGTTGTAAATATAGTTGAAAATGCCGAAAGAAACATTCTTAGTGTATATAATGATAGATTAGGTAAAGATATTAAAAAATTAAATGAATTATTACCAGATATGCAAAAGTATTTTGAAAATTTGTCTGATAATAATGGTGAGATGACAGGTATTCGTACTGGTTATTATGATTTTGATAAAAAGACAAATGGTCTTCAAAATAAACAAGTTATTATTATAGCTGGTCGTCCTGGTTGTGGTAAAAGTGCTTTTGCTTTAAATGTGGCTTTAAATGCATCTATTCGTGAACATAAAACTGTAGCATTTTTCTCACTTGAAATGGGTAGTGAAGAAATAATTAAGAGAATGTTTGGTTGTGTTGGTAAAATAGATGGTGAAGTTTTAAAGACTGGTAATTTTAAAAATAATGACTGGAAGAAACTTAATGAAGCAATGAGTGAACTATCTAACGCTAAGTTTTATATTGATGATACTGCTGGTATTAGTGTTAGTGAAATTAGAAGAAAATGTAGAAAACTTAAAAATAGTGATGATGGTTTAGATTTAATTGTTATAGATTATTTACAATTATTAACAAGTTCTAATAAATATTCTGGACAAAGAGTTCAAGAAGTTAGTGAAATAAGCCGTGATATTAAAAAACTTGCAATGGAATTAAATGTACCAGTAATTGCTCTTGCTCAATTATCAAGAAGTGTTGAGCAAAGAAAAGGTGAGGATGCAAAACCAAAACTATCAGATTTAAGAGAATCTGGTTCTATTGAACAAGATGCTGATATTGTATTATTCTTACATAGTGATGAATATAATAAATATACTGGTAATTTAAATAGACCTGTTCAATTATTAATTGCTAAACATAGAGCAGGTTCTACTGGAAGTGTAGATTTGATATTTAAGATGAACACTGGTTCATTTGATAATTTTATAAATAAGGAAGAGGATAATGAGTAACAATAAAGTTGGAAAATCGTATTTTGTAATATTTTTTGGAATACTTTTGAGTGTTTTTGTTGTTTATGTGTGTTTAAATTTCAATCCAAAAGAAAAGAAGATACATAATTATTATCAAGTATATCTAGGTGGAGAGAAGATTGGTCTAATTGAATCTGATACTAAATTACATGAGAAAATTAATAGTGAACAACAAGAAATAAAAGATAAGTTTGATGTAGAAAATGTTTATTCTCCATCAAGTCTTGAGATTCAAAAAGTATCAACATATAAAACAAATCTTAAGAGTATTGATGAAGTTTATGATGATATTAAAGATTTAGATCCTTTCACTATAGAAGGTTATGAAGTTACAATAAATAGTGATGATAATAAGAAGAAAAAAATAAATATTTTGCATAAAGAAGATTTAGATACAGCAATTAAAAATACTATTTTAGCTTTTGTTGATGAAAAAGCTTATGAAAACTATTTAGCTGGAACTCAAGAGGAAATAGTAGAAGAAGGTGTTGAAATTACATCTATATATTTAGATAATGAGATTACTATAAAGAAAGCATATATTTCTGTAGAAGATGATATTATTACTAATGCAAGTGATTTAAGTCAATATTTCTTATTTGGATCAATGGATGTTCATGAGACATATACTGTTAAATCAACTGATACTTTAGAAAAGATAGCATATAATAATAAGATGGGTGTTTCAGACCTTTTGGTTGCTAATCCTAATCTTGGTGGTGAAAATGCACTTTTAGCTGCTGGACAACAAATAAATGTATCACATGTAGCACCACTTTCAGATATTGTTGTTGAATCATTTGATACAGAATATCAAAAGATTAAATATGATACAAAAGTTGAATTTGATAAGTCAATTGGTGGAGCAGAAATGTATGTTAAACAACAAGGTGTTGATGGGGTTTCTCAAGTTACATTCGCCAATAAGTCTATGAATGGTGTTATTCTTTCATCAGCACAGGTTTCATCAACAACACTTAAAGAACCTATTGATAGAATTGTTGTATATGGTTCTAATAGAATTACATATTACGGTAATACTACTTATTGGGCATGGCCTACAGTTAAACCATTTAGAATTACTTCTAATTTTGGATATAGAATTCACCCAATTAGAAAGACATCACACTTACATAATGGTGTAGATATTGCTGGTGTTTCTAAGAAGAGTATTTTTGCTATTCAAAAAGGTACAGTTATTGCTGCTGCTTCATCTGGATATAATGGTGGAGCAGGTAAGAATATAAAGATTGATCATGGTAATGGATATGTATCTTGGTACATGCATTTAAGTAAAGTTGGTGTTAAAAAAGGAGATAAAGTGGAGAAAGGTCAAGTAATTGGAGTTATGGGTAGAACAGGTTCTGCTACAGGTATCCATTTACACTTAACTGTTTATAAAGAAGGAAAACTAATAAATCCACTTACTTTATATAAATGATAAAGATTGTATGTATTGGAAAAATCAAAGAAAAATACTTAGTTGATTTAATAGATGATTATAAAAATAGAATAAGTAAATATCATAAAATAGAGATAATTGAATTAAAAGATAGTAATATTGATGATGAAGCTAATGAATTAAAAAAAGTAATAAGTACTAAGGATTATAATATTTGTTTAGATATTAAATCTGAGGAATATGATTCAGTAGGTTTTTCAAAGTTGATAAATGATATTTTTACTAATTATAATAGTAATATTGCATTTATTATAGGTGGTAGTGATGGTATTCATGATTCTATAAAGTCTATTTGTAATAAAAAAATATCATTTTCTAAGATGACTTTTCCACATGGATTATTTAGAGGAATTCTTTTAGAACAAATATATAGATCTTTTAAAATATTAAATAATGAAAGTTATCATAAGTAGTGGTAACTTTCTTTTATAAAGAGGTATTATATGATAGGTAATGATTGGGATGAAAAACTTAGTGTTGTATGGAATAGCAATGGTTTTAAAAAGTTTATGGATGTTATAAAACATGAGTATGAAACTAAAACTTGTTATCCTAAATATGAGAATATTTTTAATTCACTTAAATATACTCCATATAGCAATGTTAAGGCTGTTATTATAGGGCAAGATCCATATCATGGTGAGAATGAAGCACATGGGCTTTCTTTTAGTGTTCAAGAAGGGGTTCCTTTACCTCCAAGTTTACAAAATATATTTAAAGAGTTAGATAATGATTTAGGTATTAAAAATACTAAAGGTGATTTAACTAAATGGGCTAAAGAGGGTGTACTTCTTTTGAATAGTATATTAAGTGTTGAAAAAGATAAACCACTTTCACATTCTAAATTGGGGTGGCAATTATTAACAGATCATATTATTAAGATTCTTAATATGAAAGAAGAACCAATTGTATTTATTTTATGGGGTAGTTTTGCTAGAAGTAAAAAAGAGTTTATAACAAATAAAAAACATTTGATTATAGAAAGTGTTCATCCAAGTCCTTTAAGTGCTTCGCGTGGTTTTTTTGGAAGTAAACCTTTTTCTAAAACAAATGCATTTTTAAGAAAAAATAATATTAAAGAGATAGATTTTTCTCTTTAATATTTTTTTACAAATTTTAATTTTTTAGGTACATCACTAGGAAGTCCTGTATCATATGATATATCTTCTGTTAATAATGGATTAGTTAATTCTTTATCATCATATAGATATTTATTAACATCATCTATTGTTTCTATAAATGTTGAACATGCATTATTCCATAATTCATTTATTGATTCTACATGAGCTTCACCAGTAATAGGATTTGTCCATATATCTCTATCAGTGTTACAATAATCTTTTATTTCTGTGTCTTTATTATGATATTCCAAATCTCCGATATTTGTACTTTTAACAAATGAAGATAGTTTTTTATTATATCTAATATTTGATTCAATTGATTGGATAGATTTTATTCCAAGATTGTATTTATCACTTGCGAATAAACATTTATATACTTTTAAATAAACATAGTCTATAGTTTTTCTTACTAATGAATCATTTATTCTTTTATCTTTAAAATAGTGTTTTTCATATACTTTATATTTATTCATTATGTAACTATCAAGCCATAATTCAAATTGTAAATGAGAACCTATTATTTTATTATTCTTCATATTTGTTGTTATATAGTAAACATATGGATGAAATGTATAGTCTAGAATAAAATGGCTTATTTGACCATATAGAAAACTAATTATTTCTTTTTTATCATGCATATGTTTTTCTTTTATTTCTTTAAGTAAACCCATAAAAAAATGTTTAGAATGTTTACTATGTTGCATATTGAATACTATTGGATCTGAAAAAATAAGTGTGTCTGGACCAAACGAAAACACTTTTAGATCATTTAAGTCTAAATCAATTCTTTTATCTAAATATGGATAAGTTTTTTCTGTATGTATTGAATGTGTTTTATAATTTGGCATATTTTTTCTCCCCGTGAATATTTTATATGAAATTATATTTTTTATCAAGAAAAAGAAGTGAATAATTACACTTCTAAGTCATTATTAAAATCTAAATCAATTTCTTTTCCTTCTATTAAGTTTTTAGTACTAAATTTTTTGAATTTAGATATTATATTATATGGAAATTTCTTTATTAATGAGTTAAATATTAGTGTGTGTGAATTATAATAAGTTCTAAGTGATATTAGTGCAAGTTCATTTTCTTCATAATCATCAATTATTTTTCTAAATAATTTTAATTCTTTTATTTTTTGTTTTTCTTCTTTTATCTCTTTTAACTCTTTATAGCACTTATTTAGTAGTTTTTCATTCTTTTGATTTACTTCTAGGTTTCCTTCTAGAGCTTTTACATTATTAAATGTTTTATTTTCTATTTTATATTTATCTTCTATACCATTAATAAATTTAGTAACTAATTCAAATTTATTATTATATTTTTCAATGTATTTGTTTTCTATATTATTTAATTTTTCATATAAAGAACATATTCTTTTTTTAGCTTCTGAATATAATAACATTATTATAGATATTAGAACTGTAATAATAATAAATATTAGTGTTAATGTATATATTGTTTTCATATTTGTCACATCCTAGATGTAATTATAACAAATTTTCTATTTTTTTTGAATATTTTATAGTACAATAATTTTGTAAAAGAAAAGTGAGGAATTGTAATATGAAAATAAAAGTAGGTGTTTCAAATCACCATGTACATGTAACAAGAGAAGCTTTAGATGCTTTATTTGGAGAAGGGTATGAATTACATAATAAAAGAGATTTAGTTCAATTAGGGCAATTTGCTGCGGAAGAAACAGTAGATGTTGAATATAATGGTAAAAAATTAGAACATGTTAGAATTATTGGACCAATTAGACCATATACTCAAGTGGAGTTATTAGATAGGGATAATGAATTTTTAGGATGCAATGCACCTGTTCGAGCAAGTGGAGATTTAAAAGATTGTCCTGATATGAAGATTATTGGACCAAATGGAGAATATTTAGCTAAATCATCTGGTATTGTTTCAAATAGACATATTCATATGAGTGCTGAAGATTTAGTTACATTTAATCAAGAGAATAAAAATGTTGTTACTATTAAGTGTGATAATGGAGTAGTAATGGATAATGTACATATTAAATCTGATGAAACATGTGTATTAGAATATCATATGAATAAGGATGAAGCTGAAGATTTAGGAATTGAAACTGGAATGGAAATTGAGATAATTAGATAGTAAAAATAAAAGAAAAGTAGGTGATACTTTTCTTTTTTTTGCAATAAAAATGACGGCACAACGAATCGTACCGTCTCAGGGGGTTTTGGTTGAACCATTAATTGGTTCATGACATATTTCTATGTCAATTTAATAGTATAATATTTCTAATTTTTTGTCAATGAATAAACTTAAATTTTTACATAAAAATTTTTTTAATAATTAATTTTTTGAATATAATTATATACTTCTTTCCAAGAATTAAGTCTTTTAGATTTGCATTTTTCTCCTTTATTTAGGGCGGAAGTAAATAGTATACTTTTTCTACCTAAATCATGAATAGCATCAACTGTATCTATAGAATCGTCTATCATTAAATCTATATTTTCATCTAAGCATAATTTTGTTTTATAAATTTGAGAAGTAAATAATTTATCATATTTTAAATTGTATCTTTCAAGATATTCTTCACAAAATTGTTGTGCATTTCCATAAAAATTATCACTTCTTGCTGTTATAATTATTATTTTATGTCCTTCATCATGTAGTTTGTTAATTATTTCTACTGCATCTTTTTTTATTTTTATAGCATTACCAATTTCAAGACCATATTCATCATAAAAAGATTCTAATGTATCATTTACATAATTACCTCTCATAATACCTTTGAAACTCTTTTTAACTATTTCTGGATCTAATGCTTTCATTAGGTATCTTTTTACTACTTTTGAACTATTTGTAATTGTATCATCTATATCTATTCCGATTGTCATATAAGTCACCTTGCAAAAGTATAGCATAAAAAAAGAATTAAATCTATTTTTTTATAAGATTTAATCCTTTGTTATAATCATCTAATGATTTTACTTCTATTTCTTTTTCCATTTCTTTTATAGAATATTCCATAAGCTTACTTGGTCTTGTATATCCACCAACTATGCATTCTATTTTCATATCATTTAATGTACTTGATTTATAATCAATTGGGAAAAATTTATACTCTAAGTTATTAGATAATTCTTTTAAGTTTTCGAAATATGGATTTCTTAAATGATAATCAAAACTACTAATAACATCTGTATCTATATCGATTATTTCATTCTTATTTTCATTATATAATAGATTTCTTAAATTAAGATCATATAAATATAACTCAGTTTCATATGAAAAATCCATTACATTTGTTTCAAATTCTTTTAAAGCTTCTATAAACTTTCTTATATCTTTTAATTGTTCAATTGACTCTATAGTTTTTCCTTGAGCATAATCTTTTATATATCCTTTAAAAATATCATCTATAAATATTAATTGTTTAGGAAATGTGAAACCAGGGTAGTCTAATTCTAGCAATCTTTCTGTTTCTTCATCATAAACTCCTTGGTCTTTATATTCTTTGTATACTTGTCCATCTTTTGTTAGATAACAAGCTCCATTAGTTCCTTCTCCTAAAAATTTGTGTTTGTAATTAGATGGTACTTCATTTAAAGTAACTATCTTATTCATATATCCCCCTTTTAAAAACTGTGCATATTATAGCATAAAATGACAAAAATGTCAAGTTTACACTTATTGTTTTTGAGTAATAAAAGTAATACGAATAATTTCAATTTTTATTGAGTATATTATAAAAAATTGTTTAATAGGTGTAATCATATTATTAATTTTTATATTTTAAAAGAAAGTACAAAATAAAGGAAGCAAAGAAAGAGTAAAATGGGTATTTTTTTCTTGTAAATATAATGTAAAAATAGTATACTATTAAGTACTGAGGAAAGTTTTTTGAGCGTGATTATATATGAAAAAAAGTATTATTAATTTCAATAAATATATTTTTTTGTTGAAAGAACTTATAAAAAGAGACTTTAAGGTTAAATATAAAAGAAGTTTTTTGGGGGTAATATGGAGTATTCTTTACCCTCTTTTGATGATGAGCGTAATGGCTATAGTTTTTTCAAATATGTTTAAATTTAAAATGGAAGGTGTCAATTTCCTTGCTTACCTAATGAGTGGGCTTATTATTTTCAACTTTTTTTCAGAGGCAACAAACAATACTTTAACTGCTGTATTAGGAAATGGTGCTTTAATTAATAAAATTTATATGCCCAAATATATTTTTCCATTAGCAAAGGTATTATTTGCCGGAATTAACTTTTTGTTTACTTTAATTCCATTCTTTCTAATTGTTTTCTTGTCTGGTAATGTTGAAGAGGGAACAAAATGTTATATAAATATATATTATCTATGGATGCCATACATCTTTCTTTGTACACTAATTTTTACAGTAGGTATTGGTTTTATTTTATCTACTGTTACAGTTTTTGTTAGAGATGTTATTTATATTTGGGGAGTGTGTTTAACAATATTAAACTATGTTACACCAATATTTTATTCTATACAAATATTGCCTGAAAAAGTACATGCACTATTTAAATTTAATCCATTATATGTGTATATAAATGGAATTAGAGAAGTTGTTTTATTTGGTAATCCTTTAACTCCAACATATCTATTAACAATGTTATTATATGCTATTCTTGCATTTGTTATTGGTTTATTTATATTTAAGAGAAAACAAGATAGTTTTGTATATTACATTTAGTTGAGGTGCCATATGATGATAGAATTAAAAGATGTTTCAATGAAATTTAATTTGGAGATAGAAAAAGATAATTCATTAAAATTGGTTTTTATTAGATTTTTTAATCCAAAGAGAAGAAAAAACAAAAAGAGAAAAATTGATAATGAATTTTGGGCTTTAAAAGATGTGAGTTTTTCTATAAAAAAAGGTGATGTAGTTGGTATTATTGGGGCAAATGGTGCTGGGAAATCAACTTTATTAAAGATAATTGCTGGTGTTTATAAGCCAACAAAAGGAAAAGTTAAGGTAAATGGAAAAGTATCTCCTATGATAGAACTAGGTGCTGGATTTGATAATGAATTGACAGGTAGAGAAAATATTTTTTTAAATGGAGCTATTTTAGGCTATTCAAAGGATTTTATTGAAAAAAAATTGAATGAAATAGTTAAATTTTCTGAATTAGAGGATTTTATAGATGTCCCAGTAAAAAATTATTCTTCTGGAATGTTTGCAAAATTAGCTTTTTCTATTTCAACAATTGTAAGTCCAGAAATACTTATAGTTGATGAAATATTGTCTGTAGGTGATATTAGTTTTCAAAAGAAAAGTGAACAAAAAATGCTTAATATGATTAAAGATAAAGGAACAACTGTTGTATATGTTTCACATTCTATGGAATCTATACAAAAAATATGTAATAAGGTTATTTGGTTAGATCATGGACAAATACAAGCATATGGTAAAACAAAAGATGTTTGTAAAATGTATGTTAATAACCAATTAAATAAATAGTTTGAAAGGAGATTATTATGATAGTAACAAGAACACCATTTAGAATTAGTTTGTGTGGAGGCGGTAGTGATTTACCTGCGTTTTATGAAAAGAATGGAGGGTGTGTAATAAGTACTACGATTAATAAGTATATGTATATTACATCACATCCATCATTTGATAAAAAAACTACTACTTTGAGATATTCAAAAGTTGAAAGCGTAGACAATGTAAATAATATAGAACATAAATATTTTAAACAATGTTTATTAGATGAAAATCTTAACGGAATTGAAATAACCTCAATAGCTGATGTACCACAAGGGACAGGACTAGGATCATCCTCCTCATTTACTGTTGGATTATTGAACAATTTAAAATGTTATAAAAGAGAATATGTTTCAAAAGGTGAATTAGCTAAAATGGCATGTGAACTTGAAATTACTAAACTTGGAAATCCAATAGGAAAACAAGATCAATATGCAGCTGCATATGGAGGATTAAATTATTATCAATTTAATAAAGATGGTAGTGTTGATGTTGAACCAATTCTTTTAGAACATGATAAATATAAACAACTTGAAAAGAATTTGATTATGTTATATGTTGGAGGTGAACATAGTGCATCTGCTATTTTAAAAGAACAATCTAAAAATATGGTTAGTGCAAAAGATAAGGAAGAGGGACAAAAAAGAATTGTTGAATTGACACATCAATTAAAATATGAACTTGAACATAGTAATATTGATGCAGTAGGTACTACACTTCATGAAAATTGGTTAATTAAGAAAACGCTTGCAAGTGGGATTAGTAATCCACAATTTGATAAATGGTATGATAAAGCATTAAAAAATGGTGCTTTAGGTGGTAAAATTTTAGGAGCAGGTGGAAGTGGCTTCTTCTTATTCTATGTACCAGAAGATAAGCAAGAAAAATTTAGAAAAGCCATGAAAGAATTACCAGAAATGGAATTTAAATTTGATCATACTGGAACAATGGTAAAATTTGTAGATTAGAAAGGAAATAATTATGAGAGCATTAGTAACAGGTGGAGCAGGTTTTATAGGAACACACTTAGTAGAAAGATTATTAAAAGAAGGACATTATGTAATATGTGTTGATAATTTTACTCTTGGAAAAAGAGAAAATGTTGATAAATTTATTAAAAACAAAAAATATAAATTTTATGAAATAGATATTGATGACAATGAAAAATTTTGTGAAGTATTAAAAGATGAGAAAATAGATATTGTTTATCATCTGGCAGCAAACTCTGATATTCAAAAGGGCGGAAAAAATCCTGAAGTTGATTATGAAGATACATTTATGACAACAAGAGGAGTTTTAGAGTTAATGAGAAGAAAAGGAATTAAGAATTTATTCTTTTCTTCAACATCTGCAATTTATGGAAATGAAATGGATAAAATGTTAACAGAAGATTTAGGTGGTTTACTTCCAATATCTTATTATGGTGGAGCTAAATTTGCTTCTGAAAACTTTATTTCATCATATTCATATATGAATGATTTTAATACTATGATATTTAGATTTCCTAATGTAATTGGTCCAAATTTAACACATGGTGTTATATTTGATTTTGTTAAAAAATTAAAAGCTAATCCTAAAGAATTAGAAATATTAGGGGATGGTACTCAAACAAAACCTTATATATATGTTTTAGACTTAATCGATTGTATTATGTTTATGACTAAAAAAATTGAAAAAGGAGTACATATATATAATGTTGGTGTAGAAACTGCAACATCAGTTACAAGAATAGCTGATATCGTTTGTGAAGTACTCGGATATAAAAATGTAAAATATAATTATACAGGTGGAAATGTTGGATGGAAAGGTGATGTTCCAAAATTCCAATATGATTTAACAAGAATACATAAAGCAGGATGGTCAGCTAGTCATACTTCTGATGAGGCTGTAAGAGAAACAGTTAAAGCAATAAAAGAAGATAAATAAAAAAGGGGGATAACAATATGAAGGCAGTTATTCAAGCTGGTGGTAAAGGAACAAGAATAAGTTCAATAACTGGTGATACAATACCAAAACCAATGTTAGAAATATCTGGATATCCAATTTTATATCATCAAATAATGAATTTAAAAAAATCTGGAATTACAGATATTACCATTATTGTTGGACATTTAGGCAATGTTATTCAAGATTATTTTAAAGATGGTAAAGAATTAGGTGTTAATATTTCATATGTTGTAGAAGATCCAAATAAACCATTAGGAACAGCAGGTGCATTATATTACTTAAAGGATAAAATAAATGATGATTTTATATTTTTACTAGCAGATGTATTTATTGATATAGATTTTAAAAAAATGGAAGATTTTCATTACAAGAATAATGCTGATGTTACATTGTTAACACATCCTAATTCTCATCCATTTGATAGCGACTTAGTTGTTGCTGATAAGAATAATAAAGTATTAAGTTTTGATCATAAAACTAATAATAGAACTTATTATAATTATCATAATTTAGTAAATGCCGGCATAATGATTTTTTCTAGCAACACATTAGATTTAATTCATGATGCTGACAAATATAGTTATGAAAAAGATATAGTAGTTCCATTAATAGAAAAAGGCAAAGTATTTTCATATAAGTCTAGTGAATATGCTAAAGATATGGGAACACCAGAAAGATATGCACTAGTTCAAGAAGATTATAATAAAGGATTACCATTATCAAGAAATTTAAGTAATAAACAAAAATGTATTTTTCTTGATAGAGATGGAACAATAAATGAATATGTTGGTTTCTTGAGAAAAGAAGAACAAATGAAATTGTTACCTGGAGTTGCTCAAGCAATAAAAGATATTAATAACTCTGATTATTTATGTATAGTTATTACAAATCAACCAGTAGTAGCTCGCGGAGAAGTAACAGTACAAGGTTTAGAAGAAATTCATATGAAAATGGAAAAACTATTAGGAAATGATGGCGCATTTATAAATGATTTATATTATTGTCCTCATCATCCTGATAAAGGTTTTCCAGGTGAAGTACCAGAATTGAAAATCAAATGTGATTGTCGTAAACCATCTATTGGATTAATTCAAAAGGCAGTCGAAGATTATAATATAGATTTAGAACAATCATATATGATTGGTGATTCTACATTAGATATAAAAATGGCTGAAAATGCTGGTATAAAAAGCATATTAGTAAAAACAGGGCAAGCAGGTGAAGATGGTAAATATGAT
>JAEEGL015007283.1_pt1 | contig 20234 bp, 18 predicted proteins | sample 9134231 | NCBI WGS metagenome assembly JAEEGL01 (sample SAMN16246548, study PRJNA631951) | gut metagenome | biome: gut microbiome; feature: rumen; material: fiber-attached | host: Bos | place: Iran: Karaj | collected 2018-10 | reverse complement strand
CACGGCTGAGATCCGTATCCCGGATGATACCAATGTGAGTGTGGATCTGACCCAGTTCCAGTTATGCCCCAAGAGCGTGGGAAATGAGATGCGTAGATGGGAAGGCTTAAGGGATATGTCCGAAGGCGCCCTGGAAACCATTTTCCGTAATCAGGACCGTGTACTGGATGAAAGTGCGGCTCGTATGCGGAACCTTTCTGTCATTTCGGAAGAGAGCGTTACGCCTCTGGATAAATACGAAAAGCTGGATATGGAAGCGGAGCTTTCCCATACCTTTGATGAGATCCTCCGCAGCCAGAATACCATTTCCGATACCCGTAATGTGACCGGAGAGCGGATCAGCTCTCTGGCAGAAGAAGTGAAGAACTTTATCGTGACACGTATTCCCAAGCCTCTGGCGTTGGAAGTGGCAGGGTTACTGTTACTTACCGTGATCCTTGCCATCATCCCCGGAGCCATTATCCCCAGGGAAGCCTGGAGAGACCACTGGCAGGGGCTTTTAGTGATCTTCTTATTCGGTGTATTTGTCCTCATAGCCTGTGAACTGATGGCATTGGCGTTTATCAAGCATCAGCTCATCAAGCGGATGGATCAGTATAACGATGCCATGGAGGATAACCTGGCGGTGCTGACCCAGGATATGAAGTTTTATTCCAACTTTGTCAGCAACATCGTGTCCTTTGCAAGAGGTAAGAGGTTCCTTCGGATCCTTGAACATAAGAAGTTCCAGATGGAAACGGAGTATGAACTTCTGCAGAAGCACTTAGACCAGATCGGCATCATGATGGAACAGGTGGAGAAATGGTCCAAGGCCTTCTTTGTTCCCGTTAACCGGGACCGCTATTTAAGTGGGGACTATCTGCCGGATATTGAGATCGGCCCCAGAGAGAATCCGCTGTACACCTTTGATTACAACGAGGAGTATGTGATTCCCATGAATTATACCGGCGATGAGATCGAGTCACCTTTCGGTTTCATCGAGCGTTTGATTATTGAAAGAGAGGAACTGTTTAAAGATGCGGCGATGGATGATTGAGCTCATAACGCCCGTATTGGTATATCTGGGACTTTCTGCAACGCATTGCCTTGTCAATGCGAAACGGATCAATCGCAGTAAACAGGTGCTGATGCCGCCCATCGCACTTATTTACTCTGTTTTGGCGATCATTTTTATCCGTAACCGTTACGAAGAGTTTCGGCTGATGATGCAGAAACTGCAGGAGATGAAGAATCTGCTGCAGATCCCGCTTCTTTCCAATATTCCCGACATCCCTTATATCGGACAGATCCCTGCACTGATCAGAACACTGAAGGATGAGGACGTATTCCAGCGTTTTATTGGCTATGATGTACGCTCGATCTATGCCCTGGCCATCAATACCATGGTGTATACCGTCTATATCTTCGGACGGATCCTGCCCAATTGCCTGGTGAATCTCATTTACAAGCATAAGGTCTTCTTTGAAAAGTTCCTGGAGAAGTTCTATCGCTATGATGAGCAGAGCGGCAAGTGGCTGTTATTAAACAAGTGGACCAATGTGCGCTTCCTTCTTAAGTGCCTTCGTTACGCTGCCTGTGTATTTACCGGTGTGACCCTTGGCTTTATCAAGATGGTAGGGCCTGCTTCCACTGCCAATGTATTTGTTCTGCCGGTTTTATCCCTTCTGGTGATCACGGAGCTTTATAACTTCTTTAACGGCATCACCGAATTTGAGTATGCCCAGACGGTTACCGGCGATGATATGTATTCTCATAAGATCCGCAATCTCTATATCCTCCGCGAGATCTATGAGAAGATCTTTGCTCACGAACTGTTAACCAGTGAGACCAACTGTGACTATACTTCCATGAAGTCCGTGACGGACTATCTGGAAGAACTGGAACATTCCTCCGTGGAAACCGACCAGAAGATCGCAGAGTTTTTCCGCTTAAACGGAGAAGCTTCTTCCTACGATGCGGATTATATCTCTGCAACCCGTAAGCTTCTTCACGGCCAGAATGTGGTATTTTTCAATCCTTTTTACCGGGATATGGGAAAATACCTGATCCTGCCTGTCCTTCATAATCTGTTATCGAATCGTAACTGTCTGGTGATCACCGGCAGAGAGTCGGTTAAAGAAGACCTGGCGGCATGGATGCGGGAGATTCTCGTAGACTATGGCAAGATTGAATCTCTCTGGAGAGTCAGAGAGCTGGACATCCACGATCCCGAATGCGAAGTGGGTGTTCTGGGCTTTTCCAAGTTATATGATCCGGATATCATCCGCGCTAACGAAGCTTTCCTTAAAAATGTTGGATTTGTGCTGATGCTGGAGCCTTCGCTTATCTTAAATACCGGTCAGATCGGACTGAGTATCCTGGCAGATTATATGACGCAGGATAAGACGCCACCGATTTACTGCTGCTTTGACCGTATCACCGACGGTCTGGTAGATTCCTTATCCCATGTGCTGCAGGTAAACATTACCGAAGTGGAAGCACCTCCTGTTTGCCGCAATATCCATACCGCCATGACCTGGGATGCAGACGGAGATTACTTAAGAGAAAAGCTCTTTGACAAGCAGACCAGGTTCCTTGGAAACGGTATCGAACTGGGTGCCGTTGCCATAAAGAACCAGATCCCTCAGGTGGACTGGTATTCGGAGACCAAGTCTCCCGTTAAGGATATCAAGTGGATCGCCGGACAGTGCTTTTCCGGTATCTGCAAGTTCATGAACCTGCCCGTTCAGCAGGAAAGTCTCTATGAGCGCATGAACTTTATCTCCAGCCTGTGGAGTACCCGGAAGGAAGATTATAAATTCATCATCGCGGATGATGAGTTCCTGAATATGTTCAATACCATGCGGATCTTCTTATCCCGTGGAGAGAAGCAGACCTTCATCAATGTTTTATCTGAGAACTATCTGCTTCGGGACTACATGCGCTGCAATACGCAGATGTTTGTCTCCAATCCGGACGTGATCCCTTCCATCGTGCCGGATTATGCCAAGACCGTTCGTAATACCCTGATCAAGATGGTCCTCCTTATGACCACCAGAGAAGTGTATGAAACGGAGATCATCCGGGAGTTTGCGCTGATCGGTATTCATAACGATGATGCCAACAGCTTGTTAAGTGACCTCCTTGCCACCTATCTGGGTGTCAGCAGTGAAATCCTGAAGGTCCGTGTAGAGAAAAAGGAGCTGGCCAATAACTTCTTAGACGAAGAGAATCTGTATTCCATTTCCGAAGACAGCTTTAACCGCTACTTTAAGAAGAGCCTTAAAAATGCCTTCTTTATCTGCGAAGACGAAGACGAAGTACGCTTCATCGACGCACGACTGTTTGGTCATATCACTCAGACGGCTCTGCCCGGTTATTTCCTGGTCTATGAAGGAAAATACTATATTGTGCATTCCATCAGTGCCGACACCGGCGTAATCCTGCGCCGAGCCAGTAACCTTTACGACTGCCGCAGGTATTATCGCCAGATCCGTGATTATAAGATCGGTGAATATACGGATGCGGACATCATATCCTCCCGTACCGTCATGGATGTGGAACTGGTTAAGATCCGTGCAGATTTTACCGTGGATACCCTGGGCTATCTGGAGATGCCCGGAAATAACGATCTGCGAAGGGCCAGAGAGAATAACCTCGCAAGTGATCCGAACGTTTCCGAGTATTCCAGAAGCTATCACAATAAGACTATCCTGCGGGTAAAACTGCCGGATGCAAAGCCTCATGTGCTCTTTACCATTTCCATGCTCTTATCGGAAACCTTAAAGAGTGTATTCCCCGACGCATGGGAATATATTGCTGTTACCACCAAGGTACCGGAAGATGTGGATGGTATGTTGAACCGTCTGATCTACGGCCTTTCCGGCAACGTGGAAGAAGGCTATATCTATATCTTTGAAGACAGTGAATTAGACTTAGGTCTCCTGGAAGCAATAGAGAAGAATCTCATTAAATTCATGGAGATCATTACGGATTACCTTATGTGGCACATCGAGAAGATGCGCGAGAATCCGGTTCAGGATGCGCAGGTTGAAACCCCTGAGTTCCCCAAAATGGATTACAAGCGTCGTTCCCGGGTGCGTGATCTCTTAAAGCGGATTGCCACCCTGTTTGGTGTGAAGAAGGAAGAGATGAAGATCCCTACGGTAACCCAGGCAGAGAAGGGTGAGCCGAAGCCTGCAGTACCCGGAACAAATCCTGTAACCAAGGACGCTGCAGGAACTGAGAATCCCGGCGCTGTGACACTTGCCAAGAATGAACAAACGTCAGAAAACGGAACGGAGCCCTCTACTTCCGAGCAAAGTCAGGCGGATAGGACCTTCAGCATCGTGAGCGATGGTGAGAGCAATGCTTCCGTCGATACAACAGGAACGGAAAAGCCTGCCACAGAAGAATCCGAAACAGAAACGAATGCTGACGGAAATGCTACTGAGAGCAATGCAAAGACGGTAGCGGAAAGTACCGGAACCACTGAAAATATCAAGACCAACCTTGCAGAGAGCACCGATGATTATCATAACGTCTGGGATACTCCCGGAACGGTATCGTCCTTCAAGCCTTCGGAGGATGAGGTCCTGGAGCGTAATATCGATCCTGAGATCGTTGCCATCGATGGAACGGATATCTTTGATGAGACCGGTGCGGATGAGGATAACGAATTCCTGGAGCAGGCCTTTGAAGAACGTGGCATCGTTTCCACCGATAAGAGCCGTTATCAGATGGAATGTTACCTGAAGTTTGGTTTCGAACAGATCGATACCCGCTTAAAGCTTCAGGATGTCCTGAAATACCTGACCGTTCGCGGCTTCAGCCAGAACGCTTATCGCAAGGCCAGAACCCGTAATCCCATGGAAGAGTCACTGCTTGATATGAACGTGGTGAACCACTGTGATTTCTGCGGAAAGCCGGTGAATGCTGTCAGCTATGAACGTCTGACGGACGGACGGATCCGCTGCAACGATTGTGCCAACAGCGCCATCAATACCGTGGATGAATTCCGGGATATCTTTAAGCAGGTTTCCAGCCTGATGCAGAGCTTCTACGGTATCAATTACAACGTGGAAATGAGTATCGTTACCGCAGATGCCAATGTGATCGCCAAGGGTGCCGGAAGTATCTATAAGCCTTCTACGGAGTATGCGGAGCGTGTTCTTGGCTTTGCCAAGAAGGAGAGGGGCCGTTATGCCATCTTTATCGAAAACGGCAGCCCGAGACTTGGCACCATCTTTACGCTGGCACATGAAATGACCCATATCTGGCAGTACTTAAACTGGAATCCCAGGGATATCAAGAAGTTATATCCTTCACCCATTGAGAGGGATCTGGTTTACGAAGGTATGGCCGTCTGGGCTTCCATACAGTATCTGTATCTCATCGGAGAGACCGCTTATGCCAGAGATCAGGAGCTGATCATGGAATTTGCCGAGGATGTTTACGGAGAAGGCTTTAAGCTGTTCTGCGAAAAGTATCCTCTGATCAAGGATTCCGCTTTGGTTAAGTATTCACCTTTTGTACAGTTTCCGCCTATTTAATGAAGGACCGGGAGAAATAAGATAACATGCCTAGTTTGATCGAGAACTACAATGAAATATCAAAAAAGATCGGTCAGTTAAACAGTCAGATCGATGACTTTAACCAGGAGATCGCTGCCTTAAGCGCTCACAGGGATGAGGAGATTCCTGCCCGTATCGAGAACCTTAAGAACCAGCTGAAAAAGATCGACGAGTATAAGGAGAAGATCGCCGGCTTCATGCACATCGCAGAGCAGCATATGATCAGCAAAAATCTGCCCAGCATCGAAGCACCGGATGGATATCGCATTAACTTAAACCGTCTTCGCACCTGGGCCATGCTCATCGATCCCATGTCAGAAGACGATGTGTATGCCCAGAAGGTATATCTGGTAGCTAATTGCGATCAGGTATTTCTGGATAAGAAAAAAGAGGAATTTACCGCACGCATCGCTCAGCTGGAAGAAGACTATAACGTAGGTGCTCCCGAGCAGATCAAGGCTTTAAACCAGAAGATCGCTGCTGTACAGGAAAAGATAAGAGAGTATCTGGATAGCGACGAGTTACAGTCTTTTGCAGATCAGGTGAAACGTGTAAACGAAGCAAATATGTACAGCTTCGCACCGGAAACCTTTGATAATCCTTCCGAAGGATTCGGGCTGTTTATTCCGGGTTCCTGCGGACATCTGCTGGATGTGATCCCGTCTCAGAGAACGGTCCTTAAGGAGAAGCTGGGCCGGTTTTACGACGAGAAGAGAAGCGAAGTCTATCTTCCCATGGAGGGACTGCCGGCAGACGAAGAGTTTGCCATGACGGTATCCTGTGTCCCTGCAAGGAAGAAATTAAATGAAATGGATGCGGGTATCCGTAACCTGATCTTCCGCATGATCGACAAGTCTCCGGCGGGAAGCCGCAAGGTGGTCGTGATCGATGCGGTCAGGGGCAATACAGCACTCCTTGGTGGTTTAAAGGGATTAGAGGGGACGGATGTCTTAGAACCCATGCCCCGCAACTATGAGCAGATCACCCAGACGCTGGAAGGTCTGGTATCGAATTTTACGGATCTGGATGATACTCTGGATCAGTACGATACGGTTCTGGAATATAACCGTGCGGTGGAAGCCGATAAGCGTCTTCCAAGAACATTGGTGATCCTGGTAGGCTGGCCGAAGGATATCAAAGGGGAAAATGCGGAGTACGTTCAGAAGATCTTCAGCAATTATGAGCGCTACGGCCTTTCCTTTATCGCCATCAACGTTTCCTCCGGCAAGGATAAGGAGGAGTTCGGCTTATCCGATTATGTGGGCGAAAACGTCATAAATATCACCATGAACATGCGGGAGACCAAGGTAAAAGTGGGTCAGGGGGCTGCCAGCAGCTTTTCCTGGTATCCGTTCCCGTATCAGCTGACAAGTGATTACTGCAAGGCCGTTAAGGATCTTAGTCACGGAAAGGGTAAGAAGGTTACGGATTATGCCGCCAGAGGCCTGTTAGAGGGCGGTATGACCTATACCCGCGGTCATAAGCTGTTAGATCTTCCCTACGGTGTAGACAGCAAGGATCACCTGCACAGCATCGTATTTGAAAATGAGAACTTTGCATCCTTCTTAATGGGTGCTTCCGGTTCCGGTAAATCCACATTTTTACATTCCCTGATCACCGGTATCATCAAGAATTACCATCCCGATGATGTGGAACTGTGGCTGGCAGACTTTAAGATGGCGGAATTTTCCCAGTATATCGATCCTATGCCGCCCCATGTGAAATATATCCTGTTAGATGAATCCCAGGAGCTGATCTATGACCTGATCGATCGCCTGACAGAAAAACTCATGGAACGTCAGCGCTTCTTTATGAAACATAAGGACCTAAAGAAGGTGGAGAAGGTTCCTTCGGAAAACTTCTATATGCCTGTGATCTTTGTGATCCTGGATGAGTTTTCCATTATGTCTCAGGCTATCAACGAATCTCAGGAGTATCGCTTAAAGCTTCAGAACCTCCTTGCCAAAGGACGTGCCATGGGCATCAAGTTCCTGTTCTCCAGCCAGACCTTTACCACCGGTGTGACCGGTCTTACGGCGACCGCTAAGGCGCAGATCCAGATGCGTATTGCCATGAAGGCTGCGAAAACGGAGATCGTGGAGACTTTGGAATTATCCGCGGCGCAGAGGACCGACCAGGTACAGAACTGGATCGATGCTCTGCCTGCTTATCATGCCCTGATCAAGTACTGGGTGAAGGGTGAAAACGAAGACCGCGTCATGGTACGACGCACCATGGGACTGTATTTTGACGATAAGGACAGCCCGGGAGATCCTTACAGGAAGCAGCGGGATCTGATCTGTGAGATCAATTCCAAAATGCGTCCGGTAAGCGAGTATCATCCGGAGAACCTGTATGAGTATCTGGATAAGAATCCCATTGTCGTAGACGGTAACAGCTACGACATGTATGATGAAGACCTGTTAAAACGAAGGATCGGCGAAAGATGCGCCGGTGCCGATGTATCTGCCGATGAGACCTTTGTTTCCTTCGGACGTCCCCGTCTGATGACGGATATGCGCCTTGTCAGCGTAACCCAGGAGGCAAGAGAAAACTTCCTGTTGTTTGCCGGCATTAATGAGCAGATGTGCGCCGCATCGGTACTGATCTCTCTTGCAAAAGCTTTTAAAATGCAGGGCAAAAAGGTGCAGATCTGGACCTATTCCAGAAGCCGTATCTTTACCGCTTATGAACAGGCATTTTCCGAAGCCGGCGTCATCGTAAAGGACCTGCCGGAGATCTGTGCCTCCATTAAGGAGATCCGGGATAATATCCGGGCAAGGAAAAACGGAGACGATCTCATCATCCTTCTTGGCATGGAGCGGATCTGCGGAGATTTCGCATTCGTTGACGGATCGGAAGGGTCTGCAGTTCCAGGAACTACGATCCCCACTACGCCTTCCGGATTAACAGCGCCTTTAGATACTGCGCCTGTACCGGAGGCAAAGCCGCTTACCGAGTCCGAAGAAGATCTTCGTAAAAAGGCGCAGGAGTGGATCAGGGTTAAACGCCAGATCAAGGCAGATAACAAAGATAAAACAAAAGAAGAGTTAGATGCCATTATCGCAGAAGAGAAGGAAAAGTTCTTTGCAGTGCCTGCTTCAGATTCAACCGCAAGATTAACAACTGCCGTCGAAGAAGATAGTACAATGAAGGCAGATGAACAGCCTGCAAATAGCGAGCAGCCTGCAGAAACAGTTCCGCCTGCAGAAACTGCAAAACCGGTTGCCACAGCATACAATGCTCTGGAGGATTTCCAGTATATCCTTATGCAGGGAAGCCGGTTCGGCTATCATTTTGCAACCTATCTAAGTAACTGTGCAGACCTTAAGGTTACCGGCTTTAAGGCAGACTGGTTCCGTCACCGGTTATCCTTCCAGATGTCGGTGGAGGATTCCCGTCAGATCTTTTCTTCCAAGATCGCCAGTACGCTGCCGGAGCATGTATGCCAGTATTATGATCTGCTGGAAGGCTTTTCCTTCCGTCCTTACCTGAACAAAGGAATTGACTGGGACGGATGGGGTGTATCCGAAGCCGGCGAGCTGATCAGTCCCAATCTGTAAAATGCTTTAAAAAGGGATCATTCCCGGGAAAGGAAACTTACGATGTTAGGATCCGATGAAAGAAGCTACGAAGAAGTCATAAACCAGCTGCGCGCTTATCAGAGCAAGATCTCAGAAGCGGTTACCGCTATGGACAGCGCCGGAAGGGCCTGTGTGGAAAATACGGACAATGATCCGGCAGCGGAGACCAGCTACGGACATTTGCGTCAGGCATTAAATCAGGTGCAGGATTCTGCAGCCCAGATCTCCGGTGTGATCTCTGCCCTTCAGAGAGAACTGGAGGATATCCAGAATGCAGCATCCATTGCAAACCGGCTGGGATAACAGGAGAAGAGTATGGCAAAATATGCATGTAGTGATGAAGGTGTTGCTGCATTAAAAGATTGTGCAGCACGTATATTGGATGGAGCAGAAGGGTTAAAAGCAGAGACCAGCGCGATGCGCTCCGTTGGCGATGAGTATTCCGATACCCTGGGCCCTCATTTATCCGAATTAAATTCCGCACTGGACGGTATTCAGGGGGCTCTTGCAAGATGCATCGAGCCTGCCAATAACATCGCGGATCTCTTAAATGAAGTAGCGGAAGGTTATCAGGACGTTATCGATACCAATCCCTTCGGTACGGGGGGAAACTGACAGACCCTGTCATTCAGAAAAGTGGTTCTTCCGGTTCGACTTTTCGAGATGGCGGGGGCAAAGCAAGCTGGAAGCGGATCCAGGGGGAACATGATTATAAAGCGGATCTGCGTGCAGTCAACCCGAATTTTAGCGAGAATTCCATGGAATGGGGGTATAACTGTCAGCGGTGCGTAGTAGCCTATGAGATGCGTCAGAGAGGCTACGATGTGCAGGTGACGGCCCGTCCTACAGAGACGAAGAAGTCCTGGTTTTTCGGTATGGAGAACAAGGTCCTTGCGGAGGATCATTTATCGGCTCATCCCTTTGATGCATGGATCCCGCCGGATGCCATTGCCTGTCCCAGGGGACAAGCGGATATTGAGCGATATATGCAAAGCTGGGGAGACGGCGCCAGAGCGGAAGTTATGGTGCTCTGGAGAGGCGAACACGGCAACGGTCATGTGTTTGTTGCCCAGCAGATAAACGGGTATACTCATTTTATCGATCCCCAGACGGGAGAGGACGGCTGCGCATACTATTTCGATGCGGCAGAAAAGAAGACCATTCAGATCTGCCGGATGGACGATAAGGAGCCTTCCCAGTGGATCGAGGAATGTTGTCGGGACTAAAAAGGAGATCGTATGGAATTAAAAGAAGCCTGCAAGCTGGCCCTTGCGTTTTATGCAGAAGACCGTAAAGCGACTGCTTTAAGTGAGATCAAGGATCTGGGAGAAAAATGGCTGTTTTATCCCGAAGAATCTGATGAGGATTTTGGCCGTTTTTCCATCACCATCCGCAAGGATGACGGCAAGATGGAGCCCTTTCATCTGCCCAATAAGGAGAACTTTGCCCTTTTAAAACAGGCAAAGCCGGTTGAGATACCGAAATTAGACTAAACAATTGAGGATCTGATTCATGAGTTTTTTGCAGTGGTTATCCGAATATGACAGCGTCGTTGATATTGTATCCTGCGTATTGTCGGTTCTGGCACTGGTATTTACCCTGTATCTGTGGTTGGTGGATCATTTAAGCGATGATGAAGCAAGATTTATCGAGGGAAAGGATAAATTCCTTCAATCCTTAAATGAAAGTCTGGAAGTGATCCGGACCAACACCGATCCCAAAGTTCTGCTGGAACATGTGGAACGGGTCAATCTGCAACTGGAACTGATCTTAAACTATCGATTCTGGGCACGCAGTCCCAAGATCGATGATTATCGTAAGATCAATGAATTCTATGTGGATACCAAGTATCTGATCAGTACCATTCGCAGGTTTAATGAGGCACAGACCATCAAGGCAGGAGAGGAATCCCTGGTCAGTATCCAGGTTCTTCCCGAAGAGGAACTTGCCGATATCCAGACGGATTATCGCAAAGGCCTGACCTATATCATTGACTTTCTGGAGAATTGGAGATAGAGGAACTGATTATGTCGGATGTGACTGCGATCCTTCTTATCATTGTGTATATTTTTGCTATTGTATTTGGCACACACAGCCTTCGTACGGTTGCGTTTAACCGTCATGAGGCCATTACCTACGAGAGTTCTTCCCTTTGCTTTCTGCTGGGGATCTTAGCGATCTGGCAGTATGGATTTTCCATACCGCTGTTTCTTTTTTGTCTGATCCTTTTGATCATGTTTATTGCCAATGCTTTTACCCAGTGGCATTTTTACATGGTCCTGCAGAAGATCATTGACAATGCTTTTTCCCAGAGAGAAGAGTATCTGGAAAATCACGGCGGAGACGTAACGGCTACCAATTCGCTGCAGACCATGGCAAGCGTTGCTATCATGCCTTCTTTTTCCCGTTGGATCGAAGAGTCCAAGCTTTTTAACAACCCCGGTGGTTTTATCGGTCTGATCAAATCCATCTTAAGGCGCCAGCGTTTTCAGAAAAAGAAGTATCTGATGCGGGAAGCTTTTGCGGAGAATGTGAATCTCATCGGTCCCTGTAAGCCGGAGATCGATTCCATGATGTTAGATGAAGAGCATCTGATCCCGGGAGCCATCCATGCAAACGACCTGGCCCTTGGCTACTCGGATGAAAAGAAGGGTCTGTTTTCCTATGATATCCTTGGCTTTGGCGCTCATATCGCCATGACCTGGTATCTCATTTCCCAGTATCTTAACAAGGCGCAGCCCATCATGCATCAGCTGCCCTTCATTGTCACCTTTATCCTGATGATCCTTTCTGCGGTAGCGTATGTCTACATCAGTCATATCCTGCGCCATTACGGCTTTGCAAGGTATGAGAGTATCAGCTACGAGTTTTCCGTAGCAGCTCTTGTGATCGCATCCTTCAGGGTGTTTGCAAATGTCCTGCAAAGGACACAGGTGCCCTGGTATCAGTGGGTGATCCTGGGAGTTCTGTTTTTGGCCTTTCTGATCCTGTCTCTTCGAAACAAAAAGATGGATAAGGGCCTTCATAACAGTATCAACAAGCGCTTTGATGAAATCCTTTACAAGGTTTCTCTGGAGACGGAAACCGACCGTATCAAACGCCGGTTTCTGACGAATCTTAAGCTGATCAGTGAGTGGACCATCGTTCCTTATCCGGAAAACAAAAGATGGGCCGGCTTTTTCCATCGTCTGGCAGTGACGGATTCCTTCCGGAAATTCGAAGAGATCAACCGGGAAAAACAGGACATGCCCAACGTTATGGAAGAGCTCATTGACCGCATTGTTCCTGAATACAAGAAGGAAGTCGTGGAAGAAGACTTTATGTATTCTCAGGATATCCTTAAAAAGAGAAAGATCGTTGATGCTGTGATCAGCTACGGAACCTTTATCCTTTTGTTTGTTCTGATCGCACTTGGGCTGATCTGAAGAAAAACGGATGAAATGCATTGAGAGATCCGGTATGAAAAAAGATAAGATAAAGCGGATAGGGCTGATAGCAGGTGCGATGATCCTGTTATCTGCCTTTCTCGTTTTTGGAGTGAATATGGGATATAAGGAATCGCTGGCGGATTTTTTTGCACACAGTCAGGCTGTGATTCGGCTACAGGACCTGGAGAAGGGCTTTATCCCCCAGGGCCTTGGATATGATGAAAAGACGAAAATTATCTACGTGACCGGCTATATGGATAACGGTAAAAAATCGCCCATTTATGCCTTTGATAAGGATACCGGAGATTTCAAGAATAAGATCCTGATGCTGACGGAAAAAGGAGACAACTTTAAAGGCCATGCCGGCGGATTATCCGTTTACGGGGATCAGATCTATATCGCAGGCAGTACCGATGCCTGTATGTATGCTTTTTCCACGGAGTCGATTTTGAAGGCTCAGATGGAAGAGAGTCTGCCCGCTACGGCGTGTATCTCCTTAAAAAAGTCGGAAGATTTCATGCGGGTATCCTTTACCAGTGTGGATGAACAGTTTCTGTACGCCGGGGAGTTTCATAAAGGCCTGATCTTTTATACCCATCCGTCTCATAAGCTTACGGCTCAGGGAGTAACGCAAAGCGCTTATGTCATGGGCTTTACGCTGGATGAGCAAAATGAGGCACACCCCGCCTGTGTTTATTCCATTCCGGACAATGTACAGGGGGCCTGCTTTGCGGATGGATATGTGTATCTGTCCAAGAGCAGCGGCTTTTTCCCGGGACATATCCTGAGCTACCGCCTTTCTGACCTTATGCAGGAAGGAACAAAAAGCGTCCTGGGAGAAGAGGTACCTCTCTATATCCTGTCTGAAAAAAATGCGCTTAAGAGTACGACGATCCCCCCGATGTGCGAAGAGATCGTAGCAGTGGACGGACAGATGTATATCCTTTTTGAAGCAGCTTCCAACCGCTATATTGTCGGTAAGAAGCTGGGCCTGGATCAGGTGTATGCAGCGCCGCTTTCGTACTTTACGGTAAGCAGATAGAAAGCAGAACGAATGAATATGACAGAGAATCGGACAACGGATGTGAAACTGACGATTTCGCATTCCATTAATAATCCTAATTTAACAGGTTTTCGCTTTGTTTTTGGACAAGAAGTAAGCCCGGATCAGATCCGGGAAGCCTTACAACTGGATTACCTGTGCTATGATGATGTGTATCATCTGGATCTTGATCAGTGCATCGGCTATCACCATAAGAACCCGTACATTTATTTTATGATGTTGAATCCCAAGGAACAGGTGATTGGCTATATCAATTTTTCGCCGGTTACGGACAGACTGTATGAGATCTTACGATCCGGCGAAGAAGTGGATACCATCATAGAGGCGAAGGATATTGTGACCTACCGGCATGGTAATGAATATAGCGGGTATTTTTCCTCCATCTGCGTCCATCCGGATTATCGGAAGCGGGGGATAGACCGTGTGCTCATCGATAAACTGGAGGAAATGCTGGGAGCACTGGAAAAACAGGACGTTCGGTTTAAACGGATTGTTGCAGATGCCGTCAGCGTACCGGGAGAGAGGATCTGCAGTAAACTGGGACTTTCATTTGTCTGTGAAACCGGACATGGTTCAAAGATCATGGAGAAAACCTATGGCTGATAAACTGGCACTAATGAACGAATATATCTTTATTTCCTATTCGTCTCAAAATGAAAAGATAGCGATCAGAGTCTGTGAAAAACTTGAGAAAAACGGTAATCACTGTTTCCTCGCCTGCCGTGATGTTCGTCCCGGTTATGTGTATGCAGGAGAAATTATCAAAGCAATTGAAAAGTGTAATACCTTTGTACTGATCCTTACACAGGCGGCAGCGGATTCGCATCAGGTTTTGCGGGAGGTAAATGCGGCCGCTTCCAGAAACAAGCTGATCATGCCTCTTAAGTTTGAGGATGTGGAATTAAACGATGATATGAAATACTATCTGGGTGTTTCCCAGTGGATTGAGATGGACGGCAGTGATTATGAAGACAAGATCACGGAAGTCAAAAAACGGATCATCGACAATCATCAGAACAAAGAGGACGATAATAGCGAGATTCGCTATAAAGGCGTCCAGATGGTGAGCCTGGAGGATATGCTGGCGGAGGGCTTTTCCGTGGATCAGATCGCCATGCGGGAAATCGAGATCGATTACCTGTGTATTCCCTCCGAGAAATTTGAGATGAATGAAACCACGGAAGGAACACTGGATGACTGGCGCTTTGCTATTGAACACATGGAATATGAAACCAGCGCCTGCCTGATCAAAAACGATACCATTATCGGTTACTGTGATATCTATCCGGTAAAGCAGGATGCTTACAAACAGCTGGTGAACGGCGAATGTATCATCCGGGATGACATGATCGATATTTACGGATTCGGCGGTACTTTCCCGGCATATATTGCCATGGTTGCGCTGATTCCTTCGGAAGAAGGGCATGCTAACTATTTTCGGTTCTTTGACTGGATTTTTGCCCATATCGCCTATTGGAGAAAGAAGCATATCAAGCTGTCCTCCATTGCTTTATCAGTATATTCCGATATGCTGGAAGCTTTTGTACAAAAGCTTGGATTTCACTATGTGGGCAATAACCCTGCTAACGGCAAAATCTATGAGATCGATTATGAGAGCCTTATGAATTCGCCGGCAGTCACTTACCGATATGCGGATTTGAATCTGAGAGATTAACGGCACTGTACGGGACATATGGATACAAGAAGAGAATGGATACGAACGAAAGATGAGCTGGTAGATGCCATCGTTGCCTTGGGGCAACCTGCACAGCTGGGGGAACAGATCGCCAGGCAGCTTGGAAGTCCAAAGGCCATGGAGCGGATGATCGCCTATCTGCATTATGAAAAACCCCACACAGCGGAACTGATCGTGGATGAGATGCTGGCTATCTGCAGCGACATCGAAAACTGGAAAAACAAGAAGATCGGACAGGAAGCAAACGCCCGTTACAACGAGATGCTGGAAGAAGGGCTTGGCACCGGGGATGAGGAAGATTTTATGTAACAGACGATTATAATGTTTATGATTTTTGAAAAACAGTGGATAAAGCGAGAATCAACATGAGAATTACAAAAAGAAGTATCTTTGCCCTGATATTATCAATACTATCTTTTTTTTATAGAGTATTGGCGTTACTTTCAATACTCGTGGCAATTAAAGATATATTGAGAGGTAGAAAAAATAATGATGGTAGACATATCCTTTCGGTTGTTGCAATTGCAATTTCTTGCCTTTTATTTATCGGAAAGAATGTTTTGATCAATCACTTGCCCGGGGAAAGAGAATTTGAAATTGCAGATAAAGCAGCACAAGTATATACGATTGATGAGGAAATATATAAAAATATAGAATCTGATATTACTGGGTATAGTCTTTATGATAAAGCTTCCTTGGGACTTGATGTGGAAGATAACTCTGATACAGATGGAGATGGATTAACAGACAAGGAGGAGATAGAGGAGTACGGTACGGATCCTCTTAAGATGTCTTCGGCAGGTGATCTTATTCCGGATGGATATAAGGTCTATATGGGACTTCCACTAAATGATAAATATGATTTAAATACATGTAATTTCGAGGAATATGGTTTAAAAGATTTATATAGCTCCCCTGAGAATATCACGATAGACAATGCAGATGTTAACAACGCATATGCAAGCATATACGAACACTGCCCTTATATAGATTCGACAAAAGCGGTGGCGGGTTATGATTTCGTTGATGTTGAAGGAAATGTAAGTGTGGATTTTTCTGAGTTTATAGATGATGATTCGGATTATACAGCTTATCTTGAAACTCTATCGGGAGAAATAAAAGAACTGCCCATATCAGATGGAATGGTTTATGGGACTCTTGATGGGGGTTATGGAAATATCAGTATTTTTGACAAGTATGCTTTGCTGCAGAATAATGAAGCACTGTTATTTGTTCCTTCCGGATGGCTTGGAGAATTATGGGATTACCGTTTGAACGGAGGAAAAACTAACGCTCGTCATATCTATATAATTGAGAAGAGCTCAAGGGAAAATAATCCCGAAAGAGGAGTTTTTCTTTCCCAAAAGTTCAGTGAAAGATTTGGGAAGAATATTGTTGTACATCATGAATACCTTCCGGGGCTTGAGTTTGAGGCAAAGAAAGCGGCATATGATTTAGTTCTCACATTAACTAAGATTGGAGACAAATACTGGGAGTGTGATGACTCTTTGTCTGAAGGTGAAAGGAATTGGAGCTACGCGATTAAAAAGGTGTTCTCGACGCTGTATGTATACCAGCATCTGGAAGCTGATAATTGGAACTATTCAGAGGCAGCGGTTGTTCAGATTGCTTATGAAGGAGAAGGACTGTCATATTATACGGATATGGTCAGGACCGGTAAGTTTTGGCAGGTTAGTGATGAGAAAAAAGGAATTTTCACCAATTTTGATTTGATTAATGATACATTTGCGTTTTATAACTTTTCAACAGGAATAAATGGTGGCAATTGCGCGGGATTTGCAAAGTTCATTGCGTCAAGGTATAACGAAGATTATTTAGACAGGAAGCTTAGTGATATAAGCATTAGATATCTCATAGCTGGAAAGGGGATAATACACGGCTATGATTTATCGGATACTATGTATGATGCTATGTTTGATAAAACAATCTCACTAAAAACGATTCCACAAGATGACAACGTTAAGAATGCACTTACTACACAATGGGCAATTTTGAATGAAGATGTTTCGAGTATTAAATCTAAAAAGAATTATAACGCAAGTGTTATAGACCATCTTAAGAATTATCTGCAAACGGATAGGATTGCAATTGTTTCGATATATGGGAAAAACGCACATCCTAATTTGTTAAAAAGGGATTTTAAAAATGGACACGCCATAAATGTGTATGGAATTGAAGAGACCTATGATCCCAATGTTATTTACTTGCTTGTATACGATTGTAATGCTAGTTGTTCAAATGACACTAAAAGTTATAGAGATGCATTTAGACTTAAAATTAGAATAATAAAAAATTTTAAGGGTGATGACGAGTTTGAGTTTTATTATGATGCAAATGGAGGCGTATTCTCAAGTGGTGAAAAAGAGGATGTGGTCGATAATAAAGGAATAGCTTTTTACGATTGTGCGATCCGGTTTATCCTGGTAGAAGGTGGTACTGTGGAAGATTATAAGTAGTCGTAGAAATGACGGAATCCTTTAATGTTTAAAGGAAAGAGAAAAGGAAATTTATGGAAACGATCATTTACATCGTACAACAGATTGATGGAGATTATGCTTATTTGCAGAACGTGGAGGCACCGGATGATGAGCCGAAGCTGGTAGCGAGGGCGCTGCTTCCTTCGGAGATAAGGGAAGGCAGCAAACTGAAATATGAGTTGTTTCAGTATGAATTAATAAACGATTGATCGCATAAGCATATACTGGCTTACACGATCAGAAAGGAAGGAATCTTATGCCCTTTATTAAAACAACTACTAATGTATCGGTTCCCCAAAACAAAGAAATCGAATTAAAAGAACGTCTTGGGAAAGCCATCGAAGCCATTCCCGGAAAGAGTGAAAGCTGGCTGATGGTTGCCATCGAATCGGAGATCCCCATGTATTTTAAGGGAGACGGCAAAGATCCCATTGCTTTTGTAGAGGTTAAGATCTTCGGAGATGCTTCGAAAGAGGCCTACAGCAATATGACTGCTGAGCTTTCCAAAGTTTATCGGGAGGTTTTAAATATTGCACCGGATCATCTCTATGTCCGCTATAGCGGAGGAAGCGACTGGGGATGGAACGGAATGAATTTCTGAGTGTTTTTAGACAAAAAAGGGGTGTTTTCCAATACCCCTTTTTATTTTATAATAATCAGGTGAAGTACTTTTACCGAATCGAACGAAGGAGTATATAAAAATGGGTTTACTGGATCAGATTTCAGATACGCTTTCTCAGGCTACACAGACCATTAACGATAAAGCCGGTCAGATGATCGACATTACCAAACAGAACAACCGGGTTAAGGAAGCAGAAAAGCTTCTGGATGATACCTATAAGCAGATCGGTATGCTGGTTTACGAATCCAAGCAGGACGGTTCCACGCCGGATCTGTCAGAGCTGCTACTTACTGTGGATCGTTTAAAGAGTGCCATTGAAGATGCCCAGAGTTCCATTCGTGTGCTGCGTGGTTCCGGTGTTTGTTCCGCATGTGGTACAGAGGTTCCCGCCGGCAGCTATTATTGCCCCAAGTGCGGAGCAAAGCAGACGCAGGAGGGTAAGTGCCCTAATTGCGGAGGCGTTTTATCTGCGGGCTCCAATATCTGTCCCAATTGCGGGATGAAGGTAGGCATCTGACTTTTTTCGCTAAGGATGGGGGCTGGCATTTATGGCTGAGATGGAATTTGAAGCAGGATACAATAAGGGAAGGCTTAAGACGGAAGTAGACTATCTGTCTGTGGCAGATGTAGAGACCAAGAACGCAGTAGAAAAGGCGCTTCTTGCTAATCGGATCTCGTATTTCATCAAATGGGGAAGGACACATTTATTCAGTAGCAGGGAGCAGACGATCACGTTTTCCATTGCCATCAGTCAGATCGAGCTGGCGGAAAAGTCTCTGGAAAACTTAGATGAGAATGTTTTAAAGAAGGTCAAGATCCTGCGAAAGAAGAGTGAGAGGAAAAAGTAACATGTACAAGCTTTCACCTTCCATTCTTGCAGCAGATTTTGCAAGATTAGGAGAGCAGGTAGCTCAAATCGAAAATGCCGGTGCAGACATGGTCCATATCGATGTGATGGATGGCGTGTTTGTTCCGAATATTTCCATGGGGATCCCGGTGGTTACATCCCTTCGGAAGGTATCTTCCATGGTGTTTGACGTACACCTTATGATCCGGGAACCTGCAAAGTATATTGAGGCGTTTGCTTCTGCAGGTGCTGATTCCATTACGGTGCATGTAGAGGCAGAGGGAAGCCTTAAGGAGAGTATCGACCTGATCCGCAAAAGCGGGAAAAAGGTTGGGATCTGTATCAATCCCGATACACCCGTAAGTGCGTTGGACGGCTTTGTTGAGCAGGCGGATATGATCCTGTTAATGGGGGTTCAGCCCGGATTCGGCGGGCAGTATTATATGCCCCATGTATCCGATAAGATCAGTGAACTTCGCGGCATCTGTGATCGGATCCATCCCAAGTGCGATATCGAAGTAGACGGCGGCATTACTCTTCAAAATGTGGAAGAGATCCTGAGCGCCGGTGCCAATGTGATCGTTGCCGGATCCAGTGTATTTAAAGGCGATGCGGCAGAGCACGTAAAAGCGTACAAAGAGATTTTTGCAAAACATGGACAGTAAAGAACCGGAAACCAAAGATCAGAAGATCGCAGAACAAAATATGGAACCGAAGACTGCGGATGATCAGGAGCAGAATAATGTCGTAGACGGCTTCTGGTTCATGTCTCCGGAGGATGCCCAGGCAGCACGTACTGAGAAAAAACAGGTAGAGTATCTGCGGGAGCATATGGATCTGGAGAATGTTGCCCAGTCTCTGACACTGTATCAGAAGGCGGTGGATGCGGAAACCTTCCGGACGCCTTTTGGTCTGCATTTTCTTCATGAACTTCGAGCGGAATT
>JAEEGL013380387.1_pt1 | contig 20234 bp, 20 predicted proteins | sample 9134231 | NCBI WGS metagenome assembly JAEEGL01 (sample SAMN16246548, study PRJNA631951) | gut metagenome | biome: gut microbiome; feature: rumen; material: fiber-attached | host: Bos | place: Iran: Karaj | collected 2018-10 | reverse complement strand
TAAGATCTTACATGGGTCGCGGAACTATGGGCGAAGACTGGAACTAAACATTATTCATAATACTTATTTGATTTAGAGATACCGGATTTCGGCGGAGGCATCAATCCACGATATCCGGTATCGTTTTTTCATGAGTTTTTGTATGAATATTACCGTGTTTTTTGTAATAATCAGCAAATTATAAAAAAATATTTTGTTTTTTTTTGAGTTGTTAAATTGTTGGTACATACTTTGTTATATTATCTTCGATTTTTATTTTGGAAAAAATGTTAAAAAAACACGCAAATAATGTTTCGTGGTAAAGTAAAAATGCTTAATTTTAGCGAATAATTCTCTACCTTATTATTCGGGGTACAGATATGCAATTAGAAATATTATAAACAATAATTAAATTTAAATTTTAACTTAAAAAAACACATTATGGCAAAGAAAAAACCATTTAACGAGTCTTTGGGTTGGAAGAAATTCATCGCAAAGCTTTACGGTATTGGAGCCAGCATCGTTATTGTTGGTGCATTGTTTAAAATCCAGCACTACCCTGGTGCAGCAGCAATGCTTATGATTGGTCTTTTGACCGAGGCTGTTATTTTCGCATTCTCGGCATTCGACCCGCTACCTGTAGAGTATCACTGGCAGAACGTATATCCCGAGCTTCTTACCGATCCCGATGAATTGGAAGAAGAAGGTGGCGCTCCAGTTTCTAAGAGCAAACTTATGGGTGCATCGGCTCCTACTTCTGACGGTAAAGCTTTCGCAGAACTCAACAAAATGATTGAAGACTGCGCTGGCAAGAACGTATTCCAGAACCTCGGACAGAACTTCGCAAAATTCAACGAGTCTGTTACCGACCTGAAAGACGTAGCCAACTCTGCAGCTGCTTCTAAAGACTTTGAGGCTAACCTCCGCACAGCTACCGATAGCTTGAAAAATGCTTCTAACGCATTCTCTGGCATTGGTTCTACTGTTGACGATGTTAACAACGCTATGAGCAGCGCTCAAGCCGCATTCTCTAAAGCAGCCGACATCGACTTCACCACTCTCGCAGAAGGCAACAAACAATACAATCAGAGCATCAAGAGCCTCAACGGAAATCTCGAGGCTATCAACCAAGTATTCGAACTCCAGCTTCAAGAAGTTGATTTCGAGGGTATGATTAAAGAACTCAAGGGAGCAGCCACCGGCGCACAGACCTACTCTTCTGAGGTTAACAAACTCAGCAAGAACCTCGCCGCCCTCAACACGGTATACGGCAATATGCTTACCGCTTTGAACGTAAAAATGGCGTAATTAACGCAATTTCAAACCTTTAATCTTAGTTTTTAATCAATTTTTAAGTAAACAATATGAGTTCACCAAAGGAAACGCCGAGGCAGAAAATGATCGGTATGATGTACCTCTTCTATACTGCCCTGCTTGCTTTGAACGTATCTGCCGAAATCCTTACGGCATTTTCGCTCGTGGACGGTAGCCTTCGTAAAACTAATACTATTACAGAAGGTGTAATTGCCGATACACAAAACGAATTTGTCAAGGCTATGGTAAACGACTCAGCCGGTGTAGCACCTTACAAATCTCTCGCCGACCAAGTTATTACAGAAGCAGACAAAGCATACGACGAAATACAACATTGGAAAGAGCAACTCGTTTTCACCCTCGAAGGTGTTCAAAACGAACAGCAGCTCCGCGAAATGCACGATAACGATCAGGAATCCTATATCGGAGACCTCGTTTCGAAAAAAGACGACAACAACGTTGGTGGTCAGATCTTCATCACCGAAGGTCACTCTACCGATATCAAAAATTCGCGTGTAGCTTACCGTAACTTCCTTATCGATATCGTTAAGAAAGACACAGTATCTACCGAACAAGCCGTTAACGCTCGCAATAGCCTTATCAACAGCTTGGAACAAATGCTTTCTACCGAAGACACCAAATCTATGAACGACGAAGGTGAAATGATTCCGTGGGAGGTTGCTAACTTTGAGCACTTGCCTGCAGCCGGCGTTCTTGCTCTTATGACTAAGATGCAAGCCGACGTTCGCAACACCGAATCTTCGATGCTTTCTTACCTTTTGGGTCAGATTGGTAAATCAGACATGAAGTTCAACGCTATCAAGGCCGTTGTTAACTCTCCTTCTAACTACGTACTCGTAGGTCAGCCCTATAAAGCTGAGGTATTTATTGCAGCTTACGACTCTACAACCGACCCTGATATTTTGGTTGGTGGTCAACCTATTCCTGTAGCACAGGGCGTAGGTACTTACACCGGCAATACTTCAAGTGTTGGTACAAGAACTTGGGGTGGCGTTATTAAGTTGAAAAACAAATCTACTGGTGAAATTAAGGAATATCCTTTCCAAAGCACCTACGAAGTTGGTCAACCCAGCGTATCAGTTTCGCCTACCAAGATGAACGTATTCTATATCGGTGTTGACAACCCAGTAGAAATTTCTGCTTCGGGTGTTCCCGCTGAAAAAGTTAACGCTTCTATCTCGGGTGGTAGCATTCGTCGTACAAGTGGCGCCAACTACATCGTTAACGTAAAATCTCCCGGTGAGGTAACAGTAAACTGCTCCGCTAATATCGATGGTACTACCAAAGCTCTTGGTTCAAAGAAATTCCGTGTAAAACGCGTTCCCGACCCGATGGCATCAGTAGGTACTGGCGAAAACAAACGCGGTGGTATGATTGCTAAAAACAGCCTTATCAACCAGGTGGTACGTGCCGAAATGGAAAACTTCGACTTCGACTTGAAGTTCACCGTTGTAGGCTTTACTGTATCAGCTACAGTTAAGGGCTTTACCCAAAACGCAGAAAGCCGTTCAGGTCAGTTTACCGCTCAGCAGAAACAGCTTATTGCTGGTGTTCCTGCAGGCGGCAAGGTATATATCGAAGATATCAAAGCCAAAGGTCCCGACGGTTCTACACGTAACCTCAACACTATCAAATTTACTGTAAGGTAGTTTGGTATTAATGCACGCACTTACCAAAAAAAGTGCTTTTGCAAACAATATTTTATCTTAAAAAGAGTTTTAATAAAACATAGAAGTTCTATTAAAACTCTTTTTTAATTGTAGCATTATGAAGAAAGTACTGTTTTTAACGGCTGTAGTAGCATTCCTGCAATGTTTTGAGGCTCAAAAAACTCAAGCGCAGGTGCTGTTAGGACTTCCTTACGAAAAGATACACACCACAAACCGCAAGCCGGTGCCCTATCAGTTTGTAAGAGAAGCAGATGTAATGTGGTCGAAAATAATATGGAGGCAGATAGAGCTCTCAGAGAGGGCTAATCAACATCTTTATTTTCCCACAACGCCTACCGACGGACGTTTGAGTTTAATCGACGTTTTATTGGAAGGTATTCACACTCAAGGTCTTACTGCTTATGATGAGAGCGGCGGTGACGAGTTTGCCACTATACTTACCGAGCAGCAGATTCACAAAAACTTAGGAGCAGCGGTTAATATCGAAACCGTGATTGACGAAAACGACAACATCGTTGAAAAATCGGTTGAAACTCCTTACATGAGTTCTGAGGTAACAAGATACCGCCTCAAAGAGCTTTGGTTTTTTGACAAACAACGTTCGGTGCTCGAGTGCCGTATCATTGGTCTTTGCGCTATCCGCGTTTATCACAAAGAACCAGACGACCCCGAAGAGCGTCAAACTCGTGTATTCTGGATTTATTACCCCGAAGCTCGTAAATTGCTGGCTAATGCAGAGTGTTTCAATCCCAAAAACGATGCTGCCCGCTTAAGTTTCGAGGATATTTTCCAAAAACGTTATTTCCAGAGCTACATTGTTGCAGAATCTAACATGTACGACAACCGTCTTATCTCAGAGTATGCTCAAGGTCAAGAATGCCTTTTGGAGGCTGAAAATATCAAAGAGCAAATCTTTAACTTTGAACAAGACCTTTGGGAATATTAGTCTGATTTGATTCTAAAGATTTTTAACCGCATAACTTTTGGTTGTGCGGTTTTTTTTTATCTGTTTGCTTTGGGTGTGTAGCTAAATAGAATGTTGTACGATACCATAGGAAATACACCCGGAAGCGAAAGTCCTGTGGCAAGAAACTGATTATCTTTAATCATATCTGTAGGTACAAGGTAAGTGCCTTCGGGAGTTTCTATTTTGTTGTATGATACCAAAACATAGTTTTTGCGGTTGTAAACATTGTATACCGATAATGTAACTGAATGTTTGATATACTTATTCAGCGGACGTTGAAAGTTGTATACCACAGCAGCATTTAGTTTGTGATACATTCTCAGGCGTGCATTATTGCGACTACCGTAGTATGGTATTTTGTAATCTTGGTAGTAGTAGAAACCCACAGGCATGGTGTATGGCGTACCCGAACAGCAATTAAAGTCGGCTTTGAACGTTAGCCGGTTGTTGATGGTATATTGAGCCATTATATGTACATTGTGGGGTATATTGTCGTTTGAAATATATTTGTGCTTCATGAGGTCGGGAGTGTAGCGCTGACTGTATGTATAGGCGTAAAAACATTTCATTTTTAAACTGCCTTTGTCTTTTTCAATAGCTGTTTCAAAGCCCTGAGCGGTGGTTTCGCCAAGGAAAAAGTCGCGTTCGATGGCTTCGTTGAGTAGCATATTGGCGTGCTGACCATATTCGGTAATGTTTTTGGAATATTTGTAATAGGTGCAGAATGTAAAAATAAGTTCTCGTGTGGTGTATGTGGCGGTAAATGTGGCACAATCAGATGTTTGAGGTTTAAAGTATTTGCCGCTCGGAATCCAAAAATCAAGTGTTGTGAACGGACTTATTGAGTTTGAAAGCATGTGCAAATATTGTACATTATGCTCTGCCGAAACTTTTAAAATGGTTTTGGCATTTGGCTTGTATACAAGGGCTACACGCGGCTCGAAATTCCAGAAAGTATTAAACCTGCCTTCGGGTACAAATGTAGTGTCCCAATTCATTTTTGTGATGTTGTGCTCAAAGTATTTGGCTGGTCCGAAATTATTCCAAATTGATAGTCGCGACCCATATTTAATGGCTATGCTATTGCCAATTTTACTCTCAACACCTAAGTATCCCACAATATTGTCGGCATTACCCGAAATTATACCCTTATTGCTCTTTTTATTGTCGATATATTGAGTGGCAGGGTCGATGTCGGTGTAGGTGTATTCTGCGCCGGCTTTGATTGTGTGGTTTGCCGAAATGTTGTATACAAAGTCTGTCTTGATGCCGAAGTTGCCGATACGTGTACGCCAATAGCTGTCGTGGGTTTCGGATGTAAAGAGTTTGTAACTATAATGCCCAATATAAATATTGTTGTTGAGGTAAATTTTGGGCGAAATTATCTTGTATTGACGTATTGTGGCGGTATTGTTTTGCCATGCTACCGAGTAGTTGTTGTTGGTTTGGAGGTTAGAATATGCGTCTTTGCCTCTAAAATACGAAAGGTAAATACGATCTTTTGGCGATGCTTTTATGTGTATTTTGGCGTGAATATCGTAAAATTTGTTGTCGCCTTTAAATTCCATCAAGTCGGCTATCCATCGTAAGTTAGAAGAACGAATATCGGCTGTGCCAGTAATTTTATCTTGATTGATAGGTGTTTCGATACGGTGCGAATTGGTGAGCGGAGTAAATTCGCTGCTAATGATTACTTTGCCGCTGCTGCCGTCTTTGGTGTGTATGTCGGTAATTGACGACAACCGCCCGCCATATTTAAGGGGAAAATCTGAGGTGTAAACGTTAAGCGAATTAACCGCTTCGGGAGCTACAGCAGAATAAAATCCAAACAAGTGCGACGGGTGATAAATGGGAGCTTCGTCGATGAGAATAAGATTTTGGTCTTTGTATCCGCCTCGCACATTATAAAACGCCGAACCGTCGCTTTGACGTGTTATGCCATGGTCGGTGGCAAGAATGCCCACAAGGTCGCCGCCAATTATTAATCCTGCATATTTGTTGAAATCTGCTGCTTTTATCGACGAACTATTGTTGAGCGATTCGGTAATTGAGTTTTTGGTTTTGTCGGCAGTAACAGATATGGCTTCTAATTGAGTTTCAATGGGTTCGAGGTCTTTGTCGATGGTTTCGTTTTCTCTTAGGTTGATGTTGATATATTCGCGACGGTAGCCAAGATACGAAAACGTAATGGTGTATTCGCCTTTTTCGAGAGGTAGCGAATAATATCCGTACGCGTTGGTAAGAGTTCCTTTGTTAGAATTATTGACCGCCACAGTGGCTCCGATAAGCATTTCGTGCGACGAAGCATCGCGTATGTAACCGCTAATGACGGCATTTTTGGATGTTTGCTGCGATTGCCGGTTGTTGTTGATGTCTTTTTTTCGTGGTTTTAGTATAATGTGTGTGTCGGTAATGATATACGAAAATTCTAATGTGGCAGAAATCTGCGAAAGAACGTTTGATAGTTTTTTGTTGCGGATTTTGATGTCGAGTTTTATCTCGTCGTCTACCAACTCACTGTTATATACAAACATAAAGCCCGTCTGATTTGAAATATCTGCAAGAATTTCTTTCAGCGGGCTTTTTTTATACGATATGCTTATTTTAACTGTGCTATCGGTTTGAGAATAAGAGTTTTTTGGCAGTGTTAAGGCTATCAGTATTACTGAGCAAATTATATATTTAGTAATATTACCGATGACTATTTTGGCTGCCGGCATTTGGTATTTAATTGGTATATCATCTTTTTACAACCGCATATCCGCCTTCTGGGGTTTGGATTATGTTGGTTTCGTCGAGAGTTTGGTTGATGATATTGATAATCGACGTCAGGCTTTGATTGCTAAATGTGCCTGAAATTCTATGATTTGCGCTTTCAATATCTTCAAATTTGTATTCAAATCCGTATGCTTGAGATAGTTGTTGCATAATGTCGCCAAGCTCGGTGTTGTTAAACTTAAACTCTTTTAGTTTCCATGCTATGGTGTTGTAATTGTTGATTTTTTTAACTACAAAACCTTCTTTGGCTGTGTAGGTGAGTTCTTCGTCTTTGGTGATTTTTACCGATTTGCCATCTTTGGGCGATACCACTTCTACAATGCCAGATGTAACCGTAACTGTGGTGGCATTAGCTTTTTGGCAAACATTAAACGATGTGCCATGAACTATTACTTTAACATCCTGAGTACAGATTTCAAAAGTGCGTTCTGGGTTCTTTTCCACATCAAAGTAAGCTTCGCCTTTGAGGTTTACGCAAAATTTGTCTTTGCTGTTGCGACATGTAACAGAGCTATTGCGGTTTACACTAATTGCTGTGCTATGCTCTACAATAGTTTCGATTGGAGTGTCGATTGCAGCAAATGTTTGCGTTTCGGATTCGTTGTTGTGCATAATAAATACCGTTGTGGCAAGTATAATTAATACAGCCGCAGCTATTTTTAGCATAACGTCAAACCTTAATATCTTAGCTTTTCGGTGAAATCCAAGTTCGCCGGCAAGTTTGTTCCATTCTGCGTCGGTGTCGATGTCGAGCAGTTTAAGGTCTGAAATTTCCGGTATCTTCAAATCTACATTGTCCATTGTGTCCTTTTTAAAAAAATTGTTAGTTTGTTTTATGTATTTAGTCTCCTATTGTAACACGCAAAATGTTTTTTACCCTATGTATTTTATTATGTTTTTTTCTCTTTTCCGAATATTTTTTTTCGGAGTAGCTTTAATGCTGATGTTATGTGAGCCTCTACAGTTTTGATACTTATGCCGAGTTTTTCGGATATTTTAGGGTTAGTAAGTTTTTGGTAGCGGCTGAGTATGAATACCTCGCGGCTTTTTTCGGGCATGTGTTTAATGGTGTCTACAATAGCGGCTTCAAGCTCGCTTGCTACTATGTCGTTGTCTGCGTCGGAATTTTCGCTTTCAAATAACGGTAGAGTTTCGTCGGTTGTATATTTTTTTTGGTCGCGAATGTAATTAATTGATAAGTTGTGCGCTATGCGATAGAGGAGCGCTTTTAGGTTGCTTTCGGGTGGGAGCGTTTCGCGTTTTTCCCATACCTTTACAAAACTGCGGTGCGCAAGGTCTTTGGCGGTGTCGGTGTCCTGCACTATCTTGCGGCTGTATATGGTGATGGATACAAAGTGTTCCTTAAATAGTTTTTCAAAATCACGCTCAGAAAGTTGCATTTGTGTGTTTCTTTTTCAAAGTGTAAAGTAAGTGGTTTTGGATTACATTTGCAAATATTTTATTAAAAAAAAGCGATTATTTTTGCAACGTGCTGTAACTTTTGGTTTAGTTGTCCGTCTTATGGCAAAACAACATAAAAACATACAACCATGAAAAATATATTGTCAATTATTTTGTCGGCAGTTATTTTAAGTATCACAAATGTGAGAAATGCTGACGCTCAAGAAAACGTAGGCGGACTTTTGTCGGAGGCTAAAACCGAGCTTCTTAACCGCAAGTGCGACCTTTTGGAGGGACGCTCTAATTTTGAAAATCGTATCAATTCTCTTCGCGATAGTGCTAATCAGATGTCGCTCAATACACAACGTATCGAGGCTCTGAATTCTGGTATTCGTGATATTGATTCAACGATTGCAAAAATTGATATTGCTCTCGATGCTATTCAAAACTCAGGTATGGTTAATTCGTATTCTAACCGTGTAGAAATCAATCGCAACGGTAATACTATTAAAATCTACCGTCGTGTTTCTGACAAGAATGTTACTGTGGAGGTTAACAACGAACGGGTGGTAAATGGCGATGGTTTCGACCCTGTGAATATTTTTGATGCTTGCATTGTAAATAAGAAAAAGCAATTCAAGGGACATCTCTCGGGCATTTTTTTGGGAATTAACGGATTGCTCAATAGCGATTTTAAGGCTGAAACGCCCGAAGATTATCCTTTCTTTGCGCTCAACGAAAGCCGTTCGCTTGATTTATCGATTTATTTTAACGATTTTACGGTGCCATTTAGCAAAAATTTTGGTTTGGTTTCGGGTTTCGCTTTGCAATTCAACCATTATTCTTTGCAAGAACATTTTGACCTTGTGGTGGTTGACAATAAGATTGCTGCCGACTACGACAATACTGTAGCTCCTGAATTTAAGCGTTTTAATTACCGAATAATGCACTTTAATGTGCCTCTCGTATTTGAGTTTTGCACTTGTGAAAACTCTAAATTTTATATTAATGCTGGTATTATGGGCGGTGTGCGTATTGGCAGCCGTACTAAACAGATTTATACTGTGGACGACGACCGACAGAAAAAATGCGTCCGCAAACCATTTGAAACCAACTTGCTGAAATACTCTTTTATCGGCGGTTTCGGTTACGGCGGTGTGCAGATTTTTGGAGAATATTCGCCTGTGTCGCTTTTCAAAGAGGGTCATGGTCCCGAATTGTATCCTTTTTCTTTAGGTATTAAATGGATTTTTTAAATTGTTGATATTGTGAATATTGCGGAATATAATAGTTGTGTTGATCAATTCTCTGATTTCGTGTACCGATTTCTTTTAAAGTCGGTACGCGATATTCAGACTGCTCAGGACTTGGTGCAAGACAGTTTTGAAAAACTTTGGATTGCCCACAAAGATTTAGATGCTTCTAAAGCCAAGTCCTATCTTTTTTCGTGCGCCCATAATGCTATGATTGATTATTTGCGCCGAAATCAGCATACCGACGATTTAGATAAATCAACTAATACTCCGCAATCTTCTTTTAAACAATATAATGATATTCAAGAAATACTTGAAGTAGCTCTTTCTAACATGAAACCCGAACAGCGAAGTGTAATCCTTTTGCGCGACCTTCAGGGCTATTCTTATCAAGAGATTGCCGACATCACAGGCTTGAATATTGCCCAAGTTAAGGTTTACATCTTTAGGGGAAGGTTATTTTTAAAACAGTTTTTAGAAAAATCTCATATCTATTCGTTTGACGATTTGGTGGAATCATTATGAAAGTGACAGCAGAAAATATTGAAGCATTGATAGTTGACTATATCGACGGTGCTCTTTCAAAGGAAATTGCCGCCGAGGTAGACCGTTTTGTTGAGCTTAATCCCGAATATGCTCAAATGCTTAGCGATTATGCTGAAATGTGCGGCGTTTCTGTTGATGTTTCTAAAAACGAAGCGTTGGATAGTGGCGTTAAGAATAACTTGAAGCATACTTCGGTTTTTGATGATTTGTCAGTGCCTTATTTCAACCGTCTTGCAGTTCTCGTTACCGAAAATATTGCTCAACCGCACGAATCTGCCGAGTTTGAAAATATGCTTTTAGAAAGCGATGATAATATCCGCTCTGCTGCTCTGTTTTCTAAGTGTAAGATACAGGATAATAATGATATACATTACCCATTTAAAGCGCAACTTAAACGTAATGCCAAGGTTAGAAGCCTATGGTATTACGCTGCTTCAGTGGCAGCTATATTGTTTGCGTTGCTTGCTGTTAAGGCGTTGATTAATAACGAAATATTAATTAATACAACGGCAATGAGCGGTAGGGTAGAGGTGGATAATCGTCTTGTGGCAGATATTAAAATTGATGTTAAAGATGAACTTTTATTGCCTAACTCTGCACCAGAAGTTTTAATACCTGTTTCTTCTCATATTGGAGCGCAACCAAGCAACTCTCCAATAGAGTTGCAACCTGTTGCTACTATCGATGAGCCAATAGTTTTCGACTCTTTAGATATTGCACGTAGCAAAATTGACTATGCCGAGTTGACTGTTGATGCGGATTCTATGAGTTTTGTCGCTGTTGATTATGCTCAAATCGATGATGATGAATTTGAGATAGATGCTGATAATAACACTTTTATAGGTGAGCGTGGAGTAAGCGAAATCCGCCGTTTGTCGGGATTGTTTCACCGCCGCAACAAAGAGCGCAACAATCCAAAAATTTGTTTTTCGTACGATGACGAAGGCAAAAAAGATGGAATGTCGCTCTTGATTGGTGGCAGAGAGGTGAGGGTTTGGTCGAGATAGGGGAGAGCCTATCCTTTTTTGATTTCTTTGATGAGCGCACCCGAAAGGCTTGTTGCTCCAAGGCGGAAATATTCAGGTGTAATGCGTTCTTCGCCGAGAATTTCTTTTACAATGGTGTAATACATAAGGGCATCGTCGGCAGTGCGGATACCTCCAGCGGGTTTTAAACCAATGATTTTGCCAGTGGCGCGTTCAAAATCTTTGATTGCTATTGCCATAATAAGGGCTGCTTTGGGAGTGGCAGCAGGACTCATTTTGCCTGTTGAGGTTTTGATAAAGTCGGCACCTGCTTTCATGGCTATAATTGAGGCTTCGTAAATGTCAGAATCGTAAGAATATACGCCTGTTTCGAGTATTACTTTGAGGTGAGCGTTGCCACAAGCTTTTTTCATATCCTTGAGCGATGCAAGGGCTTTGGAGTGCTCCCCGTCGATAATATCGCCAGCGTTGATTACCACGTCTATTTCGTCGGCACCAGCTTCTACTGCAAGTTCTACTTCGCGAATTTTTATCTCGTCAAATGTTTGAGCATGGGGAAAAGCTCCTGCCACCGAAACAATTTTAACTTCGGGAACGGCAAGAATTTTTCGTACCACAGGTACAAACTTGGGATATACGCATATACCTGCAACATTTGGTATGCCCGGATTATTTTCTTTAAATGTGTTGACGCTCATTACAAAGTCGGCTATGGAATTATCGTTGTCGGCATTGCTAAGCGATGTAAGGTCGATACAAGAATGTAGTTTTTTGAGATTCGATATCGATCTGTTTTTTTGTGCACGGTTTTCGATAACGCAGAGGCGCGAATTAATTAAGTCGGAGCCGTGGCGTTCGTAAGAAAAGTCTTTCATTGTATATTGTTTTTAAAAGTAGTGGTTAACAAATTTTTTTGTCCGATTCGGTTACAGTAAGTTTTTTGAGCGGATTGATACCTTTGAGCAGCTGACGGTTTTGCCAGATAGCGATGCCTGTGTAAATAGCTTCTTTGAGCGAAGTTTCGTCGGCAATGCCTTTACCTGCAATATCGTATGCTGTGCCGTGGTCGGGCGAAGTGCGCACAATAGGCAATCCTGCTGTGTAGTTAACGCCTTTGTTGCCTGCAATTATTTTAAAGGGGATTAATCCTTGGTCGTGATACATGGCAAGCACGGCGTCAAATTTTTTGTAGAGTTCAGCTGCAAAAAATCCGTCCGAAGGATATGGTCCAAAACATGTTATACCTTCATCTTCGGCTTGTTTTAGTGCGGGAAGAATGATTTCTGATTCTTCGTTGCCAATTACTCCGTTGTCGCCAGAGTGAGGGTTGAGACCAAGCACTGCTATTTTGGGGCGGCGGATGGTGAAATCCTCTTTGAGCGAGCGGTTTATTATGCGTAGTTTTTGAACTATTTTTTGTGGTGTTATGTTGTGTGCCACGTCTTTGAGCGGTACATGACCCGTTACAACTCCGATTTTTAATTCTTCGGAGGTCATTAGCATAAGATAGTCGGACGTGTTGAAATTATCGGCAAGAAATTCGGTGTGTCCCGGTATTTTGAGTCCTGCTTCGTTTACATTGTTTTTGTTGATAGGAGCAGTTACCAAAATATCAATGTATCCTTGTTTTAAATCTTGAACGGCAAGTTTGAGAGCTTCGGCAGCACATTCGCCTGCGGTAACTGTAGATGTTCCGAGTTCGAGACGCAGGTTGTCGTCGCCTATGTTGATAAGGTTAATTTTATTTGGAGCAAGTTCTGCAGCGCTTTTGGTGGCGTTGAAATTGATTTGCGGCAGGTTGAGGTTTTTGCGGTGAAAGCCTATTGCCTTGGCGGAACCATAAATTACAATTGTGCAGTTGTTGTATAATTCCGGATCGGCAAGTGCTTTGATTATTATCTCGTAGTTGATGCCGTTGATATCGCCCTGTGTAATGCCTATTACGTATTTGTTGTTTTCTGTTTTGTCCATTTTCGAAAATTTGTTATATCCAATTACAAAGGTAGATATTATTTTATTAATGTGCAAAATTATTTTGTTCCTGCTTTGGGATTAACGCACATAACAGGTATTTTGCTGTCGTTGGCAATAATTTGTTGTTCGGCGGCACCAAGCACATAGTCTTGAAACTTAATGTTTTTGGTGGTGGTAATAAGAATCATTCCGCTTTCGATTTGTTTGGCAAATTTTATGGTTTCTTTGGCAATGCCTTCGTCGCCAGGCAGTTGATGAAGTTCGTAGTTGATTCCTTTGCTTTCTAAATATGTGCAGGCAGCTTTTATGTTGCTAATGGTGCGTTTTTGAATTATTTCGTCGCCTATTTCGGTGTAACAAATGTAAAATTTACATTTGGTAACGTTTGCAAGAAATGTTGTCCACACAAGTTTCTCTCGTTCTTCGAGTTTAAAATCCATTGGAAGAACGATTTTTGTAACGTCGGCATTTGATTGAGGACGGTCTTGAACCACAATAAAGGGGGCTTTTGAGCCTGTAATTACTTTTAAAGCCCAACTGCCTGTTAGTTTTTGAAGTCCTTTCATGCCGTGTGTGCCCATAATGGCAATAAAGGCATTGGTTTCGGCAATGATGTCGGATATTTGATTAAAAATGTTGCCTGTGCGTACCAAGGCAGATATTTCAACTCCGTATTGTTGCTTTACTTCGTTGGCTTTGGTAGTTAGTTTTTGGGTATATTCTGAGTTGTCTGCTTGACGTTTAGTGATGTGAACAAGTATTATAGGATAGTTTGTTATTATTGAAATGTTGACAGCATGAAGCAGTGCAAACTCTGCTTTTTCGCTAAAATCCCATGGAACTATTATTGGCTTGTCTGTTGTCATAAGTTTATATTGGTTGTAGGCGGTTTTTTGCAAATATAAAAAAAAATCTGCCCCGTGTCAACATTGGGGCAGATTTTTTTGTGAGTTTTTTTTGCATTAGTTAGCTAACTGAAACTTGATGGGCACCTGCATCGAAACTTTTACGTTTTTACCAGACTGTTTGCCGGGTTTCCAATCGGGAAGGCTTTCGATAACTTTGATTGCCTCTTTGTCGAGCAAGGGGTCAACGCCACGGAGAAGTCCTACGTTGGTAACTTTGCCTTTTTCGTTGATTACAAACTTAACGTATACTGTACCCTGAATGTCGTTTTCTTTTGCAATTTCGGGGTAAACCACGTGTTCTGCAATATATTTCAAGAGAGCTTTTTCACCGCCTTTGAATTCGGGCATGTCCTCAACGATAACGAAGGGAGCAGCTTCTTCTTCTTCTTCCTCAACGGGGGCAACCTCTACAATTTCTTGAATTTCAACGGCTGTGTTTTCGTCAGCTTCGTCGATTGTAAGGTCTTCGTTGATTTCGATTTTGTCGTCTACCACCTCAATAATGTCGGCAACGGTTTGTTGGGGAGGTGGAGGAGGAAGCTCTATCTGCTCTTGACGAGTGATAGGAATTTCTTCTACAACGTCTTCGGTGAATGCAACTGTACCGAGGTCTTCAGCTTTTTCTGCTTTTGTGCTGAATTCGAACGCCCACCACACAATTAAGAGGGTGAGAACGAAACCGATTTCTAAGAAGATGGTTTTCTTACCTTCGAGATCGGCTTTTTGTGATTTTTTTTCTTCCATTTTGATTTATGTTTTTGTGTGTTTATATTTAATGTTAATGTGCTACATTTTCGAGCGTGTAAAATTATTGTGTTTATTTTTTATACGCAAATTTTTTTTAATAATAATTTAACTTATGGCGGAGAAATTATTTCGGTGATTGTTAAACTTTCCGCTGGGAGGGTTACTGTTACCTCCTCGTATGTGGGCTTGGGCTTTTCGTAGTTGAATACTGCGTATATTAGCCCGAGCGATATGGCAAGACCTATCAGAAACATTATTCCTCGTTTGCTTTCAAGGTCGGCTCTTGGTGATTTTTTTGTTTGCATAGTATCAATTATTAGGAGGTTAACATGCGTTATCTAAATTAGTAGTTGAATATTATCGCTGGGTCGATTGCTTTGTTTTTTATTTCGGTTTTTATCGATAGGGGCAGGTTAGTGGTGTGTCCTATTTCTTCTCCGAGTGTTACATTATTGCTTTTGCTTACCAACGATAAGTATTTGATAGTGATAGTGGTGTCGCCCGATGTTATGGCAATTTCGTGGTCGTTTACTGATTTGGCTGTGCCTGCTATCGGTGCAACTATTACAGTGTTTTCGGGTACGTAGAATGCCGTTTCGGGATGCGAAACATAATATCGCCGTCCATCGGTTAATGTGCAAATGCGGTCTTCAAAGTATTCGGCTGCCAATGTGTAGCCGCCTTTTATTGGAAACTCTAACCCGTCTTTGTTTTTTGTGCTGATTTTGCCGCCTATTATTAGGTAACAGATTATTAACAATAGCAATATGGGCAGCGAACATGCAAAACGTATTTTGCGGTTTTGTGCGCTATCGTAAGAGTAGATGTTGAGCACACGGTCTTTGAGGCTGCTACCTTCGGGGGCGGTTTTTACTGGCGAAGGCTCTGAGTTGGTGCTTCCAAGTTTTAAAAGGAGCAGTGCGTACTCTTTTTTGTCGCCCTCGGTGGCAGACGAGTCGGCTATGTTTTCGCAAATCTGTCGGCTGAGTGCTGCGGCTTTTTTTACAGCAGGGTTGAACCATTGCACTATTGAGAGTATGGCAAAGATGATAACATCAATGCTGTGGCGTCCGCGTATGTGCTGGCGTTCGTGGTTGAGAATTATCTCTTGCGAACGGCTGTCGAGACTGCGGAACGCTTTGTTTACAAACACATTGTCAAAGAACGAGAACGCTGGTGTGCGGCTTTCGGCGGTGAAAATTTTTATGCCGTTGCCAATGTTTTCAGGCTTGCCGCGCCTTAGTCGGAGTATTTTTAGCAGTGCCGCTGTTACCGAAACTGCTTTTACTGCTGCGCCCGCTATGTATGCTACCATCATTATTAATAATAATGTGTGGAATGTGGGGCTGTGCAGTGCGTTTTTTGCTATTGTGCCAATAGTTGTTTGCCTTGAGAGGGTGATAGTGTGGCTTTTTTCGCCGATGGCAATGCCTGTTACCGATACAGGTGCGGTTTCGGCTCTGGAGTTTGATTCGTCTCCGCTGATTTTGCAAAACGGCAGCGCGTAGCATATTACTATGCAGGCAATTAGTAGAAATCTATCCCACTTGTAGTAGGTTTGACGGTAGCAGGCATATTTGTAAAAATTAATAAGCACTGCAAATATCACTGCCGATTCTACTATGTATGCCACCGCCTTAAGCATAGTCTACTTTGTTCGTTTGTCGATAATCTGCTTTATTTCGCTTATTTCGCGTTCTGATACCGGCTCTTCGTCCACCATATACGATACCATGGTTTCGTAGCTGCCGTCGAAATAGTTTTTCAGCATCTGCCCGAAGGTGTATTTCTTGTAGGCGAGCTTGCTGACAGCGGGAAAGTACTCGTAGGTTTTGCCGTAGGCTTTGAAGTCTACAAAACCTTTCTCGCGGAGTATCCTCACCACCGACGAAATTGTGTTGTACGGCGGTTTTGGGTCGGGCATCTGCTCTATGATGTCCTTTACAAATGCAGATTTAAGTTTCCATAATATCTGCATCACCTTTTCTTCTGCTTTGGTCAACTGTTCCATCTCTTAATGTATTTATGCGTTGTGTAATTGACTTGTTAGTTTTGTAATTGGTTTTGCAAATATATAACTTATTTTTCAATTATCAAACTTATTTTTAAGTTTTTTTTAGTGAGCAAGTTGAAATTTTATTGGTATATTCATCCTTACCTTTACATTTTTGCCTGATTGTTTGCCGGGTTTCCAATCGGGAAGGTTTTCTACTACCTTGAGGGCCTCTTTGTCTAATAACGGGTCAACACCGCGCACAAGTGTTACATCTGTCACCTTGCCTTTTTCGTCGATAACAAATCCTACGTAGACAGTGCCTTGAATATCGTTTTCTTTGGCGATTTCGGGATATACCACATTCTCCGAGATGTATTTGAGCAGGGCTTTGTCGCCCCCTTTGAACATTGGCATTTCTTCTGCCGCAATAAATATGCAAACCGTTTCTTCATCATCTTCTTCATCTGTACAAGAGATAACAGGCAGTTCTTCTATCTGCACGGCTCCGTCGACATCTATTTCTGCATCTATTGGATCGTCGCAAATTGTTTCAGGGTCATTTGTTACCTCAATGATGTCCGCTATTTTGCGAACTGGCGGCGCAGGGGGTTGCGGTGGTTCGGGGCGTGTAACGATAATATCTATCAAATCGTCGTCGCCTCCACAAGCGATGTAATTGTTTTGCATCGCACCGTTTTCGGCTTTAGTGGTGAATTCAAATACTCCCCAAATTGCCAATAGGGTTAGTACAAGACCGATTTCTAAGAAGGTGAACTTCTTGCTCTGGAGATTGGCTTTCTCTGATTTTTTCTGTTCCATGGCTTTGCGTTTTAATTTGTTTATACTATAATTTATTTTTAAGTTTTATAACTGATAAGTCAGTTATGATATTTATAACGCAAAGATAAAACTTATGTTTCAATTATACAACTTATTTTTCAGTTAATAAACTGAAATTTTAGTTGAATAGAATAAAGTTTGATGTATAGCACTGAATATTAAGATAATGAAAATAAAAATTTTTTTAATGATTTTAATAGAAATTTTTGAGGAGCCTATTTCCTTCCTTTGAGATACGCTTCTGCTACTTCGCACAATCTATCATAAAAATCTTGTCCAAAGCGGCGAACTAAGGGTTCTTCTAAGAATTTGTAGGCGGGGAGACTTTTTTTGCGGCCAAGGATAAATGCGCTGCGGCAAACATTCCAACGATGAAGTTTGATGCCAGTGTAGATGCCTACTTTAGTGAGGCGGATGGGATAAAGGTGGCACGAAATAGGTTTGCGCCACGGAATTTTGCCGTCTAAAAAAGCGCGTTCGTAGGCGCAGAGGGTGATGCCGTTTTCTTTGTACGAATAGGCACATTCGGCACGATTGAGTAGCGGGGTAACAAGTTCGTTGTCGTAATCTCTTACTGCAAATCCTTGATTTTCAACAGCGGCGATGTTTTCGGGCGAGAGATATTCTTTGGCGGCGTTGAAGTGCTTTTCGAGCATTGGCACTTCGGTATAGTCGAGAGGTGCGCCGCTGTCGCCTTCTACACAGCATGTGCCAAGGCAGACGGTAACGTCGCAACAAAATTTTTCGGTAAAGATATCTTCGTTAATAAGAACGTCGTCGAGAATTATCATTGCGGGATTTTTTTATAAACTATTAGTAGATGATGGTTAATGAGTTAGCTTAGTTTGCTTAAAGCAACCTTTGAAGCTTTTTGTTCGGCTTCTTTTTTTGAAATGCCTATGCCCGAGCCGTAGTTTTCGCCGTTGATGCGCACATACGATACAAAATATCTGCTTCCGGGATATTCCACGTCGGTGGCAAATTCAATTTCGTTTTTGTTTTTTTGTCCCCACTCAATAAGTTGGCTCTTGTAGTTGGTGTTTTGATGCTCTAACTCAAAGATATTGAGATATTTTGGCATTATGCGCTTGTAGATAAATTTACCTGCCTGACTAAATCCGCGGTCTAAGTAAACTGCGCCGAGAAATGCTTCAAATGCATCGCCGTAGAGGTGAATATTTGAAGAATGGCTCTTTACAGAGGTTTTTACAAGCAAGTCAAGACCAATTTGCTTAGATAGTTCGGTAAGATTGTCGCCGTTGACAATTCGGGCACGAAGTTGAGTGAGGAATCCTTCTTGTTCGTTAGAAAATCGCTTGTAGAGGTATTCGCCAATTAGGAGGTCGAGCACCGAGTCGCCCAGAAATTCTAAGCGCTCGTTGTTGATCATAAATCCTGTGCTGGTGCGTGCCGAAAGCGAGCGGTGTGTAAGAGCAGTTTGGTAAAGGTCTTTGTGGTAAGGGTAAAAACCAGTTATTCGCCTTATTTGGCGGGCGAATTTCTTGTCTTTGCCGAAAAGGTACTTTATGAATGCTGCTATGTTCTTAAACACCTGTGCTAAAAAAATTAAAAAAAGGGTTGCATTTATGGCAACGCATTAGCGTTTAAATGCACCCCTTTTTAGCCGTTAAATCTTTTTGAAAACCACCGAAGCGTTGTGTCCGCCAAAGCCGAATGTGTTGTTGAGGGCTGCGCGGATAACCCTTTTCTTGGCAACGTTGGGTGTGATGTCGAGTTTGGGGTCGATGTGCGGGTCGGGGTTTTGAAAATTTATGGTTGGCGGTACGGTTTCGTTGAGCATAGCGAGCACGCAAGCGATAGATTCTACTACGCCAGCGCCACCGAGAAGGTGTCCTGTCATAGATTTGGTGCTGCTGATGCTAACTTTGTAAGCATAATCGCCAAACACTTGCTGTATTGCTTTTGATTCGGCAATGTCGCCGAGACCGGTAGATGTGCCGTGAACATTAACGTAGTCGATGTCTTCGGGTTTAAGACCGGCATCTTCGATAGCAAGTTTCATTACAGCTGCTGCTCCGCGACCTTCGGGGTGGGGAGCGGTAATGTGGTGTGCGTCGGCTGTGAGTCCGCTTCCGGCAAGTTCGCAGAGGATTTTTGCTCCGCGTTTAACTGCGTGTTCGTACTCTTCGAGAATTAGGCAACCGCCACCTTCGCCAATTACAAATCCGTCGCGGGTTGCGTCAAACGGACGAGATGCTGTTTTGTAGTTGTCGTTGTTGGTGCTGAGAGCCTTCATAGAATTGAATCCGGCTACTGCAGCAATTCCCACGGGCGATTCAGAACCGCCGGTTACAATGATGTCTGCCTTGCCAAGACGAACGTAGTTGAATGCGTCGATGATGGCGTTGGTAGACGAAGCGCATGCCGAAACAGTGGTGAAGTTAGGTCCGCGAAGGTCGTACTTCATGCTGATGTGTCCCGGAGCAATGTCGCTAATCATTTTGGGAATAAAGAATGGGCTGAAACGGGGTGAACCATCGCCTTGGCAGAATTGTTCTACTTCTTCGGTGAGGGTGTTGATACCGCCAATGCCCGAGCCCCAAATTACACCTGCACGGTCGTGGTTAAAATTGTCAGCTGTAAGTCCGCTGTTGTTCCAAGCCTCTTCGGCAGAGATAAGAGCGAACTTGGCAAAAAGGTCGAGACGTCCGGTTTCTTTTTTGTTAAAGAATTGAGCGTCAACCTCGTCGAAATTTTTAACCTCGCAGGCAAACCGGGTCTTGAATTTTTCGGGATTAAAACGGGTAATCGGACCTGCGCCGCTTACACCGGATTTTAAACTTTCCCAAAACTCGGTTATATTATGGCCTAAGGGGTTGATTGTCCCCATGCC
>JAEEGL010897738.1_pt1 | contig 20234 bp, 16 predicted proteins | sample 9134231 | NCBI WGS metagenome assembly JAEEGL01 (sample SAMN16246548, study PRJNA631951) | gut metagenome | biome: gut microbiome; feature: rumen; material: fiber-attached | host: Bos | place: Iran: Karaj | collected 2018-10 | reverse complement strand
TTTGAAAAACTCGCACCACTCATCCGTAAGAAGTGTGCCGTTAGTTTGAATACAGTTATCAATCTGCCGCCCATGGGCATAGCGCTGTTGAAGTTCCAAAGCACGCTTATAGAATGATATAGGGCGCATCAGCGTTTCACCCCCATGCCAGGTAAAGAGCACCTGAGGCATCGTCTGTGCCTCGATATACTGTTTAATGAATTCCTCCAGCAACTCGTCGCTGATAACCTTTGATTTATCCAAAGGATATAATTTCTGTTTCTCCAGATAATAGCAATACTTGCATGCCAGATTACAAAGCGATCCGGCAGGTTTGAGCATCACGTATAGCGGACTGGCAAAAGGTGCAATGGTAGCCATTTCTTTTCTGTTTTTACGTACATATATAATCTAAGCTGCAAAGGTACGCACATTTTCTGAAATGAGAAATCACAAGAGTATGGTATTTTTGAGTTCCCGCAGTGGAAATGATTTTATTCCAGTATTTGTTGGTTTACAAAACTATAGCAAAGATATGAAAAAAGTCCAGCGAATGCTGAACTTTCATACGTATAAGAGATTATTTTGTGCCAACTGCAATGTTATTACCAAATCAAAAGCAGAACTATTACACATAAAATTCTCTCCTTCATCCACATGACAAGGTGTGTGATGTCATGAAAGATGGAGGAGAGGATTAGAAATTATATGTAGGTAAATCGTTTTACCAACATAAGTGGTTTTGATCGGAAATAATACTTTGTATTTTTGGATCAGTCAGCTTTTATATCTATTGTTGCTTTGAGATATTTTTCATTCAGATAGTTTGGTGACTTATAATCATCAGATGCAGGATTACCCCAACTTCTGCCAAGTTGTAAGGCTGTGCCTGAATGAGCATCCAGTGAAATGGTTCCGATATTACCAATATTCTTTGATGCAACCTTTTCATCATTGATAAAGATAGAAACAATGCCGTCGTTATTGTTGGGATCAACATCAATATCTGCACGTACATTATTAACACCAGTATTCACTTTCTTGTTAGCTATTACCTTGATATATTCTTTATCTGAAAAATGCTTCTTGAATGAGTATACTGGTACGCCGTCCTTTAGGTAGAAACTGAAATTAGTGAATCGACCTGTATATGAGAACAATACTCCATTAGGATGCTCCGTCTTTATATCAATGGTAGCAGTCAGAGAATGGGATTTTTGTATGTGGCGATTATGACGGCTGTCACTATGTTTTCCTAAATCCAAAAGATCGCTGTATTCTGACCAGTTTTTGGGTCCAATGAAGATGTCATAGTGTGAGCGCTGTTTCTTTTGACGAGCGTTTTTGTCAAAAGATGAAGCAGACCTCAAAGGAAATACATTATATTTCCGAGCTTCCTTTTCAAATACAGCCTCAAGTTCCTTGAGCTTCTCGGGATATTTCTTTGCCAAATCTGTTGATTCGTTAAAATCCTCTGCTATATGATAGAGGTGTGGTGTAAGGTCGGCTTTTCCTCTTAGTCTGTAAACAAATGCTGTGTCATTAGGGAATTGTGCCTTCCAACCATCTTTGTACAATGCATGGGCTCCAACCAATTCATAATATTGAACTTTATGAAGAGACTCCACTTTGTTATCTTCTGATACAATTGCATTAGCAAAGCTAAAACCTTCAACAGGATTCTGGACATAGCCATTAATCTTTTCCGGAATTACAGATCCTGTTATTTCAACTGTGGTAGGTAGGACGTCAATAACATGTGTGTATTGACTTCTGATACCGCCTTTGTCTTTTATGCCTTTTGGATAATGGACAATAAGACCATTATGTGTACCACCTTCATACTCTGGATACCCCTTATAATATCTAAAAGGAGTGGATGTAGCCTCAGCCCATCCTTCTGGGTATGCAGGATAAGTGGTTTCGTCACCATATCTATCAAGGTCCTTAGCAACTGCTGCTAACAGAGAATCCTTCTGTGCTCCACGAAGTCCATATTCTGCGGTTATGCCTGTCTGTCTTCCTGCAGCTTCAGCTCCGTTATCGCCTATCGAAATAAAAATAATAGTGTTGTCCAACTGCCCTGTATAGCGAAGGAATTCGACGATTCTACCTATTTCATAGTCTGCCTGTGATAAAAATCCAGCATATACTTCCATCTGATGAGCATATACTTTTTTGGCGACATCACTTAAATCCTTCCAACGGTCAAGATTTCTGTTCCTGACAGGAAGTTTTGTGTTAGGAGGAACAACCCCTAAACGAATCTGATTCTGTAGAATTCTTTCCGCAGCGACATCCCATCCTTCATCAAACTTGCCTTTATACTTGTTTATCCACTCAGGTGTTGTCTGAAGAGGAACATGAGCTGTGCCAGGAGCAAAATACAAGAAGAAAGGTTTGTCTGGATCTGCACTTTTTTGGTCTGCAATATACTGAATAGCCTGATCGGTAAATCGTGTGATAGCAAGTTCTCCCAGAGAATCGTCGGGAACTCTCTGAGTGTCTTTGTACAAATATGGGTGCCACTGATCATCAGCTGCAGTTGTGGGATTGTACCCAAAATAATGGTCGAAGCCACGTCCTGTAGGCCAACGATTGAATGGACCTGAATTTGATCCATCCTGCATTGGAGTGAAATTGTATTTTCCAATAGCAAATGTATTGTATCCATTCTCACGGAGCACTTCAGCTATTGTTCCATTTTCCATAGGCCCATAGGTGTCATAACCTGGTGTGGCAAAATAATCGTCATTGAAGTATCCAACATGTGATGAGTGATGGTTACGACCAGTGAGCAGCGCCGCACGTGTTGGCGCTGAGATACTTGTAGTGTGGAAGTTGTTAAAGCGGAGACCATTCTGTGCAAGGTAGTCGAACGTAGGAGTTTCGATTAGACCGCCAAACGCAGAGGCAGCACCAAAGCCTACGTCATCAAGCAGAATCCACACTACATTCGGTGCACCTTCTTTTGCCTGAGTATTATACTGGACATGAGCCGTTTTGGTCTCTTCTACTGTCTTTCCAAGATGCCCCGTAAACTGAGGAGTTGGACTGTACTGTGCAAAAACAGGAGATGCAACTAACAATGCTCCCGATGACAGAGTCTTTCTAAAATTGTTAAGATTCTTATTCATTGTAATTAAAATTTTAGTTTACCCAATCAGGGTTTTGTTTTAAATTTGGATTAATATCTAATTCTCGTTGAGGAATAGGCAAGTGGATGTGCTTTGGTTGTACATTGAGCTTACCTGATTTCTTTAAGGTCGCTACATAGTAATCTGCACCTCTTCTTGATAAATCAAACCATCTGTTGAATTCGAACACAAATTCCTTACGGCGTTCCTGGAAGACAGAGTCTCGGAAATTATCCTTACTCAGATTTGGGTAAGAGTCTTTTAGAAGATTTATTCCCGCACGCTCACGTACTTTGTCTAAGTATTCATATGCTGTTATTGTCGGACCATTTAATTCATTCAATGCCTCTGCATAAATCAATAGAATTTCAGCATAGCGAATGACTGGAATATTTACCGAAGAATTAATCTGACTTCCTGGTACAGACGAATCATAATATTTATTGAAAACTGGTTCTGAAAGGTCGTAACTCTTCCCGTTTGTTGGACTTACAAAAGTTTTTGCTAAAGATATATCACGTCTCTTATCTGTTGGAGCATAGCTTTCGTAGAGATCACTTTTGGGGTTATATGCATCCGCATAAGAGCCACCAACTCCAGGTACCATTGATGATAGGGGTGCTGCAGAACGTGCCATGTGATGACTCACAAGTCCGCTGTTACCTTTAAACTGTATGGAGAAAATATGTTCTATACCATTTTTCTTCTCAGTTCTGAATATATCTTCGAAGTCATTAAACAATTCATACCAATTGCTATCAATTATTTCCTTAGCTTTGTCTGCAGCCAACTGCCATTGTTGGCGTGTAAGGTATACTTTTGCAAGAATTGCTTTTGCAGAGCCTGCTGTTGCGCGGCCATAATCGATAGAAGATTGTTGTACAGGAGATGGCAATGACTCTGCATCTTTTAGATCCTGTATGATTTGATTATAGACTTCATCCTCTGATGCCTGACTGACGTTAAGACTTTCAGAAGATAGCGTTGTTGTTTCGTGAAGAATGAGCGGAATGTACTTAAACCACCTAACAAGATTGAAATAAATAAGAGCACGCAGGAATTTAGCTTCATTGATATACTGTGCTCTCTTTGTTTCAGAGATACTCTCCTTTGAGATCTTCTCGATATTGTCGATTGCTATATTCGCTTTATTGATGAGGTTGTAACTGTCTTCCCAAAGTGCTTGTGAACGACTGTTTGCGGGATCATGAGTCAGAGCTGCATAGGCCTGAGTATTAACATCTGATGCTAATGGACCTCCGATGTAATCATCTGTTGCCACTTCTGGGGCATTTTGGATACCACGATTATAGAGTGTTTTGGTATCGTTACCATTTATCAATGCCGAATAGACTGCTAGAACCGCAGCATTAGCATCACTTTCATTGTTATAGAACTGAGTCGATACTTGGTTAGACTCAGGTTCTTCTTCAAGTGAAACACACGATGAAAGAATAAATGGGAATGCAAGTAAAAGATATATTTTCTTCATATATTATTATCTCCTTTAATTAAAATTTAACTTGAACACCAAAGTTATATGACTTCGCTGAAGGGTATGCTCCATAGTCTCTACCTGCGTAAAGAGCATCACTAGAAGTAACCTCAGGATCATAACCAGTATAGTTCGTAAAAGTCAGCAGATTAGATGCTGAAGCGTATAGTCTAAGACCACTGATACCTAATTGCTTTACAACTCTATTATGGAATGAATACCCTAATGTTATATTCTTTAATTTGACATATGTTCCATTCTCTACGAACTCATCAGAAAATGGCACTGAAGATTCAATCTTTGCTCTTGAAACTGATTGACTTGGTTTTTCTGGTGTCCATCTGTTCACAGCATCCTTTATGGAGTTTATTCGTCCACTGTAGAATGATAGTTTAAGACGATTAACATTGATGAGGTCATTTCCTACAGAACCACTGAAGAAGAAACTGAAATCAAATTCCTTGTAAGCGAAATTGTTAGTGATGCCAAACGTGAAATCTGGCTCTGCATTTCCTATGATTGTTCTATCATCAGAGTTAGTGTACTTGTTGTCACCATTTAAGTCCTTATAGAGTCTGTCGCCTGCTGTTGCAGTTTGTCCAGCTGTATATGCACCTTTAGATGCTTCTTCACCTAGTTGAAGCACTCCATCAGATAATACTCCATAGAAAGACCCGATTGGCTGGCCTTCTTCAAGGATGTATGCTCCATTACTATCAGAACCATAGATATAGGAAGCGTTATCACCTAATTCTTTGATTTTGTTTCTATTTAAAGAAAGATTGAATGATGTATTCCATTGTAACTTTCCTGTGAGATTTCTTGTGATGGCAGAGAATTCAAACCCTTGATTCTGTACTTTGCCAAAATTCTGAAGTGAGTTTTTATATCCTGATGTAAATGGTATAGCAACATCCAATAACAAGTCTTTTGTAAGTTTATTGTAATAATCCACAGATAAGTTGATTCTATCGTTTAAGAAACCAAAGTCAAAACCTACATTAAACTGGTATGTAGATTCCCATCCAAGTTCATCATTAGCGATTCTGTCTGGTGAGAAACCAAGTACGACATTGTCGCCTATCACATATTTTGTAGGAGATATTGTTGCCAATGACTGATAATTTCCTATTTCCTGATTACCAGTGACACCATAACTGAGACGTAATTTTAGGTTGCTTACACTTTTTGCTAAAGGTTCAAAGAACGATTCCTTTGCAATATTCCATGAATATCCTACAGAAGGGAAAGTACCCCATTTATTATTCTTACCGAAGCGGGAACTGCCATCACGTCTTAGACTTAATGAAAGTGAATGACGCTCATCATAGACATAGTTGATACGACCTAAGATAGACAGCAATGTGTTCTTTTCGGAATATGAATAGGGTGATGATATTACCGATCCACTTCCTATACTATTGTAAGTATATGCATCTGACACGAAGTTTGTGGCACCTGCACGTAATATCTCATATCTGTATTCTTGTTGGGTAAATCCAGCAAGAACATCAAATTTGTGTACCTTGTTGAGTTCAAAAGAATATGTCAACGTATTCTCATTCAGCCACGATGTATGATCAAGTGTAGCCAAAGAAGCATTACCTTTATCGCTGCTTCCCTCATAGAGATAAGAAGGAATGTAGGCATAATCTTTCTGGCGATCGAAATCCGCGCCTAAAAGTACTTTTAACTTAAGGTTTTTGATAAACTCATATTCACCAAAACCTGTAGCAATGACTCGTAAATCCTTTGACTTGTTCTCAATACTGTTGAGTGCAGCAATAGGATTTGTCCATACTGTTTCAAATGGATTCAGGTAGACATAGCTTCCATCTTCTTCATATATAGAAGCTGTTGCTGGAGACTGAAGTAAAGAATACACAAGACCTGAAGGTGGGGTCTGGGTTTTGCTATAACTGACATTGGCTGTGATACCTACTGTAAGTTTCTTTGTGAGTTTGCTATCCAAATTAATTCTACCAGAGAATCTGTCAAACCCTGTGTTCCGAAGAATACCATCTTGCTTGTAATAACCACCAGATACAGCGTAGCGTATCTTATCATTACCTCCACTAACACTTAACTGATGATTTGTTATCAGTGCATTTCTATAAGCTTCATCCTGCCAGTCTACACCATTGCCCAAACTATTGATTTCTTCCTGACTTTTGTACTGGTATTTGCCTCCTTGAGGATTATCATCATACATTGCGTCATTTTTAAGTTGGGCAAACTCTGTAGCATTTAAGACATCAAACTTTTTATTATGTTTTTGCCAACCTATGCTTCCATCGTAGGAAATCTGGGCACGATCATTTCTCTTTCCTTTTTTAGTTGTTATTATAATCACACCATTAGCACCTCTTGAACCATAGATAGCAGTGGCTGAAGCATCTTTAAGGACTGATATGGACTCTATATCTGCAGGATTCAGCATTGAAAGAGGATCTATGGTCTCATGTGTGGGACTTCCCATCTGGGAACCTGTTTCCTTGATATTGAATACACCAGAAGAATTGCTTTGATTATAAATAGGGAAACCGTCTATTACATAAAGAGGTTCATTACCTCCTTGTACCGAACTACCACCTCTGATGCGAAGAGATGTTCCTGCACCTGGCTGACCTGATGTCGGGGTTACCTGCAGTCCAGCAACAGAACCTTCAAGAAGACCGTTAATAGATGCACTGACACCTTTGGTTATTTCGGCAACATCAACAGATGAAACAGATCCCACAAGGTCTCCTTTCTTCTGCTGGCCGTAGCCGATGACAACGATTTCATCTGTGAAGCGGTAGTTTTCTTGAAGCTTAATCTCGACAGGCTCAGAATTGTCATAGACATCAAGATCTAAACCACGGTAGCCCACAAAATCGAGATGCAGCGTCAGTGGGAACTCTTTATTTGTAGTAAGACTAAAGTTGCCATCCACATCTGTAGCCACTCCTTGCCTGTCGGTCTTTACAATAACCGATGCACCAATCAGGGGCTCGCCCGTCTTGGCATCGATTACCCGACCTGTAATCACGTTCTGAGCTAAGGCCAATAAGGGCCCTATCGCAACGAGCGTTGCAATAAACAATCTTTTTACCATAAAACTAATCTTATTGTGTTATTTAATCTTTGTGTTGCTTCGTTATCCGTTATTTTTGTGCGGTCAATACACTCTGTATCTTACTAATCTGTGCATTGGTCTCTTTCTTGTCGAGATTCAGCAAGCCATACTCGTGGTTATACTTGACACCATTCTCCAGTACCCAATGAAGGAAATTGTTCACGGCATCATCGGAATTATTATATTCGATACCGACTTTCTCTATAGTTATCTCTGTGGGCTTTCCGTTCTCAAGGATGTTGAGCACATCGTCGAGTGAGCCATTCTCGCTGAAACTTTTTTCCAGTTCTTTTTTCAGGTCGAGACCAACAAGTGCCAAGTCGCTCTTCAGGTGACGACTCTGCAGGTCGAAGATGTTTGGCAGTGCATTGAAGGAAACACCCAACGGATCCTTCGACAGAGCTGTATTCAGGAACAGATCGTCGCCAGAGATGCGCTTACCACGGAAGTTACTGCTCTCCTCACCAAAGTTATGGGCAAAGGATGAGGCAACCGATGTGGCATTGCTGCCGCTATAGATCACGAGTTTTTCGAACTGTTTGTTCTTCTTTACTTCATCATCGAATTCGTCACCGAGGAAATAAAGCTGCTTCAGCTTCTTCGAGTTCAAGTGCTTGCCCTGCAGCACTTTCGCAGCTTCACTGCCACTGGCTGTGATAGGCAGCACGGCGAACTCTCCGAAATAAACAATATGGCTAAAGTCTTGTGGTTTTGTATCTTGATGGTCGAATACGACATTCAGATCGATATTAGCCCGTTTCTGATTACCTTTGGCAATCTGGAACTCTACGCCAGGCTGTGTTTTTGCATATTCGGTTATCCACTTCTCTATCAACGGACGGGCAAAATGCGGTGCTTTCACATAGTGAACGCTGCTCGCGTTGGTTGAATTACCCTCAGCCCAAATGGTACTGATGTTGAGACTCAATAATATTGCGATTGTTAATGCTATTTTTTTCATATTCTTTTTGTTTTATTTGTTCTACACCTTTTATAATATATACACTTCCTTTCATCGCCATAGCCATCATACAGCTACAACACCAGCAATCTTGCATTCGCATTCGATTCATTGTCTTCATAATCCTATAATATTTAATATTTATTGTTTCTGAAATTTAATGTCTAATGTTTCACGGTGCAAAGGTACGGCGATTTCCATATACCTACAATCCCGATTTTGCGGCATTTCATATACCGCACCTATGGTATAAGTGTAAAAATGATTAAAAAAAGCGATGCGTCACGCTCAGAAACTTTAACCGACAACAGTTTCTGACGGACACATCGCGGATAAACCGGTTTAAGTTTAAAGGTGTACCTCCTTGTCCACCACCTCACCGTTCAGAATCTTGAAGGAATTCAATTTCGGTTCTCCATCAAGCAACGAGAGGATGGCATAACGGATCGAAGGGTCATTAGCCAGGAGCAAATCCTCCTGTGAGGGGCGCGAGGGCGAAGCAGGATGTGAATGCCAGTTGGCAAGGATCTTCAATCCTTTTTCACGGGCATAGCGCAGAGCAGCAAACTGATCCTTGGGGGCAAATGAGAAGTGTTCCGAAGAGTGGTCGATATTCTCCATCCAATAGTTCTCAGTGACCTCGTCACCTATCCCCAAAAGATAGCCGCACGACTCATCAGGCGCATCCTTCTCCGCCTGTTCAATCAGTTCTTCTATAATGTTCTGTGGAATCTTCATTTAATGTCTAATGTTTCTGAAATTTAATGTTTAATCTTTAATGTTTAATGTCTAATGTTTCAAGTCGCACGCGGCCTGTTCGTAATCAATAAGGTGATCAATCGTAGGATTGGAGCCGCAGATGGCGCACGAGTCACGATGCTTCACTGGCACAGTGCGGAACTGCATCGTCTTGGCATCAAACGCCAGCAGACGGTTGGTCAGCAACTCCCCTACACCTGTAAAGTATTTCAGTGTCTCAGCTGCTTGGATGGTTCCCAACATACCTGCGATGGCACCTAATACTCCCGCCTGCGAACAGGTGGGTACAGCACCAACGGGAGGCGGCTCCTTGAACATACAACGGTAACAGGCTGTACCAGGTAAGTGGGTAAAGGTCTGTCCGTTGAAGCGTAGGATGCCGCCATGCGAGAACGGCTTACCCGCCATCACACACGCATCGTTGATAAGGAACTTCACGGGGAAGTTGTCGGTACCGTCCACCACGAAGTCGTATTCCTTAATGATATCCAGCGCATTCGATGAGTCGAGAAACTCATAATAGGTATCCACCTGCACATCGGGGTTGATGGCCTTGATCTTCTCTTCGGCACTCTTCACCTTTGGCACACCCACATCCTTGGTGAAATGAATCACCTGTCGCTGCAGGTTGCTCAGATCCACCACATCCGCATCCACGATGCCGATGCGCCCGATGCCAGCTGCTGCCAGATAGAGACTCACGGGAGCCCCTAATCCGCCAGCACCCACCACGAGCACGCGTGCGTTCATTATTTTTTCCTGTCCCTCGACACCTACATCCTGTAACAGGATATGTCGTGAGTATCGCTGTATCTGTTCTTCAGTAAAGTCTATCATCGTGCGCCTCCTCCCATGAAATATAAGAAGTCAACCTTGTCGCCTTCCTTCAATTGAATACTCTCCCAGTCCTCGCGCTCAGCAAACTCCTCGTTCACCTGCACGCTGACCATATCGGGCTGCAATACATTATTTTTCTGAATCAGTTCACTTACATTGAGTGGCAGGCTTACTTCCTGCGCGTCTCCATTTACATAAATCTTTGCCATAATCTTGTCGGTTTAAAAATATATTTTATCACGCTGCAAAGGTACGACGATTCTAAGGATACCACAATCCCACACGGATGGTAAATGGCATACCACATCAAGGGTATGCGAAATGCCACGAACAGGCGATTGTGAGGGTGCCGAAAACCCCGTAACTTTGCAGCGTGATATTAAACCGACAAAAAATGGCACAAAACAAAAAACTAAGCATCATCGCCTTCAGTGGCGATTTCGACAAGCTGACCGCAGTATTTACATTAGGTACGGGCGCGGCTGCAGTTGGCTATGAGGTCAACATCTTCTTTACGTTCTGGGGCCTCGACGCCATCAAGAAAAAACAAGGCAGAAGCTTCACTGGTGGAAACTGGCTCACGAAGCTCTTCGGATTCATGATGGGCGGATTGAAGGTGACACCCACAAGCCGTTTCAACTTCCTCGGTGCCGGACCCAAGATCTTCCGTTATCTCATGCGTAAGAACAATGTGGCAACCTTCGAGGAACTCGTAGAGGCTGCAAAGGTCTTAGGGATCAACCTCTATGCCTGCGAGATGGCGATGCACGTGCTTGGGCTGAAGAAAGAAGACTTTATTCCCGAGGTGAAAGATGTACTTGGCGTAGCCACGTTCCTGAACCTCTCTGAAGGTGGACAAACATTATTCATTTAATAACCGACATTTTATGGCAACAAAAGTTTTAGACATTACGAAAGAGCATTGCCCGATGACTTTCGTAAAGACGAAGATTGAGCTCTCGAAGCTCAGTGAGGGCGACATCCTGGAAGTGTTATTAGCCGAAGGCGAACCTCTCGAAAACGTTCCCCGCAACGCGAAGGAGCAGGGCTACAACGTGCTGTCAGTAGAACACGTGGAAGGTACGACACATAAAGTGACGATAAAAAAGTAAAAAAGTAAAAGGGTAAAAAAGTAAAAAGGTAATAAAATTAAAAACATTAAGATTATGGCAGATTCTAATTTACAGCGCAGTGTGACCACTGCTACCGCCAGAAGACTGGCTACCACCACCAAGACCGCCCCACAGATGGGCAGTATCACTCCGAGCTTCCTCCTCACGTTGCTCCCCTGGGTACAAGTCAGCGGCGGCACCTTCCGTGTAAACCGCACGAAGGTAGAACTCCGAAAGAACGACCGCCTTCCCATCCAGTATGTGAATGGCGTGCCCTCGTTTACAGCCAAGGACCTGAAGGCGATCCCCCTGTTCTCTGAGTTCGACGATGAGATCCTGAATCGTCTGGTAAGCTCTTTCGAGGCAAAGGAGGTGGAAGTTGATAAGTTGTTCGTGGAAGAGGGCAAGGACAAACAGCGTTTCTTCATCGTGGCCAGCGGTCAGGCTGAGGTCATCAGCAAGGGGCCTCACGGCGAAGACCTACGGATTGCCCTCTTAGGCGACGGCGAATATTTTGGTGAGGCAGACCTGCTCGACGAACAGGAATCAACAGTTTCCGTTCGCGCCATCACACCCACCGTTTTTCTTGGTCTGAAACTGAAGGAGCTCATCAAATTCATCAAGGAGGTGCCCGATTTCCGCGACACATTTGAGAAGGCCGTTGACAAACAGCTACGCCTGAAGGCTTCTGTCAATGACAATGGTGAGAAGCACATCGATTTGGTGAGTGGTCACGAGGAAGACAACATTATCCCTGAGACCTATATCGACTACGAGGAGAACCCCACGGAATACTCGCTGAACACGCTGCAGACCGTTGTCCGTGTACATACCCGTGTGAGCGACCTCTATAACAACCCCTACAACCAGTTGGAGGAACAGCTGCGCCTCAGCATCGAGAGCATCAAGGAGCGCCAGGAGTGGGAACTCATCAACAACAAGCAGTTTGGCCTGCTGGCTGCTGCGAACCCCGCCTACCGCATCACCACACGCTACGGCGCACCAACACCCGATGACCTCGACGAGCTGTTGAGTCTTGTCTGGAAGGAGCCCGCTTTCTTCGTGGCGCATCCGCGTGCCATCGCCGCCTTTGAGCGCGAGTGTACCTGGCGTGGTGTACCTCCTGTAACCACCGACCTCTTTGGCACGAAGGTCATCCTGTGGCGCGGCGTGCCTCTGATCCCTTCAGACAAGGTAGAAGTAGAAGGTCAGTACTTGACAGGTCGTGGAGTTGGTACGACGAAGATCATCCTCGTGCGTACCGGCGAACAGAACCAGGGTGTCATCGGTTTGCACCAGAGCGGCATCCCTGGCGAGATTGCACCAAGTCTGAGTGCTCGTCTGATGGGTCTCGACAAGTTTGGTGTGGCCTCATACCTGCTCACGAAATACTTCTCATTAGCCGCCCTCACCGACGACGCCATCGCTGTCCTCGAGAATGTGGAGGTAGGCTACTATCACGATTATCAGCATCGAAATAAAGTAGAGAAATAATGCTCAACCTAACAGATATCAATAGTTTTCCGACACAGGACTTCGGCTCACTGGGACTGCTGAAGGAAATCGCCCAGAAATATTGCCCCGAAGAGGCAAGGGAGGTTCGTCAGAGTGTATTCCCTGATGAAGACCTGCACCTTGAGGAGCTGGAAGCTGGATTCAAACAGCTTCTGGCTGGCGGCAGCGGCTATGGCGACCTTCCATACTTCGGCGACACCGACGATACGCGCGGTGCGGTGAAGGTGGTGCCTCAGGACAATGGTTTCGGCGTCGGAATCCCAGAAACGCAGAAGCTGCGCGACCTGCACTACGAGGAGATCGATACGCTGAACTCGGAGCAGATCAAGAAGGACTTCCCCGTGCTCCACCAGAAGGTGAACGGCCACGACCTCGTGTGGCTCGACAACGGAGCCACCACGCAGAAACCCATTCAGGTGATCGACAAGATCAGCGACTATTACAAGAACTATAATAGTAACATCCATCGTGGTGCCCACACGTTGGCAGCGCGTGCCACCGATGCCTACGAGGAGGCACGTGAGAAAGTGCAGCGCTTCATCAACGCCGCCACCAGCGAGGAGATCATCTTCGTACGTGGTACCACCGAGGGCATCAACCTCGTGGCGCAGACCTACGGACGCCAGTTCCTGACACCAGGCGACGAGGTGATCGTCAGCGAACTCGACCATCACGCCAACATCGTGCCTTGGCAGCAGGTGGCCCACGAAAAGGGTGCCACGCTGAAGGCGATCCCAACGGACAAGAACGGCGACCTGATCCTCTCGGAGTTCGAGCGACTGATCACACCTCGCACCCGCTTTGTCAGTGTGGGGCATGTGAACAACACCTTCGGTACCATCAACGACGTGAAGCGTATCATCGACATCGCCCACTCGCACAACATCCCCGTGCTGATCGACGGTGCTCAGTCGATTGCTCACACACCTGTCGATGTGCAGCAGCTGGGTGCCGACTTCTTCGTGTTCTCAGGTCATAAGATCTACGGCCCCAACGGTATCGGTGTGGTCTATGGTCGCAAGAACCTGCTCGACAAGATGCAGCCTTGGCAGGGCGGTGGCAACATGATTAAGGATGTGACCATCGAACGCACGGAGTATAATGTGCCCCCTGCCCGATTCGAGGCTGGTACGCCCAATGTGGCTGATGCCATCGGACTGGGTGCCGCCCTCGACTATGTGAGTCGTCTTGGCATCCGCAACATCGAGCGCCACGAACATCAACTAACGGAGTATGCACGCGAGCAACTGGCTCAGATCAAGGGGCTTACGCTCATCGGCAATCCCAAGAACCGTGTGTCGGTAGTGAGCTTTGTGCTCGACGGTATTCCCGTTCCCGAAACAGGTACGTTATTAGATAAGGAGGGTATCGCTGTGCGTGCCGGTCACCACTGCGCCCAACCAGCCCTCCGGGCCCTCGGCTACGAGATGAGCGTCCGTCCCACCTTCGCCCTCTACAACACCCGCGAGGATGTGGATAAACTCGTCATTGCCGTCCGTAAGATCATTGGAAGCAGATGAAGTACGAAACGAGAGTATTAACCACCAAGTATCAGAAGCCTGACACCTATGGGGCACTCTCGATGCCAGTCTATCTGACGGCGGCATTCGAGTTCCCCTCGGCGAAGGCGATGAACGATGCTTTCTGCGGTCGCTCGATGGATCCGTCGTATGCCCGCATCGCCAATCCCACGACCACCTATCTGGAGGAGCGCGTCAGGCAGATCACTGGAGCCACCAGCGTGACGGCATTGAACACAGGTATGGCAGCGATCGCCTACGCCCTGACGGCAGTAAGCGGCGCTGGTCTGAACATCGTAGCCTCGAAGCACCTGTTTGGCAACAGTGTCTCGCTGATTCGTGACACCTTGGGCAGCTTTGGTGTGGAACCACGCTTTGCCGACTTCACAAGACCAGAAGAGGCAGAGGCGTTGATTGACGACAAAACCACTGCGCTGTTCTTCGAGATTATCACCAATCCGCAGCTGTTTGTGGCAGACATCCGCCAGTTGTCGGAGATTGCCCATAAGAAGGGTGTCCCCCTGATTGCCGATACCACCATCGTGCCCTTCCCAGCCTTCCGTGCTGTCGATTTCGGTGTGGACATCGAGGTGGTCAGTAGCACGAAATACATCTCTGGCGGTGGCACAGGTTTAGGTGGTCTGCTTATCGACTACGGTAAGTTCGACTGGAGCCAGTCGCCCTCTCCTGCCCTACTGAGTCGTACGAAGAAGGTAGGTAAGAAACTGGCATTCACTGCTCGCGTCAAGACAGAGCTGATAACGAATCTCGGTGCGCTGATGACACCACAGGTGGCGTATATGGAGACATTAGGACTCGACACCCTCGACATCCGTTTCCGTCGTCAGGCAGAGACCACCCTGTGGCTTGCCCGTCAGTGCCGACATCTGCCTGAGATCAAGCGTGTGAACTATACGGGTCTCGAGAATAATCCCTTCTACGAACTCTCGAAGTCGCAGTTTGGTTCCTTGCCTGGTGCTGTCTTCACCATCGACCTCGAATCGAAAGAGGCAGCATGGGCGTTCATCGACAAGCTGCAGATTATCCGTCGCGCCACGAACCTCTTCGATCGCAAGTCGCTGGCCATCCATCCTGCCTCAACCATCTTCGGTCTCTTCACGCCAGAGCAGTGTGCCGAGATGTCTGTCCCTGATACGACGGTACGCCTCAGCATCGGGCTCGAAGACGGCGAGGATCTGCTGGAAGACATCCGGCAAGCCTTGAAATGAAAAAAGTGAAGAGTCGCCTCTTCACTTTTTTCATTGATTACCAATCGTAATCCTCTACATAGCCATCAAACTTCACTTCCTCCGTCCATCCGTTGATTCGGAACAGCCTTCGGATCTCCGCTTGCAGAGCAGGCGGGATAGGTCGCGAGCCATTGCGATACTCAAAGTAGTAGGTACGATTGGTTTTCCTGATGATGCCATTGCGCACCGCAGGCTCCAACCGTTTAGGCATATCGTCTGTGAAGGTATGCAGCATCCCTTTGGCGAAGCGCACCTTCTGATCGTTGCGATACAAAGGACATTCAGCAGATGCCACACCCTTGAAGTGCGGATTCACACACCTGTAGGTACTATGGTCGTGGGGCACGTAAGGCCCGGCAAGCCATCGCAGGCACTGGGTGCGCAACGGGCACTTATCGACATAACAAACCGTGTAGCCTTCTCTGGCTTTCTCAATCAATAATTCTTTTGCGATACTCATGTTACAAAAAATTTTTAATGGTTAACCTCACTTTGGAGGCCTCAACCCCTTTTCCACAAAGGATTTCAGCCCCCCAAGTGAAGTTAGCCCCCAAAAGCACAAGATTCATCGAGTATTCGTGTTCACTTCATCTACAGATTGCATTTGCCTCATCAAGAGTTCTCGCCCCGTTTGATTAATGATGACTATCAGTCCGACGGCTTCAGACTGCCAGTCCGTAACTATCGAACTCGCAGTCCGTCTCGACGGACTAACTTGTCACTCACTACTAAAGCGACTAAAGACGAGCTACAGCATCAGTTTCTTACTTTAATGTTTCAATGGTGCAGTAGTCGGCACTGAAGGGAATAACGATGAGGGCTGGCTCGTTGGGTATCAGCTCGTAGCTGCCATAAGGTAGGGCGATGCCTTCTTTGATGAGGAAGGGGGCCGACTCTGGCAGCGGCATGTTATCTGGGTCAATCTCGTCGCCCAAAAGTTTCTTCATATCCTCATCGGTGGTAACGCTGGTTTCGGTGATCTCACTCAGCCATTTCCTGATGCCCGCTTTCAGTTGCTGTCTGAAAGCCTCGCCGTCGGTATTCTTCAGGATGTCTGACAGTCCCAGAGACTTGCCGTCGCTCTTGCGCAACGTGATTCCGCAGATGCCGTCATTGGGGTGAGGCGTACCCTCCACGAAACTGTCCCAATGACCTTGCAGACTGAGGTAGTCGTCAGTCTCATATACGCACTTAAAGTCTGCCGAGAAGGTGGTTAACGGTTCGGCATCATCTTGACGGACGGGCGTGTCTTCGTTCTGGCTTACCAACCCTTTCAGGTCTTTATACTTGGCCTCGGCAAGCTGTCTCACCAGTTCCTGTCCGTTATCGGGGGGATATGCCTTGAGACTGTCTTCAAGATCCATCTGCGCTATGATAAATCCAGCGACAGCTTGCTGCAGAGCCTCTCCCTCAACGGGATAGTCGGTGCTGATGGCCACCTTGATACCTTGCTTGTTGATGACACACCCGACGGAGTCGGTCTTGATGTCATTACCGTCGGCTGCCGCCTTCGTTTTCTGTTGTGTACAGGCAGCTGCAATCCATATTGCAAGCACGATCAATAGATATTTCTTTGTCATTGCTCTTATTTGGCCTAAATTTTTTGCAAATATACGCAATAAAACTGAAACAGGAAAGTAATTTTGCAGAAATAACGCATCTCGGCCACAAAAAGGACTCTTTTTAGTACCTTGAGATAGTCATGGGGACAACTGTCCCCACGGCTAATTCGTATCATAACGTGAGATTCCTGTGGCACTTTGGACTCATGCTGTGCGTGGCATAGTAAATACGGTTTAAGTTCAACAATATCAATATCAGGTATAAAGATAAGCATTTTCAATCATATTTCCAAATTTTTCTGGTACAATCTGATATTATTCCGTATGCCCCGACAATCCATTACGATCATCGGAAATTTATAGTATTTATACAAAAAACTCTTTTGTGCTACTTCATGTACACGCAGATATTTCACGTACAAGAAACGTTTCAAAATGCAAGAACAGGTCTGACAAGACATAGGTAGGATGCGCTTCCGTGACCACCTAGTCGGGGACCTTTAGTAAGATCCCCAAAAAGACTCCATAGGATGTTAGCACCACCAGTACCTGTTGAAGTCCAGAAATATGTTGATGCCGTGGTATCAATCTGGTCGTAATTGCCGCTGCCAGCATTTGCCATAGCTGTGTTAATTTGATTTCCAATGTATGACCCTGTGTGCGCTACTTTTACTCGTAGCCCCAAAATCACCCAAATACTTATAATCTGTAAGCCCAGCAATAATCAAACGCCATTGGCCGATACTAGGAAGGAACCACCCTGTACTCGCTGAAGGCGCTGTTAAACCTGTATAATTGTATGCACCATAGGATGCGGGGTTAGAGCTATTGTTTGTGCTAACTGTGTAGGCATAAGCTGGATAATCACTCGCATTATTAATGTTAGTAGGGTCCAAGGTTATTGATTTTTCATAATATTAAGCAAAAGGCCTTAGAACATTTCGGATTTCTGTTGCAAATATTACGGAATGTTTTTGAAATAAAGAAGTGTTTCACCGCTTTTTTGAAAATATCCTCAAAACAGTTGGTAGATTGTGTAAAAAGCAGGATAAATACGACATCCAGAAGGATTCATGCCCCTATTCTGTCGCGGATTAATTAGTATGTCGCAACAAGTGAGAAAAGAATCCGGCTGATTTCTTGGAAACGGGCAAAATTCATCATATCTTTGCATCAGAATTAAGATTCATACATTAAGTTAGAGTTCATAAAATAGTTGATTTTTCATTTGAATAGTTTTCTCATATTGGTTTTAGGTTATTTGGTTAGCAATGTTAGCATATAGGGCTCGCAGGGATGCGAGCCCTTTTGCTTTTATATCACTGTGCGATGATTCTATCGCGTCAAGATCCGCTCTGCGTGTTCCTTGTTTTTTATTTTAATTCTCTGGGATCTATCAGTCCGGTACGGAGGGCGTATTTTACGGCTTCGTGGCAATGGCTTTGATGATCTCCGCTTCGGTAGCTGTCAGGACATCCTGTTGCTGGGAGGTAAATTCGGTATATCAACTAAAATCCTACATTTACGATATATTTATCCCTTTTTTCTTTGCAAATTGGTAAAATATTGTTATCTTTGCAACTAGTTATAACATTTTCATGCGCATTATTGCGATATCAAATATCATTGCGACTGAGACTAAAAGCTTATGATTATAAACGGTTTATGTGTTGATTATGGTAGCCGCTTCTGTCCGTGTATATTGGCAGAGACGGGTGGTTGCGTGGTTTGCAGTCAGGTCAATGGCAAGGATTTTTGCGACTGTAAGGCCAGCGGCGGTGTCTGCATCAAGCAGGAACTGCTCAGAAATGGCGGTAAGGCGAAGCCTGGCCGGATGACATACGAAGGCGAAGTAACATCTGTGATTCATCACGATGGTCTGGTGTTCTTCAGGGTGAAGGTTCCTTTGTCTCTGGAACAAGATGTAAAACGTCCTGGCGGCTTTGTATTTATACGCCGTAAAGACGCGGCTTCGTGGTACGATGTGCCCATCTCCGTGCAATATGAGGAGATGATGGTGGGCAGCATTGGAATGACTGTTCTGCTGCGTGGTGTCAAGACATTCCAGTTTAAGGATCTGTCCGAGGGAGACACGCTGCTGATACGCGGTCCGTTCAACAACGGCCTGTTAGGGTTGCAACATCTGGAAATGCAACAGTCGGGTCGCTGCCTGATACTGACCAAGGGGATTGGTCTGCTACCATCGGTCTCCACAGTCAGATATTTACAGTCAAAGCACAACGAAACGGAGTTGTATGTGGACGAAGGAAATTTCTCTCCTTCCATTCTGAAGTTCAATCTCGACCTGTTTGAACTTCCAGACAAACACCGGACCCGGCTTGAGGCCGAAGGCGACCTTACCACAGAAGTCAAGCACCTCATCAGGCGATTTGTGGCCGATGGCGGTAGCCTGATTCATGTCGGTGCTTCGGAATATGTGATACACGAGGTGGCTGCCTACCTGTCTTATATCGGCGAGCATCAAGTGAAACTCTCTGCCTGCAACAATGCCAGGATGTGTTGCGGCGAAGGTGTGTGCGGCGCATGCACGGAAGTGACTGCCGACCTACGGGTCATTCATCATTGTAAAGAACAAGTAAACGCAAAAAGAATCTAATCATCACATTATGAAAGTTATTATCATAGGAGGCGGATGGGCTGGTACAGCAGCCGCCATAGCCGCAAGAAAAGCTGGTGCTGAGGTTTGTCTGACAGAGAAGACGGACATGTTGTTAGGATGTGGTAATGCTGGTGGAATCATGCGCAACAACGGGCGTTTCACGGCTGCCGAGGAGATGATTGCGCTGGGAGGCGGCGAACTGTTCCAGCTGATAGACCGCATTGCACTGCACCGTAACATAGAATTCCCTGGTCATCATCACGCCACACTCTATCCCGTCAACACCATCGAGGCACATGTCCGCCGGTTGCTGCTGGAAATGGGCATCGAGGTACACTGTTCTACACACATCGCCGACGTGAAGTGTGA
>JAEEGL010508428.1_pt1 | contig 20234 bp, 17 predicted proteins | sample 9134231 | NCBI WGS metagenome assembly JAEEGL01 (sample SAMN16246548, study PRJNA631951) | gut metagenome | biome: gut microbiome; feature: rumen; material: fiber-attached | host: Bos | place: Iran: Karaj | collected 2018-10 | reverse complement strand
TCTTGAGCAATATGCGAAGCCAGCCGTTGAGAGACGAGGAGGAAGCCTTGAGCGTTGTGGACCAACGTGATAGGCTGACGACGAAGGATGTCGGCGGCTGGCAAGGCATATTGCCAAGGATTTGATGCACGGGACACTAGTGCGTGGCCCGGGCCTCGCCGCGGTAGACGCGCCAGGTCTCGGCGGCGGTCTTCTCCCAGCGGTAGGTGGCAGCCCTTGCCATGCCCGCGGGCTTCAGCCTGGCGCGAAGCCCGGCGTCGGTGGCGGCTCGGCCGAGCATCATCCGCCAGGTCTCCGGGTCGAAATCGGGAACGACCACGGCGGCGTCCCCCAGCACCTCGGGCAGGGAGCCGCCAGCCGAGGAGACAACCGGCGTGCCGCACGCCATCGCCTCCAGCGGCGGGAAGCCGAAGCCCTCGTAGTGGGAGGGGACGGCCAGGACGGCTGCGCCGGTGTAGAGCGCGGCGAGCTGCCCGTCGGGGACGTACCGCATGTAGTGGATGCGCGCTGCGCGCGAGGATGTCCCGAAGCACGCGAGGATGTCGTCGCACCGCCAGCCTGGCATGCCGGCGATGACGAGGTCGAGTCCTTCCAGGGCGGAGTCGTCCCCCATGCGCTCGAAGACGTCGACGAGGAACTTCAAGTTCTTGCGTGGCTCGACGGTACCGACGGCGAGCATGTAGGGACGCTCCAAACCGGCCTTTGCACGGAGGTCGGCGACGGACTCTGCGGAGGCCGGGGCGAAATCAGGGGAGATGCCGAGCGAAATCGGGAAGAGCTTCCCGCGCGATTCGGGAAGGAGCTCGGCTATTTCCTGGGCGCTGAAGTCGGAAATCGTGATGATGGCGTCGGCCTTCGCGGCCGTCTGGCGGATGCCGCGGCGCAGGTTGCGGAGGTTCTTCGCCTCGGCGAACTCGGGGAATCGCTCGAAACTCATGTCGAAGATGGTCACAACGCTGCGCCCGCGATGCAGGGGCGGACGGAGAAAGTTCGTGAAGTGGAAGACATCCGCCGGTCCGGAAAGGAGGTCGAAGGAAGGAAAGCCTATCGTTCGCCAGAGACGCTGGAGGATGGCGCCCGGCAGCAGACGCGACGGAGTCGTCCGGGCGCCTGGGATGTCGACGACGCCCTGGCGGAAGAAATCGAGGTAGAAGAGGCGCAAGTCATCTCCGGGGAGCTTCGTTTTGAGAAGCTCCCCGGCCAGGACGCGGGTGTAGCGGCCGATTCCCGCGCGCTGGGTTACGGCAGGCTGGTAGTCGAGGCAGACTTGCATGTCACCCATTGTATCAAAAGGAAGAGCGAATTTCGACAGGATTCCCCGGATTTCGGGAAGTTCACGAAACATGGATTGCCATTGGCCAGTCCACCATGCACGGAGGTGGTGGCGTGTGAGGAAGGCTCTCCCGGAGCCATGCGGGCACAGGCTTCTTCTTCGACGGCGGTTGGGAAGGACTGGCAGATAGTCCGACGCGACCATCCCCCCTCCCTGGAGCTCTTCGCCGTTTTAACCGCCCATGCGTTCGCCAATGAAATCGAGGAAGCGGCACCAGTCGCCTGTGAGATGTCCGTGACCTCCCTCGCGAAAGACGATGCCGAGGTTCTCCTCCGCGCCAAGAAGCCGGTAGACGGGCGCGGTGGCACGGTAGGTTTCGCAGGCGCCGACGGGGTTCGACCAGAGATCGCCGTGTGCAACGGCGAAGAGAAGCGGACGGGGCGCAATGAGTGCGGCGAGAAAGTGCTGGTCGAAGGGAAGCCCGGCCTCATGTCCCGCCCACCTGCCGAAGTCCTTGTCGAACCAGAATGGGAAGTTCCTGGTGATGGCGGCGATCCGCTCGCTGCCCGCGCCGCGGACGCGGTGGCAGGAGAAGCCGCAGCAACCGGAGTTGTTGTCGCCGACGGCGGCGATGCGCGTGTCCGTCGCGCCAGCGAGTTCAACCGTCTTGCCGCCGCGCGAATGGCCCGTGATGGCGACGCGCCCCGGATCAAGCTTCGGGATGCGCAAGAGGGCGTCGTAGGCGCGGTGGTAGGCCCAGGCCCAGGCGGAAAGCGTCCCGTACGCGCCCGGAAAAGCGGCATAGATGCCGCGGTCGCACGCCCCATTTCGGTCACGGGCGACTTCGCAACGGTTGAAGAAGGCTACGGCAAAGCCGCGCTTCAGCACTTCGGCGCCAGTCTTGTCCGACAGGTAGGACCAGCAGCCGTCGCCGTTCAGGACGACTGGGAAGGGACCGTCGCCGGGCGGCGTCCAGAGCGTCAGCGTGAATCGGAGGGGCTCGGCTCCTTCGGAGATCCGGACATAGTACGTATCCTGCGTCACGCCGTCGATTTCGAAGCGGCGGAAGGCGTTTGCCGGGCCATGGACAAGCTCCACGTCCGTTGCCTCGGGAGGCAACGCGGGCGGCATGCCGCCGTATTCGATCGAAAGGATGATGTCGGTGATTTCCGCGCGACGGCGCGCCCAGTCGGCGGCCGTCCGGACAGGCGCACCGTCCGCAAAGGCGAGGATGTCCGGTAGCGGGCCGTCATCCTCGACGGCGTCGCTCCGTGAATAGGGAAGTTCCTGGTAGGTGTTCATCATTGGTTCTCCTTTCGGCCGGCATGTGAGCCGGCGCGTTTCTTGGCTTTGGCGAAAATGCCGCCTCCGGAATCGGACGGGAACAACGGGCTTCAAATTGGATGACGCTCCGGCGGAAGCGCGGCGACTTCCCCGGGAAGAACGGCGTCGCTGTCGGTACCGGCATCGTGGCCGAGCCAAACCACGCTGACGCCCCCCGCGTAGGCGGCAACCGCAGCGCGGGCGCTGCAAACATAGATGCCGCCGCCCCCGAGCGGTCAGGCGCGATGGCGTCGGAAGCCGCCTCGTCCGAACCAAGGACGACGGGATCCTCAACCGAAGCGGCGAGGACGAACAGCGGGAGAACGAGAGACTCCAGATAGAAGACGGGAGGTGTGCGAAGCCGGTCGCGGCGGCGCCTTTCGCCGTCGGGGCGAACGGCGAAGCGCCACAGCATCAGGCTGGAAACGCCGCGGCGGCGGAACCGCGCCCGATAGAGATGCACGGCTCCGGGCCCCACTCCGGCGGCGCCTCCGGCAACGGCGGCTGGCGTAGCGAAATACATGCCGGCAATTATAGCATAACGGCTAGCAGGCGACCTGACGATTCGGCGGCGAGCGGATCGCTTTCCCTTTGGCGCGAAAAGTGCTAGGATTTTAACCCTGCAGGCCGACTGTCTTTTCCACGGCCTTCCATTTCCCATCTTTCAGGACGCTTTACTCCAGACCACGACATTTCGATATTCCCGTCCCATGAGCGACGCCACCTTTCTGATTCTCTTTCTGGCCATAACCGCGATCATGGCCCTCTTCCCGTTCCTGATGAAACGCTTCGGCGTTCCATCCGTCATCTCCCTTCTCGTCGTCGGAATGCTGATCGGTCCGACGGGCATCGGCATCGACCTGATTGCCCGCATTTCGGATGGTCTCGCCTTCGTCATCGGCGCGGATGCCCCGGATACGGCTCGAACCTTCACGATTTTCATCGACCGCCTCGGAGCCCTCGGGCTCATGTTCCTCATGGCCCTGGCCGGCATGGAGGCCGATTTCAAGCTGATCAACTCCTGCCGCAAACCGGTCCTGATGCTCAGCGGCCTCACATTTCTTCTGCCGGCGGCGGGCGGCTTCCTCCTCTACCGACACTACTTCCCGAGCCATACATCCGGACAAATTCTCTACGCCTCCCTCTTCGCCTCGCACTCCGTCGGCATCGTATTCCCGGTCATGCGTGAACTCCGACTCACCAAAACGCGCTTCGGCGCCTCGGTCCTCATCGCCACGGTCGTGACGGACATCGCCTCGATCCTCCTCCTCGCCGTCGCCGTGCAAATCTTCAAGCAGGGCCGCTTCGCGGAGGATGCACTCCCGGGCTCCCTTTCGATTCTCGAGCGCCACGCCGATCTTCTCGGATCCCACTTCATGATCGTCTTCGCGTGCCTCGTCGTCGCCTACGTGATCCTGACGGTTCTCGGCGTCCACAAAATCGGCAATGCGTTCGTTCGCCGACTCAATCCGAACGAGGACATCCTCGTAACCGTCATCCTGCTCGTAATCCTCGTGGCCGCGCTTGTCGGAGAACTCTTCGGCATCAACTTCATCGTCGGCTCCTTTGTCGCCGGCCTCGGACTTTCGCGCGTCGTCCGCCAGAAGCACATGCTCCTCTTCAAGCGATTCGAAAGCATCGGCTACGGCTTTCTGATACCCTTTCTCTTCGTCTCGATCGGCATGAAGACCGACTTCACGGTCTTCGCGCGACCAGGTTCGCTCGCCATTATCCTCTCCACCATCCTCGTGCTCGTCGGCACGAAGATCGGCTCGGGCTATCTTGCCCTCAGGCTCTCCGGATTCCGCGTCCGAGCCGGCATCGCCGCCGGTCTCATGACAGTCCCGCAGCTCTCGGCCACGCTGACGGCGGCGGCCATCGGCAAGGGGCTCGGCATCCTCGACGAGCAGTTCTTCAACGCCATCATCATTCTCTCCATCGTCACGACGCTCCCCATCCCATCACTCGTGCGACGTGTGCTCTTCAAGCGCAACAAGCGCATGCCCGTCTCGTATGTCGACGATTTCAACGTGCCCGACGTCGTCAAGGACGAGGATCTCCTCTAGTCTCCCGTGCATCAAATCCTTGGCAATATGCCTTGCCAGCCGCCGACATCCTTCGTCGTCAGCCTATCACGTTGGCCCACACCGCTCAAAGCTTCCTCCTCGTCTCTCAACGGCTGGCTTCGCATATTGCTCAAGACTAATCGCACGGGACACTAGTCTCCCGTCCGATGAATTCCGACCACGTTGCGCAGGCTTGGTTTCGTCAGGCTGGGAGGAGGCGCAAGGCGCACTTGTCCGCGTTGAACGGCGAGGGCGAAGCATGCCGGAACCAGGATAGGCAAATAGGTCGGGACTTTGCGGACGGGACACTGGCGAAGCAGAGAATCGCCCGAGGCTTCAGATTCACTTCCTCCATCCGCCATCTGCCTATTCCGCGCGCCGCGCGGGATAGGCATGCGTGTGCGCGGTGTTGCCGAAGCGGTCGCGGACGGCGAGACGGAACCAGGGATCGTCCGGGTCGAGCTTGAAGGTGGCGTGCGTCAGGTCGTCGCCGCGCAGCACGCCGTAGCGGCGCCCCTCCCCCACAAAGAAGATGTTCGTCGCAGGCGTGCACTCGATTTCCACGAGGTCGTCCTCGCGCCAGAGGCCGATGATGCGCGGCGGGTTTTCGCGCCCGGAGGCGCAGTAGAAGTCGCCCCGCTCCATCGCGCGGATGATGGACCCGTATGTGAGTTCCGGCGCGGCAATGAAGGTCGAGCCGCCGAAGGACTGGCGGTCTGTGTCGTCGCGGTTGTGGTTGTCGTCTCCCATGGAGCAGAAGAGGCCGGAGTCGACATAGGAGAGCATGTCGTCGTAGACGTAGGGGCAGTACTCGCCGCCGGTCAGCATCTCCGTCGCGTAGTTGAGAATCTCGAGCGACCAGACGCCACGCAGGGCGAGCCAGTCCTCCCGAACATTGCGCGACCAGTTCGGATGGTTGTACTGCACGAGGAAGCCGGCCTCGTTCGCCTGGCGGATGACTTCGTTGACGGCGTCTCGCGAGTAGGTGGAACAGCGGGCCTTCTCCTCATCGGTTCCGTCGAAGCAGTTTTGCTGCACGCCCCAGATCGAGTGGCGCGCCGGGCGACCGGCCGGGTGCGGCGTTTTCGAGAAGAGGTTCAGGTGGATGGTGTTGAGGTAGCGGACGTGCGTCGGGTTCGCGGCGGAGCCAAGCATTTGGAGCGGATGGTCGACATCCATGATGTTGTACTCCGTCGCGGTCAGCATGAGGAAGTCCGGAAGATCGAGGTCTGAATGGTCGGCGAGGACGTTGTGGTCGGTGATGGCGAGGATCGAATAGCCGACGCGGCGGTATTCGTCGCGCAGGCGTTCGGGCGTCCACTTTCCGTCGGAAAGGGTCGAATGACTGTGCAAGTTGGCGCGATACCAGTTGAGACCGGTTGGTAGAAGGTCTGTTTTCATGGTCGTTTCTCCTTGACGTGGTGCTACCAGTCGCGGGCGTTGGGCGGAAGCGGGAAGCTACGCATCTGGCGCTGCTTTTCCTGTTCGTGCTCCTTTTCGCGTTGAAGGGCGCGGCGAAGGGCCTCCTGGATGTCGGGTGGCGGTTCGTCCTTCCTTTCCTCGCCTGCCTGCCGCTCCTTTTTCTGCTCCTGCTGTCGCTCGTCCTGCTCCTGCTGCTGTTGCCGGTCCTGCTGCTGATCCTGCTGCCGCTCGTCCTGCTCCTGCTGCTGATCCTGCTGCTGATCCTGCTGCTGCCGGTCCTGCTGTTGCTGCTGGTTGTTCGGGTTCTTCGGCAGAAGCTCGCGAATCTGCTCCAGCAATTTGAGGGCCTCAAGGGCGGCGCTCCTTCGTTCTTCTTTCTTCTCGTTCTTCACGGCGTCCTGCTGGATCCAGAGGAGCGACTCGGTGAGTTCGCCAATCTTGGCGGCGTCCTCCGCCGTAAAGGGCGGGGCGTTGGTGTCTGCCTGGCGCTGCTGAATAACCTGTTCGGCCCATTTCGGGAAACGCTCGGCAAAGAGCTGCGAGAGCTGGAGGGCGTCCTCCCAGTCGGGGCGGCCCGGAAAGCGCGGTTCATCAGGCGAGACATAGGCGTTCGTCTGGACGAGGATGTCCTCGCCGATGAGGGCGGGCGGTTCGGAGAGCATCTTCCAGAAGCCGTAGACGGCCCCCTCCGACTGTGCCATCGGCCCGTAGGCGTCAGGCGAGATGTCTTCGAGGAGTGTGGCGCCGCGCATCATGGCATCGCGCGTCTGTTCAATCCGCTCGGCGACCTCGGCCCGCTGCTGCTCGTTGGTGATGGCGCCGGAGTCAACAAGAAGCTGCTTGAGAGGGATCCAGCGGTCGGCATTGCCGCGCTGCCGTTCGCCAAGCTTCTCGAAGCCGGTGATCAGCGTGGCGGCATTGCCATTCGTGGAGACGGCGACGGCATCGTTCATGACCCTCCGCTGCTCGTCGAGCATCTGGCCGATGAGCTGCTGCGGGGGCGTCTGGCCGTACTTGGCAAGGACGGACTCAAGGTGCGCCGCGCTGCGGAGCGCAGGGATGTTGGCGGCGGCGCGCGAAAGATTGCGGCGGGCCCGCTCGTCGTCCGGCGCGGCGCGGAGAGCGTGCAGGAAGCCCGTCGACGCGCGCTCGAGGGCCTGTGCCTTGGCGGCGGCGTTTGTCGCGGCGACGGCGCCGGATGCAGCCTTGAAATTGGCCGCGCCGTAGAGCTCGGCGCCCTTTTCGAAGCCGGGCAGGGCGATTATGGGGAGAAGCGTCTCGGAGGCGGCGGAAAGGTCGCCGGCCTGAAAGCTGGAGAGGCCGGAATTGTAGCGGCACCTCGCCGCCATCTGCGGATCGTCCTGGCCATTGACGGCGTCGAGATAAAGCGCCGCAGCGTTTGTGTATTCGCCCTGTCGGTAGAGCGACTGGGCGGCGCGCGCGCGCTCCGCGCAGGTTCTCTCCGCCGTATCGGCATGGACGGGAAGCACGCAAACCACCCCCAGCGACAGTGCGGCGCACGGCACGGAGATGGCACGGCGCACGGAGGAGGCCAGACGGCCGCGGCTAAGCGCGGCGGCAACGAGAAGAAGGAGGATGGCCGGAACGAGGAAGAACTGATAGCGTTCGACAAGACGACGCTCGAGCATCTCCTCCATCTCGCGGGCGGCGATGCGGGAGAGGTGCTGGCGGTAGATTGCGCCAAGGGTCGTGCTGGCCGTACTGGATGTGGCGAGCGGGATGTAGGCGCCGTCCGAGGCCTTGGCGATTTCTGCAAGGGTCGACTCGGTCATGCGCGAGCGGACCGTCTCGCCGTGGTACTTCATCGAACCCCTGCCGTCGGCTGCGGGGACCTCCGCGCCGGCGGGATCGCCGATGCCGACGGTGAAGATGGGGATGCCCCGATGCCCGGCCTCTGCTGCTGCGGCAGCGGCGCGGCCGGCGAGATCCTCGCCGTCGGAAATCAGGATGATGGCGTTGTTTTCATCGGGCATCGTCTCGAAGGCGGCGAGTGACTTTCGGATGGCGTCGGCGAGGTCGGTCTCGCCGCGCGGGGCGGAGTCGATGGAGATGCCGTCGAGAGCCTGGCGCAGGAAGGCGCGGTCGGTGGTGAGCGGACAGATCATGTTGGCCTTGCCGCGGAAGACGAGAAGGCCGGCGCGGTCGCCCCTGAGGTCGTCGATGAGGTCCATGATGTCGACGCGGGCGCGTTCAAGGCGGTTGGGGTGGACGTCGGCGGCGAGCATGGAGCGCGAGACATCGAGAGCGATGAGAAGGTTGCGGCCCCGGGAGAGGACGGTTGTGTCGGAACGCCCCCACTGCGGGCGGGCCGCCGCGAGGACGAGGAGGAAGAGCGCGATCGAGACAAGGGCGATTTGCGCGACGGGAGTGCGTCGGCTGGCGTGGATGGTCAGCCGTTCGCGGAGCGGGCGCGACATGAAGGCGTCAAGGCGGCGTCCGGCGCGAAAAAGGAGCCAATAGGCCAGGGCGGCGAGGAACGGCACGGCCAAAAGGAAAGAAAGAACCCAGGGATAGACGAATCGCATGGCAGATTCCCCAATCAGAGCGGTCGGTGTATGACGAGGACGTGAGCGAATACGGCGAGCGCCACGGCGAGTGCGCCCAACGCCAGGAAGGGCTGGTAGCGTTCGCGGTAGTGCGTGTAGACCGTGCGGATCACCTCGGTCTTTTCAAGTTTGTCGATGTCTTCCATCGCCGCCTGGAAACCGTCGTTGTCGCGAACGTTGAAGTACTTGCCGCCCGTCTTGGAGGCGATGGAGCGGAGCTCGGTGTCGTTGAACTCGGTCTGGCCGTAGGCGATGCGGGTACGCCCGAACGCGTCGCGGACGCGGAAGGGCGCGCTGGCGCCGTCCGAGCCCACGCCGATTGCGTAGACCTTGATGCCGAGTCCCTTGGCGATGTCGGCCGCAAAGTCGGGAGTGAAGACGCCCGTGTTTGAGGCGCCGTCCGAGAGAAGGACGATGATGCGCGTCTTGGGCTCGGCGTCCTTGAGGCGGGCGCAGGCGGTGGTGAGTCCGTCGCCCACGGCGGTGAGGAGTTCCTCCTGCGAGACCGGCCGTCCCTGCCCGTCGAACTCCCGGCCTGGAATCGTCGTGGCCCGGAGAATCTGGAGAAGCGCTTCGTGGTCGGCCGTGAGCGGGCTGCGCGTGGTGGCGTAGCCTCCGAAGGCGACGAGGGCGATGAGGTCGTCGGGGCGGTGGGCGATAAAATTGCCGAAGCACTCCTTGACGACATCGAGGCGGGTCTGCGCGTCGGAATCGGCCGGGTTGCCGCGGGTGAGGTCAAGGGCCTCCATCGAGCCGGAGACGTCGACGACCATCGCGATGGCGATCGCCTCGGTGTTCTTGCGCTCGCGGGCGAAGGTTCCCCGCGGACGGGCCGCTGCGACAATCAGCAGTGCGGCACCGACGATGAAAAGCCAGGGGACGACGCGGACGAGCGTCCCTCGCCAGCCTGCCGTGCGGATGGGCAGGCGCGACATGGGCACGAAGGGAATGGCGGTGGCGACGCGGCCGCGCCGGAGCATGCGCCACGCTGCCAGGGCGAGCGGCAATAAAAGCAAAAGCGCCCAGGGTGTTGCCAGTCGCAAGGTCATCGAGATGCCTCCTCGCCCTTGACGGATGTTTCGACGTTCCGAATTGCGGCCGCATCATGCTCGATGTAGGCGCGCGCCGTGCGGACGGCTTCCTCGGCAACGGAGGCGGAACTCCCGACGCCCGCGAACTTGACGAGGTCGGCGGAGCGCAGGAAGTCGGAGAGGCGCGCGAGAACCTCCGGCGTGAAGCGCGGATGCGTCTTCGCGGCGGCAAGGAACTCCTCCGTCGTCTGTTCCGGCGCGCGGATTCCGTGCGAACGCTCGATGTAGCGGCGTACGACATGTGTGAGCTCAATGTAGAAGTCCTTGAAGAGCCCCTTCTCAGGCAGGCCGCGCCCGAGAAGGTCGGAAAGCTCGGCGAAGGCGCGTTCGGAAGGCGTCATGCGGCGCAACTTCGCTGCATGGTGGAGACGGCTGAAAAGGAAGATGAGGGCCGCAAGGACAGCGAGTCCGAAAAGTCCGAGAAGTATCCAGCGCGCGACCATGCGTGCCGTCGGACGGATCCAGTAGGGTTCGGGGGCGATTTCGACATCGCCGCCGACATCCGCCTCAAGCGGCGTGACGGGAAAGACGACCGGCGCCGTCGGGAAGGAGCGGACATCGGTTGCCGCGCCGACGACGGGGCGCACCTCCACCGCGAAAGGCGCGAGGCGGTACTTTTCCGCGGCCGGTTCGGGCACGAGACGCCACCGCCACTCGCGGACAACGCGGCCGTCGGGCTGTTTCGCCTCGTCGCGGGCGAAGCCGTCCACCACTGAGAAACCCTGGAAGCGCCCGCGCATCGCGGTAAGGTCGGGAAGCGACACCTTCACCTCCGCCGGATGCGTGACGGCGAGCGCGAGGTCGAAGTCGCGCCCGAGGTCAATCGACTCCAGCGACGATGTCGCCTTAATTTCGACCTCCCCATCCGAAAGCGTCGCGGCGAAGGGAGCGGCAAAGGATGAACCAAGAAGGCAAAAACCAACGGCAAAACTGACGATGATCCTCATTCTACTCATAAGAAAAGCGGGGCGATTCCGACCCCGAAAAAGATTTCAATAATGATGATCCTTTTCCAAGGTGTTCACACACGGAAAGGGCCAGACGATAGGCGAAAAGCGGAGGAACGGCATTTCCAATCCGCGTGAACTGCCGCTCCTTTGTGTCAAAAACCGCACCAATCGGGAACATTGTCGCCTTCGCCCATGGAAATGTCTCTGCGCACGATGTGGTCGCCGATGTTGGCGCGGCATGTCTCCGCCGCGTTGCGGTACAGATTGTTCGCCCATGCGATTCGCCGCCCGGCCCCGATGAAGCCAAGGTCGAGTCCGCAAGCTCCGCCAAGAAGAGGAGGCAACGTTCATTTCAGCACATCCTACCTCCTCCGACCTCTGCGGCCGAAGAGCTTGCGGAGCTTGAGGACGACGGCGTCGTCGCTGTCGGCCGTGCTGAGGGGGACATTGTCGATGCCGTACTGACGGAAGGACTGCTCCAGGGCGGCGGAAGCCTCGGCGGAGGCCTCGCGGAAGGCGTCGCGGACGGCGGCCGAAGCCGTGTCGAGAAGGACGATGTCGCCCGTCTCGGGATCCTGAACCTCGACGAGGCCGGCATTGACGAGTTCGCTTTCGCGCGGGTCGGAGACGGATATCGTCACGAGGTCGTGACGATGGGCCGTTGCGCGAAGCTCGGCCTCGTAGCCGCTGTCCTGGAAGTCGGAGACGAGGAAGACGAGCGCGCGGCGCTTCTGGACGTTGTTCAGGTGGCGGAGCGCAGCGGCGATGTCCGTGCCGCCCTGGGTTTCGCCTTCGGCGGCGAGAACATCGCGGACAATGCGGAGCGCGGCGGTTCGTCCCTTGCGCGGGGCAATGAACTTCTCAATGCGGTCGCTGAAGTTCACGAGGCCGACGTTGTCGGCGTTTTCAGTCGCCGCCATCGCGAGGATGCAGGTGACGAAGGCGGCGAGCTCCGCCTTGGTACGCGCGCCCGAACCGCAGTTCTGCGAGCCCGAGACGTCAACGAGGAAGATGACGGTCAGCTCGCGCTCCTCGGCGTAGCGCTTGATGTGCGGGTAGCCGCTGCGGGCGGTGACGTTCCAGTCGATCGAACGGATGTCGTCGCCTGGGACGTAGGGGCGGACCTCGTCGAATTCAATCCCCTGCCCCTTGAAACTCGAATGGTACTCGCCGGAGAGCTGGTCGTCAACAAGCCGGACGGTTAGCAGGCGGATCCTGTTGACCCGCTTCCTGAGCTCCTCTATTCTGCCGTTATTCTCCGCCATCATTCACCATCGTGCATTGTGCATTGTGCATTGAATCACGGCACGGGAATCGCGTCGAGGATTGCGCCGACGACCTTGTCGGCCGTCACATTCTCGGCCTCGGCCTCGTAGGAGAGCATGATGCGGTGGCGCAGCACTTCGCGGGCGACTTCCTTGACGTCCTGCGGCGTGGCGTAGGCGCGGCCGCGGAGAAGCGCATTGGCGCGGGCGCCGATGTTGAGCCAGAGCGTGGCGCGCGGCGAGGCGCCCATCTCGATGCAGGGGGCCATGCCCTTGACGTGGAAATGTTCGGGGTCGCGCGTGGCCCCGACGATGTCGAGGATGTACTCGCCGACCTTTTCATCGCAGTACACGCCGTCAAGGGCTGCGCGAAGACCCGCGATCTCATCGGCCGAAACAACTGCCTGCACACGCGTGGCCACCGGCTGCGTGAAGCGGTTCATGATGCGCCGCTCGTCGTCGCGCGATGGATAGGTGATGACGCACTTGAGCATGAAGCGGTCGACCTGCGCCTCGGGCAGCGGGTAGGTCCCCTTCTGCTCGATCGGATTCTGCGTGGCGAGGACGAGGAAGGGCGACGGCAGGTCGTAGGTGGTGTCGCCCAATGTGACACGGCGTTCCTGCATGGCCTCGAGAAGGGCGCTCTGCACCTTGGCCGGCGCGCGGTTGATTTCGTCCGCGAGCAGAAGGTTCGTGAAGACGGGGCCTTTGCGGGGCTCGAAAGTGCCTTCCTTCTGGTTGTAGATCAGTGTGCCGACAACATCGGCCGGCAAGAGATCCGGCGTGAAGGAAATGCGCTGAAAGTGAAGTCCAAGAACCTGCGCGAGCGTCTGCACGGCCGTTGTCTTGGCAAGGCCGGGAACGCCTTCGAGGAGGATGTGGCCGCCGCTCACGAGGGCGATGAGCATGCTGTCCACCAGCTTCTCCTGGCCGACGAGCACCTTGTTGATTTCCTGACGCAGACGATTGATGACCTCCGCCTGCCTGGCTGTTTCACTTCCGCTTTGACGTGCATCCATAAGTTGCTTGCTCCTTATTGCGGTAACGCGAGAGGGTCTCCCCCCAAACCAAAGTGTTTGAAAATGTTTAAAAGAATTATAGCACATTCCGTGCCGTTTGGTTCAAAGTTGATGTGCGCCGCTGGGTGCGAATAGAATTTGTCAGCGCCCCATTAAAAGGCAAGAGATGAAGCGCGCATGCCTGCTTTCGCCACGGGGAGGGCATGGGAGAGGGGGAGATTGGGCGAGATTCCCGCATCGTCGCGGCCGTTCATTGCATTTTGCTGGCAAAATTCCTAGCTGAAAAACTCGTGCCGAACAACGATGCCTCCATTGCGGAAAACCTTTGTTTCCAGCGTAAAGCGAGACTATGCTCTCCCGCGCGCACCCTTCTCGCCAAAATCGGGGCTGACAAATTATGGCCACGCCCGGCGCAGAGGCGCGGAGTTTCCGCTTGACAAGGCCCATCTGGAAGGGATACACTCCCCCCATGTAAGGAGTCCGCAATGGCAAAGAAAATCATCGTTGTCTTGATCATCCTCATCCTGGCCTGGTGGGGATATGGTTTCGTATCCGCCATTCTGGACAGCCGCGCCAATATGCCGGTGGACCAGATGAACCAGAAGATGGAGAAGTTTGATCCCATCCGCAAGAGCGGCTACCGCACCTACAAGGCCAACTTCACCGAGGACTCCAAGACCGCCTCCGACATCCGCAAGAAGAAGAGCGACCTTGACAATGTGATGGAATAAGCCACGGGCGACGCCCGTGCCTGCGGGTGCTAGTGTGGTGGAACCTAGATAAGTAGTCCAAGGCGGAGCCACGGACGCATCAGGCGAGGCGCCGGCGCGAAGGCGTAATAATTACGTCAAGCGCCGGCAACGATGCATCATGCGCCCGTGGCCCGCATGGGAAAGGTATTTAGGTTCCGCCACACTAGAGCACGGCGTTGTCGATGAGGCGCGTCGCGCCGGAGTAGGCCGCAACGGCGAGCAGATCGCCCGTCTTGAGTTCGGTCTCGTCTTCAAGCGTCTCGCCGTCGACCGCGGCGGCGTAGTCCACGCGGAGGCCCGAAGCCTCCATTTCGTCCTTCATAATGGCGCGGACGGCGGCGGCCGAGCGCTCCCCCGCCTTGTAGGCCGCGACGGCCTTTGAAAGGCCGCGGCTCAATCCCAGCGCGTTCTTTCGCTCCTCCGGGGAGAGGCGCGTGTTGCGCGAACTCATCGCCAGACCGTCGGCCTCGCGGACGATTGGCGAGGCGACGATGCGGACCGGCACATTGAGGTCGCGAACCATGCGGCGGATTACCGCAACCTGCTGGGCATCCTTCTGCCCGAAGACCGCTACATCGGCCATCGTGGCGTTGAAGAGTTTCGTCACAACGGTGCAGACACCGCGGAAATGCCCTGGACGAACCTTGCCGCAGAGATGCGTCGAGAGGGAAAATTCATCAACGCGAACGCTGGCGTCGGGCGCGTACATGTCCGCGACACCCGGCATGAAGAGAACATCGACCCCGCGCTCTTCGCAGAGAGCGGTGTCGCGCGCGGCGTCGCGGGGGTAGATTTCGTAGTCCTCGCCAGGACAGAACTGGATCGGGTTCACGAAGAGCGTGAGAACGACGCGATCCGCCTCCTTGCGGGCGCGGTCGACGAGCGAGAGATGGCCCTCGTGGAGATAGCCCATCGTCGGTACGCAGGCTATGGTTTCGCCGCGGGCGTGGATTTCACGGGCGCACCGCTGCATTTCAAAAGGGGTCTTGACGATTTTCATGATCCTATTTCTCCCAGGAAGCCACACGGCGCACACGAATCGCATCGAGTACGGGAATGGAATCGCCGTAAAGCGTCCACAGGCGCCCTTCGACTTCGATTTCGGAACCGTCGAGTTCGAACCACTGCCCACTCAGTCCGATGATTCGGCAAATGGCCGCGGACTTCGAATAACCGGCCTTGTCAATGAGCTGGTAGCGCGTAAAGCCGGGGGCGCGTGCCAAGGAAAGTCTTTCTAGCCTTCCGTGGAAACGAACGGTCTCCCCCTGTCTTGGAACCGGCGCGAGGGCGAGACCGGCGAGAGCCGCCGGGAGCGGCTCGAACTTTTCTTCGCCTTTGGCGGCGCGCCCAATCACCGGACTTTTGACATTCGAACCTTCGGCCTTCGGCTTTTCAACCGCAGAAGGTACGATCGGCGCAGGGACGGGCTTCGGCGCGGGCGGAGGAGGAACGACAGGTGCGGGAACGGTCGCGACTGAAGCCGCAGCAAGTGCCGACCGGGAAGGGACTTCTGGTTTTTCCGCCCTCATCTGCCCTTTTGGACTTTTGGCCTGCGGAAGCGCAAGGACATAGGCGGAACTGACATAGAGCTCGGCAGTGGGAACGGGCGCGATGCGGAGCCAGTCTCCGCCGATGGCGCCGCGCAACTCAACCTTTTGGCCCTTTGGAACCTTGCCGACGGGCTTGAAATGCTGGCCCGGACCGCAACGGACATAGGTGTCGTCGGCTGTGACGACGCCGTCGCTGACGAGCGCGGCGAAAATCCAAAGATCCGTCGACGATGGTGGACGAACCTTGACCCATTCCGCACCTTCGGGAATGCCATCCGGCGCTAGAAGAGTCTCGCCTGCGGAAACCTGGCCCACGACCTCGGAATCGGCGACCGGACGCGAACGCAAATTGACATGGTCGCCCACCACCTTCAGCTCAAGCGGCGCGGCAAGAAGAGGGGCCGCAAAGAGGGCGAGAGCGAAAAACGCCAATGGGCGACCGAGGACCATGGTTGAAAACCACAGGAGACTGGCATCCCGTCCGAAAAGCCCCGCCCTGTTTGCTTTTCCTGTCTCCGCCATGCTTCGTCCTCGTCGTTCAACGCGGATAAGTGCGTTTCACGACTCCTCCTCGCCTAACGAAACCAAGCCTGTGCAACGAGGTCGGAATCTATCGGAGGGACACTAGGCTACTCGGCCGGCTTTGTCTTGCGAAGGCCCTGGCCCCGGTCACCCGGCTTCCACTGACCGCGCTCCATCAGGAGATTGATGCGTTCAAAGCGCTTCAGGACATTGCGCTTCGCGGTGATCTTGCTGGAACCCTTAAGGCTGCGATGCTGGCTCATGATGTATCTCTCTTCCTTGGGGGAGGCCAGACGGCCTCCCGAAAATTAGTATTGATTATTGTAGCAAAAAAATGGGAAAATGCCAGTACTATGTTTTCCAGGCTAAAACTCGACCGTCCGCTGGCGGTCTTCGACATCGAAGCCACGGGACTCAGCCCGCGGGCCGACCGCATCGTTGAACTTTCCGTCATCCGTACCGAACCTAACGGCCGCGAATCGACCTGCACCTGGCTGCTGAACCCCTGCGTTCCGATTCCGGTCGAGGCAACCGCCATACACGGCATCACCGACGAGGATGTTCGCGACTGCCCGACCTTTCTCGACGTGGTCGATGAAATCGATGCCTTCTTCGCCGACTGCGACCTCGGCGGCTACAATCTCATCCATTTCGACATCCCCATCCTCGAGGAGGAATTCCTCCGCTGCGGCCGCGATTTCCATACCGCCTCGCGGCGCATTCTGGACGCCCAGCGCATCTACCACATTAAGGAGCCTCGCGATCTCACGGCGGCTCTCAAGTTCTTTTGCGGACGAGACTTGGGAGAAGACGCCCACGGCGCAGAGGCAGACGCCCGCGCAACGCTCGAAGTCATCGAGGGCCAGTTCCGCAAGTACGACGACTTGCCCGTGACAATGGAGGCGCTCGACCAGGAGTTCAACCCGAAGGATCCGAGCTTCGTCGACCGCGCCGGACGCTTCGCCTGGCGCGATGGCGAACCCGTCGTGAACTTCGGCAAGAAGAAAGGCGCCAAGCTCCGCGAGCTGGCTGCGGAGAAGGACGGCATCACCTTCCTCAAGTGGATGATCAAGAGCGACTTCCCATCCGACACGCGCAAGATCTGCGAAGAGGCGCTCAAGGGCTCCTTCCCCAAAAGATCCGTTTAGGCGTTTGGATGCGGAGCCGAATCCAACTCCGCAGCGTTTCGGCTGCCCCCCGTTCCAGTTCCCTCCGTCCAATAACCGGAAGGCTCCTCCCTTGCTCCGCAACTTTCAGGCCATCATGTCGCATCACGGTACAAACATCGCGAAAAACGCCTTCGTCGTTGGGGCAATGACATTCGTCAGCCGCCTCGGCGGACTCATTCGCGAGCAGCTGATGGCGGCCTTTTTCGGACCGAGCGTCATCAAGTCGGCCTTTGACGTCGCCTTCCTCGTCCCGAACCTTTTCCGCCGGCTTTTCGGCGAGGGTGCCCTCTCCGCCGCCGTGATACCCCTCTATACGGAAACCCTGGAGAACGACGGCAAGGACGCCGCCGACCGCTTCGCCTCGCGTGTCGCCGCCGTTCTGCTCGCGTCGCTCGGCCTCATCGCCGCCGCGCTGATTCTTTTGTCCTTCCCTCTCGCCCGCTTCTTCGCCAGCCTCGTCCACGCCGACATCCCCGCAGCCTTTGCCTTCCTACAGGATCAGGAGCGCTGGCAGACGATCTTCCCGTTGCTCCGCATCATGCTCCCCTATGCACCGCTGATCTGCCTCGCGGCGCTGGCGATGGGGGTCATCAACTCCCACAAGTCATTCGCCGTCCCGGCACTCGCCCCGCTTTTCCTAAATCTCTGCTGGATTGCCGCGCTCGCCCTGGTCTGCCCCCTTCTGCCCAACGACCCGATGATCCGGATCAAGGCCGTCTCCTGGTCGATCGTCGTCGCGGGCGTCGTGCAAATTGCCGTTCAGCTCCCCGCCCTCGCGCGGCTCGGCGTTCCGATCCGCATCGACTTCCACTGGTCCGGCGACGGACGCCTGACACGCGTCTTCCACCTCATGGGCCCCGTCGCCTTTAGCGCGGGCGTCGCCCAGGTCAACATCCTCATCGACCGCTTCCTCGCCATCAAGACCGGCCCCTGGGGCCCTTCCGCACTCACATACGCGGAACGCCTCGTCTACCTCCCGCTCGGTCTCGTCGGCACCGCATTCGGCGTCGTACTCCTCCCCACTCTCGCCTCGCTCTTCGCGAACGGCGAACGCGTCGCCATGCGCCAGACCGTCGAGCGCGCCACCCGCAATGTCTTCTCACTCATGCTCCCCGCCTCCGTCGGCATGGCGGTCCTCGCGTACGCGATCATCTCGCTCGTCTACCAGTTCAAGGGCGGCATCTTCCAAAACGAGTCCACAATCCTCACCGGCCGCGCCCTTCTCGGCTACGCGCCGGGCCTTGTCCTCTTCGGCCTTGAGAAAGTCTTCACGCCCGCCTTCTACGCGGTCCAGGATACGCGCACACCCGTCCGCATCAGCATTGCCTGCATGGGGCTGAACATCTTCCTGAACATTCTCCTCATCTGGATTCTTCCGCCAGGCTGGGAACACATGGGTATCGCGGGGGCCACTGTAATCGCACATTTCTTCAATTGCTCCGCGCTTTTCTGGATTCTCAACCGACACCGCGGCCTCATCAGCCTCGGCGGAATCGCCCGCGGATGCCTCTCCGCAATCGCTGCCGCCGCTCTCATGGCGTGCGTCGCCTACGGCGTACACACCGGCGCGGCGGCCCTCCTGTCCGGGCATTTCGGCTTCAAGACGGCGCAAATCGCCGCAATGGCGGCGGCCGGCCTGTTCGCGGCGGCTATCTATCTCGGCGTCCTGCGCCTCCTCTGCCCGTCGGCCCTCCGCGAACTCCTCGGCTTCCTCCGTCGTCGGCGCGAAAAGCAAACGCATGGCGCATGACGCATCTCAGCTCCGTCAGGGCTGGGCAGCATCTTCCCACCGTCTTGCGGCAGGATCATCCGCATAACGCTTGCGGGACGACCGAAACGGAACCCGGGCTCGGCTGGCGCCTCGCCGGCAGCATCGATTTCGAAAAGTTAAATTCGTCGCCTACGGCGGGAACGGCGGCGCCAGAATCCCCTTCGATCGCCAGGCGGCCATTTCCACAAGGCCGAAGTTCCAGCTTTTTTCCTGGAACCTTGCGTGCGCCATTGGTCTGGCTTGCATCATGCTTCGGCATGGGCGCGAGTCCGGTGCGCACGGGGGGGGCTGGACACGCTTTCGGCCTGTTGCAATGCCCTGGCATTAGGCCAGTACGCCCGCAGGGCCGCTTCGCAGGCGCGGAGCGCGCCTGTCGCGCCCGGGGAATCCCACGCGCGGCGAGGCCGGCGTCCTGTCCGGCTCCAGAAGCATCGCAAGCATCCCGTCCAGATCCTTCTTCGTGTCCCGGCACCCCTCAAGCATCGCCTCCGCCCTTCTGCGGGCGCTAATCAATCCTGTTCCGCACCGTAGTTTCATTTCACCTTCGCCCTCCGTCTCCCGCGCCGTCCTTCTTGCCACCTCGACATTTAGTCCGCACCGTAGTTGCATGTCTCCTGCTCCACCCACGTCCCCGTCGTCGGATCGGCCTGAAACGCCCCCGCCGGGCGCCTCCGCCGCAACGAGCGCGTAGGCGACGGGCACGGGGTCCTCAAGGCCGACGGCCTGCTTGAAGCGCTTCGCCAGCGCCTTGTAGCGCATCACGGTGTGGTAGCGCCCGCCAAGTTCGGCGCAGTTCTCCCGAAGCCACTGCTTGACGCCCCCCCTGCGACCGGTAATCGTCCCGTCTGGGGCGCGGACGAGGCTGTTGTCGACATAGGCCTCGAGATCCTCCAGCATCGAGCCGAAGACGAGCATTTCGCGCGGGTTGCGGTGGATGCGCTTGAACTGCGCCAGAAGCGCCTCGGGCGTAGGGATGGGGTTGAGCGTGGTTCGCCGGCGGGTGCCGTGCCGCTCGTGCGCGAGGGCCTGGCGCCGCGCCTTTTCCCGCTCATAGTAGCCGGGGCGGCGGATCTTGCGCAGCGCGATGGCGATGAGGCGAGGCGCGAACCAGAGCGCCGCGACGGCGCTGACCGGCGCAAGCGCGACCATGCAGGCGGTAAGGTTGAAGGCGTCCTGGACGAAGCGGTGACTCATGTAGCGGTTCGCTTCGAACTCATCCTCGACGAAGGTGCCGATTCCTTTTCCGATCGTACGCAGGATGCCGAAATACAGGGCCATGCCGGGCAGGTCCTCCACCGGCATCAGTTCGTCCAATGAGCTTTGGGGTGCCTTTTTCTTCCTCATGCGAGTCTCCTTGATGTGCCGATCGTCCACTTTGGCGGCGGTTGACCGTCACGGCGTCAGTCGATCACTTTGCACAACAGAGTGTACCACGGAACAACTTGTAATGCAACTACGGTGCGGACTGAAATTGAATTATTATCGGAATTGCGT
>JAEEGL010813122.1_pt1 | contig 20235 bp, 19 predicted proteins | sample 9134231 | NCBI WGS metagenome assembly JAEEGL01 (sample SAMN16246548, study PRJNA631951) | gut metagenome | biome: gut microbiome; feature: rumen; material: fiber-attached | host: Bos | place: Iran: Karaj | collected 2018-10 | reverse complement strand
TTCCTAATACATAATAGTAAGAATTAGAAAGTGCATATTCTGTAACTGGAAGCACCTCTCCTACTTCAAGGAGGCCAGTGCGTTCCATTTTAAATTCCATCTGTCTCATTTTAAATATCTTCCTCGCGGGTAATAGTTCCATCAACTACAGAGCCTGTAGCTTTTCTAACAGAATGGACAATTCCAAAATCTGTAATACCATCCCAAATAAGCATGATACCTATTATTCTTGTAGCAAGACTAACTACCTGAAATGCGGCACCAATGCAGATAATTCCAAAGAGTATATTAACAGCCGCAAGTACAAAGCTAATCCAAAAATTAGAAGCCTTAGCTCTGGTAGCCTCAACCGCCATTCCTAAGTCCTGTACACCATGGATTACAAGAATTACGCCGATTGCAATTGGAATAATGCTTATTATCTTACCTGAGTCGTTAAACAGCCAAATTCCTACGATAAGTATCATCATACCAACAGCTATTCCAAGGGCATTATCTACGCCATGCTCAATAAGCTGATTTACAATAACAAATATTCCTGAAAGAATAATGATAACTGCTATCACCTTGCTTATAGTAGCCAAGCTTTCAACAGGAAATACTAAAAGCAAAATCCCAATGACCATAGTAAAAATTGCAGGTATTGTGATGTTAAGTCTAAACTCTTTAATCTTATCTTTCATGACTTATTTCTCCTTTTTGCTACCCCAGAATCCAATAGCAACTGTACCAGGGCCAGTATGTGCGCCAATAGTAGGACCAATATCGAAAATACGAACCTTTTCCTTCATGTTAGGGAAAGCTTCTTCTAACATATCTGCTACTTCCTTCGCATCCTCGTAGCAAACAGAGTGAGTTATGAACATGTTCTGGTCATAATCTGCACCATTTTCAACACGTTCCTTGATAGCTGCAAGACAAGCCTTCTTAACCATCTTCTTACCACGGCATTTCTGTCTAGGAATAAGCTTTCCTTCGTCATTAATGTTAAGAAGTGGGCAGATGTTAAGAGCTGTACCAAACCAGCCGGAAACCTTTGAAATTCTTCCACCTCTGATAAAGAAGGTAAGGTCTGTTGTAAAGAACCATGTGTTTTGATTCTGGATATGTTCATTAGTCCAGTTTACAAGCTCATCAAAGCTCATTCCTTCATCACGAAGTGTTGCAAGCTTATCCATTAAAAGAGCGTAGCCTGCTGATGCTGTTAAGCTATCAATAACAACTATCTTTCTGTCAGGAAACTCCTCTGAAAGCTCTTCTGCCGCGATGCGTGCCGAATTAATAACACCCGAAATACCACTTGATAATGTTAAATGAAGAACATCTAATCCTTTTTCAAGGAAGCCTCTAAAGTAAGCTGAAAATTCCTCTGCATTAACCTGTGATGTTCTTGTCATGGCACCATCTACCATTCTCTGGTAGAAATCCTTAGCCGAGATAGATTTAAACAAATCATCTGTATATGCCACATCATCTAAATAATAATGAAAGCAAATGTGTTCAAGATTTTTTTCTTTTAAATATTCCTCTGTAGTGTCTACAGTAGAACAACAACTGATAACATATTCTCCCATAATATTACCTATTCTTTCTATATACTATAACCTGTTTGAGTATACCCCAAACACCTATTTCAATGCAACCTTTACCCCAATACTTCGTATAGAACAAATAAGCCGGTGAATTTCTTCACCAGCTTATCGTGATATATTATATGGAAGGATTTATGAAAAAGAAATTTACTTGTTTAAGCGGATACTTACAACTGAGCACTTAGGAAGTGTAACCTTGATGCCTTCAGCTGTCTTTGAGTAATCCTTAAATTCCTGTTCTTTAACAACCTCTGGGTTCTCGAATGTGTTGTGTGCGGCCATTGAGCCTGTAACATAAACAGCTTCGCAAACATTATATGAACCGCCGTCCTTTGTAAGCTGAATTTCTACATCCTCTGTAGCCTCAAGAGAGTTGTTTGTAAGTGTAATTGTGATAACACCGTTCTCATCCTCAGATACTGATTCAAATACCTTTGGAAGCTCGTTCTTACCACTTCCTACTGTGCCATTTTCAAGTAGGTCACTGCCAAGAAGAGTAGCACCCTGGTGGTGACGGAACATCTTGAATACATAGTAAGTAGGTGTCTTAATCATCTTCTCGCCATCTGTAAGCATTACAGACTGGAGAACGTTGATCATCTGTGCAATACATGCCATCTTTACTCTGTCAGCATGCTTATTGAAAATGTTAAGGTTCATACCAGCTACAAGTGCATCACGCATTGTGTTCTGCTGATATAAGAAGCCTGGGTTTGTGCCTGGCTCTACATCTGTCCAGATTCCCCACTCATCAATCATGAGGCCAATCTTCTTTTCTGGGTCATACTGATCCATGATTGCACCGTGCTTGTTGATAAGCTCTTCCATGAAGTAGCTACGCTTAAGTGTCTGGTAGAATACTTCCTCTGTGAAATCTGTAGCACTTCCCTTGATATTCCAATCGTCCTCTGTCTCAGGAAGTGTATAGTAATGAAGTGAAAGACCATCCATAAAGCCGTGGAACTGTGCAGGAGTGTGGTCGAAGCAAGTATCAAGCACTTCCTTAGTCCAGTGATAATCATCTACGTTAGCACCACAAGCAATTTTTGCGATAGGCTTGTTTCCATTGTAGTTTCTTACATAAGTCTGATAACGTCTGTACTCATCTGCATAGTGCTGAGGACGCATGTTTCCGCCGCAGCCCCAGTTTTCATTACCAACACCAATATAATCTACTACCCATGGCTCCTCGTGACCGTTCTTCTTACGAAGATCAGCCATTGGAGAAACACCATTGAATGTCATGTACTCTACCCATTCGCTCATTTCGCGAACAGTACCTGAACCTAAATTCGCATTTACGTATGTCTTACAGCCAAGCTGTCTACAAAGCTCGAAGAACTCATGTGTACCAAAGCTGTTATCTTCTACAACACCACCCCAGTGTGTGTTAATCATTTTCTTACGATTTTCCTTTGGACCAATTCCGTCCATCCAGTGATACTCATCTGCGAAGCATCCACCTGGCCAGCGAAGAACTGGTACCTTCATCTCTTTAAGAGCTTCTACTACATCTGTACGCATACCATTTACATTAGGGATGTCGCTGTTTTCGCCAACATAAAGTCCTTCGTAGATGCAGCGTCCTAAGTGCTCAGAAAAATGTCCATAGATTTCTGGAGCAATTGTGCTCTTCTTGTTTTCATTGTTGATTACTAATTTTGCCATATTCTCTCCTTTAGTCCGCCATTTAATCAGCCAGTGTGTGAATTAGTTTTTAACCCTTAACCGCACCTGCTGTCATACCGTCGATGATGTACTTCTGGAAAATGAGGAAGATTATAAAGATTGGTAAAATTCCGAACATTGAACCTGCGATAAGTACATCGTAGTTGTTGCCGTATGGTGTTAAAAGTGTATTAAGTCCAATTGGAAGAGTAAACTTCTCTGCTCCCTTAAGTACAAGAAGTGGCCAAAGAATAGCGTTCCATGCACCCATTGCACTAAGAATACCCATTGAAGCAAAGGCTGGCTTTGCAAGTGGAAGGATGATTCTTACAGAGATACCGTATTCGCTACATCCATCGATACGTGCTGCATCAAGCAAGTCCTTTGGAAGTCCTGAAAGGTACTGTCTAAAGAAGAAAATTGTTGATGCGGAGCAAAGTCCGATAATGATAACACCTACATAAGTATCAATAAGCTTAAGTGCGATGATTTCCTTATATAATGGAAGCATAAGGATTTCAAAAGGTACCATCATTGTTGCAAGTACGATTGTAAAGAGTGCATTCTTGAATCTGAACTCATACATTGTTAATCCATAAGCAACAAAATAGCAAATAATAAGTGTAAGTGCTACCGAAATAATGGTAATTAATAACGAATTCTTGTACCACATGAAATACTTAATACTGTCGGCATTTCCACTGAATAAGTATTTATAGTTGTTAAGATTCATTGTAGTTACATTCAAATCTACAGAAAGTCCTCTACGAATAAGTTCTGTACCAGGTCTGAATGATGCAAGTAAACCTGCGAAAACAGGAAATATAATAATGAAACAAAGGATAACGAAAAATCCTGTTCCAAGTACTGTGCCTACTACTCTTTTAGGAGAGCTAGCCATAGTCTTTTGCTTTGCCATATTAATCCTCTCCCTTCTTGAATGTACCGTTCATGATAAGCTGTGCAAAGTTGATAATAAGAGCTACTACAAGAAGTACTACACCTACTGCACATGCGTATCCCATATCGTTCTTTTCAATACCACGCTTGTATAAGTAACCTACAATTGTAAGACCGATGTTGTTTGGTGATGAATTTCCTGCCCATAACATGTATGACTCAAGGAACATTGCAAGACCAGCGTATACTGAAATTGTAAGAACATAAACTGTTGTAGGCTTAAGAAGTGGAAGTGTTACATACTTGAACTTCTGCCATCCTGTTGCACCGTCAATATCGGCAGCTTCATATAATGAAGTATCGATTGATTTAAGACCTGAAAGGAAATAGAGCATATTTACACCTGTCCATCTCCAGCAGGCTACGATTAAGAGGGCGAGCATACCTGACCAACCCATTTTTAACCATTTATATGTTCCAAGGCCTAAAGCCGCTGTAATCATGTTCATCTGACCTGTTGTATATTCTGTAAACATCAGGCGGAATAATGTACCAGAAATAACTACTGATGTTAAAGCTGGCATGTAAAGAATTGCCTTCCATACGCCCTTAGCTTTTACTAAATTGCTATCAAGAAGAACAGCAAAAAGCATTGGGAATGGAATAAGAAGGACTAATGTAAAGAACATGTATTTAACGCTGTTCCATACCGCAATATGGAATACATTATCCTTAAGAAGCTTTGCATAGTTAGCAAAACCAATCCACTCAGATTTAATTGCTCCAATATCCTGGAAACTCATTGTGAAAGCTGTGATAAGTGGGTAAACCCAGAAAATGAAAAAGCTTAAAATAAAAGGTAAAACAAATACATATGGTGCCACCTTTTGAGAGTATAAAAAGTTCTTGATTTTCATAATGCACCTTTCTCCATTTTTAAAAATAGGGCTGCCTGCCGAAGCAGGCACCCCTTAATATTACTGCTCCATGTCTATAGCGTCTTGTGCCTCCTGAAGGGCATCATCGATTGAGTAGTCTGGATCTTCAAGCACTTCATTAAGTGTTGTTGTGCAGAGATACTCGTTGATTGTTGGGCTGATAGATACAACTGAAATCTTACCAATGTTGTCCATTCCGATATCGCTTAATACATCGTATGGATAGTTGATGAAGAACTGGTTGTACTGGTTGTTATCATCATGTGCGAATGCTTCATCACCCCAAAGAGCTGTGTTACATACATCAAATCCAAGTGTATCCCAGATATGCTGCTCACCAGCTTCTGACATCTTAGCCCAGCATGTGAACTCTGCTGCAAGCTCCTTGTTAGCAGACTGCTGTGTTACAACTGTACCTGTACCACCTACACCGACTGAACACTTTTGTCCCTCTTTGAATACAGGACACTTAGCGATATACCAGTTACCCTTTTCATCAGGCATGTAGTTTGTGAAACGTGACATATACCACATTGCCTTAGGGAATGAAACGATGTTTCTATCCATAATATTCTGGAAACCAGCTTCAAGGTCAACGTGACCATCTGGAGAAACCTCAGCAAATCCTGACTTTAACCATGACTGCTGCATTGAAAGCATTTCCTTAACTGAATCAAGCTGAACGTTTGCTGGACCTTCGAAACCGCCTGTCCAGTCATCACCGTACTCAGCCATTGCAATCCAGAGCCAATCAACTCCGCCTGTATCAACTGATGTAAAGTACTTTGTATCATCTCCTAAAGCTGTAAGGTATTCATTACCAAGTGCTTCGTAATCTTTCCATGTCTTAACTGCATCAATCTTTGCAATTACTTCATCCTGGCTAAGGCCCATTGCCTCAGACATTGCTGCAACGTTGTAATACATTACTGTTGCACCTACGTGGTATGGAGCACCGTAGTAGTTTCCATCCTCACCCTGATATGTTTCCATTCTTGCAGGAACCATTGTATCAAGGTAATCCTTAGCGTAATCGTTAAGTGGTACAAGCCACTGATCAAGACCTTCAACTACGTTAGGGAACTGACCAACTTCTACATCACAGATATCTGGAGCACCTGTGCCAGCCTCAAGAGCTGTAAGAAGCTTTGTGTGCATATCACCATAAGGATATGTTGTACATGTAATTTCGATTGTGTTGTCTGGGTGTTCCTTGTTCCACTCCTCTGCCATTACACCGTAGTGCTGACCGTGAAGTTCAACGAATGTCCACATATCAAGATGTGTACCGTTTGGATCACCAAAAGTATTTGTTACTACTTCAGACTCAGCTGATTCTTCAGCTGTCTCATCGGCTGCTGCATCTGGATCTACCCCACCTTCTGATGCTGCACCGCCACAGCCAACAAATAAGCTAGCTGCCATTGATGTGCAAAGTAAAGCACTAATCAATTTCTTCTTCATTCTTCTCCTCCTTTTGACTAAAGAACTGATTATTTAATAATTGCTTAGAGTCTTCAATTTGTAGTAAAATTGACAGAGGCTTGTAAGCCAATTTCACTGCTTTTCGTAAAACTCATCAACGATTATGTTATTATTATAAATCCCTATTATGATAAGTCAATAATTATTTTAGTTTTTTCTAAAGTATTTTGGATGTTCTTTTATTATTCACAATTTCGATATATTGTTTTTGTCTATTTTGAACAATTAATTTAATATTTTTTGCTTTTTACTTGTTTCATGACATATAAATTTACTTTTTTCTAAAATAATTAGCCAGTTAAGTCACAGTTTTATTGACAGTATATGGGAGAAAAATTATAATTAGGGAATAATATTTTAGAATAATTTAAAAAGGAGCAGTGTCATGATTCACATCACTTCGCTGGATGATGGTCTTGAATTATTTAAAGCCTTAGGCTCTGACGTACGAATCCAGATTTTAAACATACTATTAGAAAATGACCATATGAGCATGAATCAGCTTGCTACTGAATTAAAGCTTTCAAACGGTGCTCTAACAGGTCACATCAAAAAATTAGAAGAATGCGGTCTTATTTCCACATCAAATGAATCTGCCAGCCATGGTAATTCAAAGATTTGTTCAGTTATACAAGACAAAATTGTTATAGAAATAGAAAAGCCAGAAGAGCTTACAAACGCATTTACTACAGATATTAAGGTCGGACAGTTTTCTAAATATGAGATTTGCCCTACTTGCGGATTGGCTAACAGCCAGTCAGTTATTGGAGAAATCGATGACAGCAGATACTTTAGTCATCCTGACCACTTCAACGCTGATATACTTTGGTTCACAAAGGGCTATGTAGAATACTCTCTTCCAAACCTTATACCTAGCAACAACAAAATCACTCAGATATCTATTTCCTTTGAGATTTCATCTGAGGCACCAGGCATTGATAACAACTGGCCTAGCGATATAACCTTTTCTCTTAATGGTAAAAAGCTTGGCATGTGGACCAGCCCTGGAGATTTTGGTGGTGACATCCGTGGAATGTTTACACCAGATTGGTTCCCACCTAACTGGAATCAATACGGTTTACTAAAGCTTTTAGTTGTAAATAAGCATGGAACTTTCATTGATGGTCTACAGATTTCAGACATTACAATTGAGGATTTAGAGCTTGCTCAGGGAGCTCCACTTGATTTCAGAATTGCAGTAGAGGATGATGCAGAACATATTGGAGGTGTTACACTCTTCGGAAAGACCTTCGGTAACTATGGACAGGATATCCGAGTTGCTATCAACTATTGCCCTATTAACAAATAATATGACACAAATAAAGCCCCGCCAGATTCGGCGGGGCTATTTTGGTATTTACCACTTTTTACGAGGACAACGGGATACCTTTGCAGTGGCGCGAAGCTCAACGTAACAGCCACATGCCATGCATGTGCCTTCGTTTAGCTTATCGCAGCCTTTGCATATATCCAGGCGGCTTTCATATTCTTCATCGCTAACTATATCTTCTGCCTTTAAAGCCGCCTTGTATTTTTCTATCATAGATGTGTCTGCATCAATCATATCTCTAAGCAGACATCTAGTACATACTCGATTATTAATCATAACTAAATACTGGTCTTCCATCCTGCCACTTAAACTTCATAAGCATTGCATGGCGATTAGGATTGTAAAGTGGGTCTCCTACTATTTCTGTTTCTGTTCTGGCATGGTAAACAAGAATATCGTTACCATCCTCATCTACAGTAAATGAATTATGGCCTGGTCCATATACCACATGCTCTTCTGAAGACTTAAGTACTGGATAGCGTTCCTTTTTCCATGATAATGGATCAAGCAAATCGCTGTCTTCATCTGCTGTAAGCATACCCATACAATAGTTCACACCTGTATCGCTGGCTGAATATGTCATAAAGATTTTGCCATTGCGCTTTATTACTGATGGGCCTTCGTTTACCCAGAAGCCATGACGCTCCCAGTCATAATCAGGAGTTGTAAGTAATACCTGATCTGTTTCAAGAGTATAACCATTTTTCATGCGGGCAATGTAAAGATTAGAAATCTGCTTACCTACACCAGTCTTCTCTGCCCAAATGTAATACCAGTTTCCATGATTTTCAAAAACTGTAGCATCAAGTGAAAATGACTCAAATGAGAACTCATCTGTTTCTGCTCTAGTCATTTTACCTTTTTCAATCCATGGGTCACGCATTGGGTCGTCGCCCTGACATTCTAGTACGTATGGACGAATCTTCCAGATATCCTCCATCTCGCCACCAGCATAATAAATATACCATTTTCCAAAAAGGAAATGAAGCTCCGGAGCCCAGATGTGCTTAGACATTGGACCAGATTCATGCTTATGCCAGATTTCAATTTCCTTTGCTTCCTTTAAGCCCTCAAGACTTCCGCTACATCTTAAAACTATTTTGTCGTATTCTGGCACTGAAGCTGTAAAGTAATATTTGCCATTTGTATGCTTGTAAACATAAGGATCAGCACGCTGTAAAATCCAAGGTTTGTTGTATTCAAAAAATTTGTCCATTTTAATTATTGCTCTCCTTCTATTCGTATTTTACTCCCCAAACAGATTCATTGCTGCCTACTGCTGAGAATGTGAACACATCTGTGCCTGCTTCATCCTTCATCTTGCAGAAAACTCCACTATAATCTTTGTCGGAAAGTGAAATGCGCATGTAGTAGGTATTGTCCTTCATAGTCCAGGTTCCTGATACCTCTTCTCCTTCCACCGAACCATCTGCATTTAAATAGATGATTCTTGGATTTGCAATTTCATTAGAGATATCTGTACCTTGGTTGACAAAGTAGTATCTTCCTACCACATCATCCTTGCTATAGCCTGAATCAGAAACAGTCTCCCCCTGTGTCTGATATGGTAAATCGCAAGGCCAGCCTTCTTCATTCATTAGCATCTGATGAACTCTTGGGGAATGATTTTCTGTACCATCATTAAATCTAGTGTGATAAACTACATACATTTTGCCATCGTCATCTATAAAAGCTGAATTATGACCGGTTGCCATGTATGCTTTATCCAAGCTAGGAAGCTTGTAGTTACCTGAAAGCTTTAGGCCAAAGTTTTGGTGCATGGCACTCTTAGTAGGGTAAGAGCCATTCATATCTACGTATTCTCCATCCACTGTCTTTGAACGGAATACTCTGATTTGGTATCCACCATTGCTGGTAAGACCACCGTAGGAAACAAACAGATAATAGTAATCTGTTGCCTCGTCATACATAATGTAAGGTCCTTCTATAGAAATATGACCTCCACCTAAAAGCTTCTTGCCAAAGTAAGCATCCACATTGTTTGCTTCATCTGCTTTTGGATGTATTACAAGACCAGTTGTAGGGTCAAGCTCTAACAGATAAATACCACCTGACCATGAGCCGTAAACCATCCACATCCTATCGTCCTTGTCATAGAACACTGTTGGGTCAATGGCGTTTGGGTAATCCTCATAGTTATAGGCGCCGCCCTTAATGTAATGCTTTTTCACATAATCGGCATCTACGTAATCTAGCACATCTGTTGATTCAACATTCTTGCTGGTAAAGCCTGAATAGATAAGTGAACCCTGCCATTCAAATGGTCCCTCTGGCGAAGTGCTTGTACCAAAACAAAGATTAGATGCATTAAAGGTGCTGGAGCAACAATAATACATGTAATAAAGCTTTGTTGTTTTGTTGTAGATAACATCTGGTGCCCATACATGTGTGCCACCATCATCTGTCTTGATAATACTGTCCTTCGAACCTGCATAATTAAATGCATCGTCAGCCACATCATAAATCTGACCATAAACAGGATTTGTTTTCTTATATCCATCTGCAATGGTCTCCCAATTTAGTAAATCGGTACTTTTAGCAGCTGTCATGTGTGAACCGTATATGTAATATGTTCCGTCTACTTCTAATATGGATGGGTCATGGACAGAAACGCCCGAAGATACGTCGCCTGTGGCGATGCCATCATAGCTAACTGTGAAATTTTTGTTTTCAGAACCTGAGCATGCCACAAGACTTCCCATCATAGAAACTAACAGAACACATGAAATTAATTTCTTCATGCTTCTATCTTTCCTCCATTTTGTCTTATTGCCTAAGCATCAAGCCCCTAATATATGCTTAAGCCTTTTGGTAAATGTCCTACCAAAAGTCTAAAAATAATATAGCAGATTTGTTTTAGGTATACAATAATTATTTCATATTTATTTAAAATAAACTTCAAAAAAAGAGCTCTGCGTAACACGCAAAGCTCTAAACATATTTGTATTAATATTATTTGTTAGATCTTCTCCAGATGTGCATCTTCTCTGCTTCTGCGATAAGCTCATCTCTGAAGTCTGGGTGAGCGATAGAGATAATAGCCTCTGCACGCTCCCAAGCTGAAAGCCCCTTAAGGCAAACCTTACCATATTCTGTAACAAGATAATGTGTGTTTGCACGTGTATCTGTAACGATAGAACCATCAGCAAGTGTAGGACGGATACGGCTCTTTACTGTGCCATCCTTTGTTGTGAATGTAGATGAAAGACATACAAAGCTCTTACCACCGTTTGAAAGATAAGCGCCAAGTACGAAGTCAAGCTGTCCGCCTGCACCAGAGATGTGCTTTGTTCCAGCTGACTCAGCATTAATCTGACCATATAAATCTACATCAACGGCGTTGTTGATAGAGATAAAGTTATCAAGTGCTGAAATCTGACGGATATCGTTAGTGTAATCAACAGGTGCGCTCATAAGCTCTGGGTTTTCATCCATGTAATCGTACATCTTCTTTGTACCAGCACCGAAAGCGTATGTCTGACGGAATCTGTCGATGTTCTTCTTAGAACCGTTAATCTTACCAGCCTTTGCAATGTCTACGAATGCATCAACGTACATTTCTGTATGAACACCAAGATCCTTAAGGTCTGAATCAGCAATCATAGCGCCTACTGTGTTAGGCATACCGCCGATACCAAGCTGTAAGCATGCACCGTTTGGAATCTCCTCAACGATAAGCTTAGCTACTGCCTTATCTACATCTGTAGGAGCACCGCCTGCGCCCATCTCTGAGATAGCTGGGTTGCTGCCTTCTACGATAGCATCAACCTTTGAAATGTGGATGCCTTCCTCAAAACCACCAAGGCAACGTGGCATGTTCTCGTTAACTTCTACGATGATGTGCTTAGACTTTTCAACTGCAGCCATAAGATGTGATGCGTTAGGACCGAAGTTAAAATATCCATGATTATCCATTGTTGTTGTCTGAATCATAAGAACATCGTTTGGCTCGATGTGCTCACGATAGTATCTAGGAAGCTCAGAGTATCTGATAGGTGCATAGTATGAGCAGCCTCTTGCAATAAGCTTACGCTCGATACCACCCATGTGCCATGAGTTCCAGCAGAAATGCTCACCTGCATCTTCTCTTTCGAAGATAGCTGGAAGCTTCATTAAAATACCGCCACGAACCTTTACATCACGTAATTCATCTGTACGTGCTGCAAGTGCCTTATCAAGTGCGTCTGGTGTACCTGTACACCAACCGTAATCTACCCAATCTCCGCTCTTTACAACCTTAACAGCTTCTTCTGCTGTTGTAAGCTTGCTTTTGTATTCAGCCTGAAAATCCATAATAAACCTCCGCTCGTTAAAAAATTATCAATTTATTATATTTTATCACTTTACACTTCCCACTTCAATATTAGTGGTATAATAAAGATAGAATTTCATCAGGAGGTAAGACTATGGCTAAACAAGAAATTGAAGTTGCTGGTGCACCAAAACAGGTTACCATTACCCCTTTTGAGCATCACACAAAATATCATGAAACAGATTTGCAGGGTGTTATTCACACCTCTAATTATCTTAATTGGATAGAAGACGCCCGAATGAACTTGATGGAGCAGATGGGTCTTTCATTTAAACAGATGTTAGACATGGAGATTAGTTCTCCAATGATTTCCCACTCCATAGAATACAGAAGTGAAGTTAAATTTGACGAAACTGTTGTGGTAGAAACAAAGCTTTTGTCCTATGATGGGCATGAAATGGAGGTTAGCTATCGTATTTACGATAAGGCTACTGGAGAAGACAGGGCCGTAGCACGTACCACCCACTGCTTCATAGACCGCAGTGGCATCCCAATTTCCATGAAGCGTGCTTATCCAGAATTAGACACAAAATTCTTCGAATTTAAATAGTAATAAATATAAAAAATAACAGCCACCCCGTTACGGTCACAAGCCATAATATTTCTCCACTCAGCTAAAATGCTTCGCTTGAGAAATATTAGAGCTTGTTACCTACGGGGTGGCTGTTATTTTTTCCTTATTATTCTATTGACCCTTCGCTCCGATTTCCATCAAAAGGTTGATGAGTTCAATATCGGATTCCTGGACACGAAGGTTTGTCTCAAGCTTCTCACCGTTTGGGTCTGTAACTGCGATTTCGATGATTGACCCTGGTGTCATTGCCTTTGTGCGGGCTGCGCCAAAAAATGGAAGCAGCTTTGGATGATTCTGATTGAATTTTGCTGCTGCACTTCTTACTCTTAATAAATCTGCTGGATTAAATGCCATAACAATTCTCCTATTTAAATTAGGTACTTACGTAGTAATCTACGTAGCTCCTCTTCTTTGATAGGCTTTTCGATATAATCGGTAAAGCCTAAGCGTTCATATTCTTCCTTTGCGCCTACTACTGCATTAGCAGTTTGCATGATAAGAGGTGTGTCTTTGTTAGGATTGTCCTCAAGAGAATCTAAAATATCCTTTAGCTCCACACCATCCATGCCAGGCATCAAATGGTCAATGAATATAATATCATATTTTTCATCTTTTATCTTCCCAATCGCTTCAATTCCACTGATGGCTGTATCTACAGTAATATCTGTGTTGCTTAGTAGCATAGAAAATACTCGAAGGTTGATGGCCACATCATCTACAACAAGAATCTTTCCAATCAAATCGAAGATTTCATGTCTGTCGGCTATACGTCTATCACCGTTAGGTCCCATAGAGAAAATGCCGCATGGCTCAATTGAACGAATCTCCTGAGGTATTACTACGGTAAAGGTTGTGCCCTTTCCAAGCTCTGATTCAACTGAAATAGAACCGTCCATCAACTCTACCAGCTGCTTTGTAATAGTAAGTCCCAGTCCTGTTCCCTCAATCCTTTTATTCTGGAATTCCCCAACACGTCTAAAGGAATCGAAAAGATATGGGATGTTTTCTTTGGCAACACCAATACCTGTATCGCTAACCTGTACGATAAGAAGAAGTCTTCCTTCAAAAATCTTGCCCTTGATTGAAAGTGTAATACGACCCTCTGGTGTATACTTTACAGCGTTTGTCAGAAGATTGGTGACAACCTGAATAATTCGCTCCTTGTCCCCTCGAAGAACTGATGGTAAAACATCGCTCATATCAACTTCGAAGGCAAGCCTGCTGGCTTTGGCTCTAGGTCTGACTAATGCATAGCACTCTCTTACCATATCAAGAAGCTCATAATCCTCTTCCACGATTTCAATTTTGCCTGCATTAACCTTTGCTAAATCTAAAACCTCGTTTACGATGCTAAGAAGATAATTGCCTGCGCTATTAACATCTCTGGCGTACTCAAGAATATTTTCTTCCTTGCTCTCCCTAAGTATCATTTTGTTCATGCCCATGATAGCGTTGATTGGTGTACGCATTTCGTGAGACATTCTTCTTAGAAATGCAGAGCTGGCCTCCTGTGCCTGAACTGCCGCATACATGTCTCGCTCCATTGAACGGACATTGGTAAGAGCTCTTACATAAGACATTACTATCATGAATAATAGTCCCAAAAGAATTATTATTCTATTCATGGTTGTAGGATGATTTCTGTATTCGTAAATCTGAATCACCCCTGCAGTTACAGCGCCAAGAACTCCCACTACTTCTGGGAAGATACTTCTAATATAGCCTTGAATAAAATCACACACACATGTAATTACAAATATAACAACTGAAAGCATAATTCCAATAAAAGCAAATGGAAGCAGCTCGCTTAAATCAGTATTGTTGAAGGCCTGCTGAATGATTCCGATGTAAGCCACAAACAAAACCAGCACCTCTACAATCATATAGAAGATTCTGTATCGGCAATCCTGAATTCTGTCAAAATACATTAACATGATGAAAGGTAAAATCATCAAGCTAATATAAGTAATATATGAAATTAATGAAAAGTTTGGTGCGATAAACTGACGGGCAGATGATTCCGATAACGCCCATAGACCTGCACACATTACGCCCCATCCTGCATAGAATAAAGGCAGTGTCTTGTTATAAGAAAGCTTTACCATAACTCCTATAACAAATGCTATAAATCCAAGAAGTAATAGCATTAAAGATAGGAATAAAGGAAGCTTCTCCCTATCAAACAAATCATTTACAATACCAAGCTGTGTTCCTATTTTGACTGTGTCTAGTACGCCTGAATAGTTATTGTTACCAGTAAATTCTATTCGAAGAGTTTTCCCCTCGTCAGCCTTTTTAACTGGAACAAACATCAATGCTCCTGGGCTGTTACTTCCAAAAAGTCTTGTATCAGCAGTTGAGTATTCATACACAAGCTTATCGTCTATGAAAGCCACCACATCCTGCTTTTTTGAATCGAATGTAACAAACAACCTGTCGGCAAAAACTCCAGTAATTTTCTTTTGAATTACCAGCTTGTGTTTTGATGTAAGTTCATATTCCCCAGGCAATTGGATATCTACCAAACTGCCATCAGGTGCTACTCTCTGCCAATCTGTGCTGTAATCCGCCAACGAAAAATCTGAATAGGTTCTTTCGTCAGGCAATACATTCTCACCTATAATCATAAGGGCTATAACAAACCCGTATAAAATCAATCCACATGTAATAATAATCTGAAAGACAAATCTGCTTGTTTTCTCCATATCAATTCCCCATTTTCTAAGCTTTAGATTTATTGTAATATTTCAGAACACCTAAAACAACAAGTTACGAAAATTGTCACAGAATTTTAAACATTATCACTACTATTAAATGATATACTAAATCTGTATGAAGTAACATCAGGCCAACTACAAACCAGGAGGTGTGATATGGCTAGTTCAGAACAGATTGCAAGAGAATATTATGATACAGGAATGGAGCTTATTCATGCTAACAGCATGGAGCCTGCAATAGACAATTTGAACATGGCATTGTCCATTTATGAGGAATTGGACGACCATGTGTCATACATTTGGACCATCAGAGGGCTTGCCATTGCCTATGGCATTCTTGGATATGATAGCAAAATGCTCCACAAAAGCCTTGCTGCCCTTAACTACATTGATAAAAATGGGGTTCAAGGGGCCAAGCATTTCTTCTATACTGCAATCTGCGATAGATACATGATTCTTGGTGATTATGATAGCGCCATTAACTATGGAAAAATGGCTCTTCAGGATTTAGAGGATCACGGAACTGATTTTCCTAACGAGCCTCATTCTTATATGGTTGTCTGCATGAACTTAGCTTACTCATACTTACATATTAATAGGTATCCAGATGCAGAAGTATTTTTAAAACGCGCAATAGAAATTGCCAAGAAAAATGATTTGCATCACCATGACCTTAGCCTATCAGTTTTAAATGCTAATCTGCATTATCGCATAGGCGATAATCAATATGTTTACGACCATATCGATGAATTAGTTACATTTATAAAAAACAATAGAATTACAATCCAGGATTATATTCAGGATTTAAAGCTTCTTATAGAAACCTTCTGCGGAATGCATGAATTTGAAAGAGCTGAAGCTGTGGCTACCAGCTTAGAGTCAACTGCCACAATATCAAACGATGTTCGCATGAAGCTTAACGCAGCCCAGCTATATATGCTGGTTTACAAGAATAGTGGTGACACTGAAAAATATCATAATGCCTGCGTAAAATTTGCAGAGGGAACCATCGCTGTAAAGGAAGCAGAAGCAACAGAACATCTTTTAGAGATGGACACAGCAATCGCATTGTCTATTGCCGATACACCTTTAGATTTATTATAATCTCTTCTATGGAGATTAATGAATCATGAAGAAAAAACTTGGAATCACACTAATCATTATTTTTGCAGTGGCTATTTTTATCAAGGCTGAGCTTGATTTTAACCCATCTGTCAGGGTTCTTGCCTCTGTTATCAATTTCTCAGAGTCAACACTTAAAAGTGATGACTACTTAGCTTACAATATCGATTTGAAGGATTTATTCCGAAACTACACCAATGCTGATGTTAGATATTCTGGAAGCGCCTATATTAAACAGCTTAAGAGCTTTCCATATTCTATCAGCGGTAGTATCAGGGGCGAACGTTCACCAGAGCAGAAAAAGTTTTCCTGCAAGGCCGATTTGGATGTTCTTGTATTGAATGTTGGCAAAATGGACCTTTATGCTAAAGACAGCAGCGTGTATCTTGTTGCCCCTATGCTTGGGGATATTGCCTTTGGCTTTGATACTGGTGAGAATCTATTCCTTAAAGCTCCAAATCTTAACAACGATATTAATAGAGAATGGTTTCATAGTAACAAAAAGAACATCTACAACTTTGTCCGTAGCATTGATATCGAAAAAACCGGCGTAATATATGTAGATGAGGATGGAACCAAGGCGGAGGAATTTGCCATCGTAATTCCAGAAGGTGAAGGTGATTTCATCTGGCAGCTTCTTGGAATGGACGCACCTGACCACGATATTAAATGCTCTATCTTTTTGGATAAATTTAACCACACAAGAAAGCTTGTATTCGACCTTTCTTATAAAACAAAGGGTGCCTACATTTCTATCTACGGTAAAAACCTTAGCACATTAGAGCTTTTCAGCCCTCTTCCAGATAACGAACGAGTTACTGCTACTATCAAACGTGATGGCAATTCAAACTACACTAACGCATACATTGACAACATTACCTACAACACCAGCGCTGGTGATACCTTCACTGTTGATTGCGGAGTTCTTTTAAATTATGTGGAAAACGGCATCAATGTAGAAATGACAAATGTTACTGTAGCCAAAAACGAATCCCCTCTTGCTGAAGGCTATGTTAAGGGCAAGGTTCAAACTGTTGAGAACATGGGAGATGTATTTGAAAATGCCCATGCCGATTTAGATAATGTCACTATTATCGATTGGGATACAATAAAAAATGACACCGCCTCATTCATAGACGATGTCATTTCTCAAGCTCGTGATAATGTAGATATATTTGATTTATTCGACTAACTAAGCTTCCCCTGGAAAGCTTCCTAAAATCTTATAAAGCAATCCGTAAAGCTGTTCAGTCTCAGTAGGCGATAGCTGAACACATTTGCCCATTTTAGCAGGTATTTCACATGCCTGCTTTTTTAATTCCAATCCTTCCTTTGTCAAAGTGATAATAAGATTTCTCTCATCATCCTTTGAACGGCTTCGCTTAACATATCCCTTCTGCTCAAGCTTCTTAAGCACAGGTGTAAGTGTGCCGGAATCCAGGAAAAGTTTGTCGCCAAGAGCCTTAACTGTAATCTCCTCTTCCTCCCATACTACCATCATAGTGATGTACTGCGTGTATGTAAGGTCGATTGGGTCAAGATATGGCTTGTATCTTTTAACGATCTCCTTTGAGCATGCATAAAGTGGAAAGCATAGCTGATTTGAAATTTTTAAGCAATCATATTTATCGCCCATATTAACTCACCTCTATTAATTATAAGTTTTTAGACACGAAATCTGAAAGAGCTTCCTTTGGTACGAAGCCAACATTCATGTCTACCTTTTCCCCATCCTTTAAAACAACTACTGCAGGAATATTCATTATACCATATTCTCTAGCTAAATCTGGATTATCATCTGTATCAATGCTATAGAATTTTGCCTTACCATCAAGTTCCTCTGAAACCTCTTCAAGAACAGGTGCCAGCATCTTACATGGTCCACACCATGTAGCATTGAAATCTAAAACTGAAATTCCTGACTTATCAAGTGTCTTAAATTCTTCCTGATTAATTTTCTTTACCATAGTATATCTCCTTTCAAATTAAATCAACAATTAATTTTCTTGCTTCTTAAGCTCTGCTAAATATGAAACAGCTGAAAGAGCTGCAACATTACCTTCACCTGCTGCCTTAATATACTGATATGGAGCACCAGTAATATCTCCGCAAGCAAATAAGCCTTTGATGTTAGTGTTCATCTGTCTATCAACCGCAATATGGTTACCATCCATTGTAAGTCCTGGAACAAGCTGAGATGGTGCTATCTGTTCCCTAAGGATAAATATTCCATCTGCCTTGAAGGTGTCACCATCAGTTTCAAGTGTGGCTGTACCATCAGCGTATGCAATAGATGTTGGCTTAACGCCACATGTTACTTCAATGTTACCGCCAAGCGTTCCAGCGTAATCGTACTGTGGTAAGTAATAAACCTTATCTGCACGCTCTGCCAAGAATTCTGCTTCCTCTTCATCTGCTGCACTGTAAGCAACAATGATAGCTGTCTTTCCTTTATAAAGAGCGGCATCGCATGTAGCACAATAGCTAACGCCTCTGCCTAAGAATTCCATCTCACCAGGGAAAGGCTTCATAGCTGTCATACCAGCTGCTACGATAACTGTGCTAGCTTCGTAATCACCACCGTGGCACTGAATAGCGAAATATTTGCCCATGGAATAAACTGCATTAACCTTATCCTCTGTGATTTCCACTCCCATGGATGCGACATGATCTAAAAATGCCTTTGCCATTGCATCACCTGCTACGTTAGGAAGACCTAAATAGTTCTGAATAGTGTGTGCCTTAGCTACCTTATCAGATGAACCCTTCTGGCCAAGCAATAAGACTGTTTTATTTCTAACCTTAGCAGTGATGGCGGCCTCTAGTCCTGCAGGACCAGTTCCGATAACTGCAATATCATATCTTTCCATCTTACTACCTCCTTGATAAAAACTTAGGAAGCCTATTAGATTTTATCCAATCTTTTAGGTTGATTTAATTGTACACAATCTAATTGCCTTTGTCAACACGTTTTTTGTTAAAAAATAGAGCTCTAGGATTATTATCCTAAAGCCCTATAAAAACTACTAATATTATGCTTAAAGTAAAAGTAAAAACTATTTAGCTCTCTTCTTAGTATATACTGTAATACCTGCTACAGCACAAATTGCAACAATGATTAAGATGATATACCATGGGAAGCCTGCTTCAGCCTTCTCTTCTACTGCAAGAGGAGTTTCCTCTTCTTCGATTTCAGTTGTCTCCTCTTCTGGCTCTTCATCTTCAACAACTTCTTCCTCTTCTTCAGAAGTGTTTTCAGATGCCTTTACCTTAGAACCAACTGCCTTAGCTCTCTTTGCGCTTCGTCCTGCTGTAGCTGATGCAGCTGCTGTAGGAACCTCAGCGTCAACAATCTGCAAGCCTGCAGCTGCTGTAATTGTTGTTGAAACATCGCTTAGGTTAGAAGCTCCTGAGTTGCTAGAACCGTTGGAACCATTTGAACCATTTGAACCGTTATTAGAACCGCCGTTGTTTCCACCGTTAGATGGATTTGTTGGGTCTGTTGGGTTTGTTGGGTTTGAAGGCTGTACCTTCTTTCTGTAAAGTGAGCTTGTGTCGTATTTAGTAGCTGTGCCA
>JAEEGL017405017.1_pt1 | contig 20236 bp, 13 predicted proteins | sample 9134231 | NCBI WGS metagenome assembly JAEEGL01 (sample SAMN16246548, study PRJNA631951) | gut metagenome | biome: gut microbiome; feature: rumen; material: fiber-attached | host: Bos | place: Iran: Karaj | collected 2018-10 | reverse complement strand
AAGGACGCGGAATGGTGCGAGGTGCGCAAGTGCGGTATCGCCAAGGACATTAGCGGATGCTACGAGTGCGAGCCTGCGGACTGCCGCAAGGGTCTTTATGCAGAGAAGATCAAGCCGCGTGCGTTTGCCGAATTTGCACGCAGGTACGGTGTGGAAGAACTCTTAGACTGCCTTGAGCGTAATGAGAAGGCCGGCATCGTATATCACCGTGAAGGCATCATGGGCGATTATGATGATTTCGATGATCTTGAGGAACTGATACAGTTTATCAAGACGGGAAAGCGATAATCCGGTAAACAAACAGCTTCATGCAACAATTCGTCCGGCAATCTTGTATTTATGGTATACAAGGGAGGTGCTGATATGAGTAAAGATACAGGAATGAAGATCGCAAGTGTGGTCCTTACAGGTCTGATGATGATCTCTGTCTTTGGATGCAGTTCAACAAAAAAAGTTAAACCGGAAGAAACCGAACAAGAAGAGTTGGATACAAAGCTCACGGTCATCGAGACGGAATGGAATGACCAGGGTTCAACTGAAGAAGATACTGTTGTCTACACATCTCTAAGTGAAGGTGATGAAGTCTATGACGGGTTTGATGGGAAGATAACCGTCAAATACGTGAGTGCAAAGAAAATAGTGCTCAGTATAGAAGACGGATGTTTTGTTGAACCTAATGAAAACGGCACCATCAACATGAATAAGGATTCGTTGGAATTGATTACGCTGGAATGTGGTCAGTCCATAGAACTTGCATCTCAGACTATGGACGAAGGAGTTAACCTGTACATCGCGTATGAATGATCCTGGTAGATGTTATAATATTTCCGAGCAGCAAAAAAGAGAGAAGCACAGGGGGCATTAAGTCCCCGGCTTTTTCTTTTTATACTCATTGAGGTGAACACATGTCATACTTGGGAAGCGGTGAAGAGATATATCTGTCTGATGTTTGCGATGTCTATTATCTGTCAGATAAGAATGTGGTACTCGTTCACTGGAAAAAGTATTGTGAGCTGGAAAGCTACAGAACCCCGCTCGAACACGCTTTGCGTGTGATAAAAGATCACGAGGGATGCAATTATGTTGCGGATACCAGAGACGGATTCGAGGATAATCCGCTCGATACAAAATGGGTAGCTGAGTATTTTATGCCGAAGGCCAAGGAATATGGTTGTAAGATAATCTATTTCATCATCGATAAAGACAATTCCTTAAAAGACGAACTCGAGGGTCAGGAGAAGGATTCTTCATCACTTTTAAAGTTCAGTTATATATATGGACTGAATGATATAATTCAATAGTAGTTTAAGAAACCCGCATTATCGATGCAGTCTTTGTCAGGAGCGACCACATGTTCGGCAGAAATTTCGTCTTAAATGAAGAGACTATGGGCATTATCCACCAGATCGGCAGGCATATGCCGGGTGGTTTCTTTATCTATAAGGCTGAAGGCGATGAGGAAATCATATACGCCAATGACGCGACTGTAAGTCTGTTTGGCTGTGCTGACATTGAGGATTTCAAGGCTCATACCGGTAATACATTCAAAGGAATGCTCCATCCTGATGATTATGCTGCAGTTACCAATTCAGTGAATGACCAGATAAGAATGAGCAGTGAGAATATGGATCATGTCGAGTACAGGATCATCCGTAAGGATGGCGCCGTGCGCTGGGTGGATGATTACGGACACTATACTCAGACCGATAATTATGGCGGAATATACTATGTGTTCATTGCGGATATTACCGAACAGCATGATCTTAAGGAAAGAAGCAATCTGAAGGAACAGCTGATAAGTGAACAGGTCAGACGTGAAGAGCAGGATAAGATGATTACTGCACTCGCCTCAGACTACCGCAGCGTTTATCATGTCGATCTTGATCTGGATGAAGGCATCTGTTACCGTGCAGTTTCTGATGATGACAATCAGACTCCGGTAGGAGTGCGCTTCCCGTATTATGAGCGTTTCAAGAGTTACGCGGAGAATCTTGTTGATGAAGCTTACAGAGAAGGTTTCCTAAGATTCATAGATCCGGATAACGTCAGGAATGAGCTTGCTGATAAGCCGATCATCGCATACCGCTATCTGGTGCACAGAAACGGTGAAGATTACTATGAGATGATCAGAATGGCAGGCGTACGTCATGCTGAAGACCGAGATGACCATATCGTTCATGCTGTCGGATTGGGACTTACGAACATAGATGCCGAGATGCGAGAAGATATGGCAAGAAGTCAGGCATTGGGCGAAGCGCTTGCTGCTGCCGAGGAAGCCAACAAGGCTAAGACCGCTTTTCTGTCCAACATGAGCCATGAGATCAGAACTCCTATGAACGCCATTATCGGTCTGGACAGTCTTGCTCTCAGGAAAGAAAACCTCGAACCGGATACAAGGGAGTATCTCGAGAAGATCGGCGAAAGCGCCAGACACCTTCTCGGACTCATCAACGACATACTTGATATGAGCCGCATAGAATCCGGAAAGATGATCCTCAGGAATGAGATCTTCTCGTTCAGATCATTTTTGGAACAGATCAATATCATGGTTACGACGCAGTGCAGCGACAAAGGCCTGAAGTATGAGTGTAAAGTGTACGGCGGTGTGGCGGATTCTTATATCGGCGATGATATGAAGCTCAAGCAGGTGCTGATCAATATACTCAGCAATGCCATAAAATTCACTGATGCTCCCGGAGATGTAACTCTTATCGTGGAACGCACGGCGGTATATGAGGACAAATCCACATTAAAATTCACGATAAAGGATACCGGCATCGGAATGGATGAATCATTCATTCCGAAGGTCTTTGATACTTTCACTCAGGAGTATAACGGCAGGACAAATAAATACGGCAGCACCGGCCTTGGAATGGCGATAACGAAGAATATCGTGGAGATCATGAACGGCTCGATCTCCGTTGAATCTGAAAAGGGTGTCGGAACAGTATTTACGGTTATAGTTACACTTAATAACTGCGATCAGGAAAGCGTCGGTGATCTGTTCATCAATACGAATGATATGCGTGTGCTTGTTGTTGATGACGAGGCGATCGCAGCTGAGCATGCAAGGATCGTATTGGATGAAGCTGGCATCAAAGCGGATACTTGTCTGGACGGCAGGACCGCTCTTCATATGCTTGAGGTTCAGCATACCAAACACGAACCATACAACCTTGTGCTTCTCGACTGGAAGATGCCTGATATGGACGGTGTTGAAGTCGCTAAGCAGATACGCGAACTGTATAGCAGGGAAACGACGATAATCATTCTTACGTCGTTTAACTGGGATGAGATCATGGACGAAGCTCTTCATGTCGGAGTCGACAGTTTCCTTGCAAAGCCGCTTTTTGCTTCAAATGTTATCGGCGAGTTTGAGAGGATAGCACGTAAGAATAACATGTCTCTGTTCAGGGAGAAACAACGTGTGGAGCTTGATAACAGGAACATCCTTCTTGCAGAAGATGTTGAGATAAATGCAGAGATCATGAAAGAGCTCCTCAATGCAAAAGGTGCCGTGATCGATCATGCGGAAAACGGCAGGATAGCGTTTGAGAAGTTCTCATCCAGCGAGGTCAACCATTACGATGCAATACTCATGGATATACGCATGCCCGAAATGGACGGACTGGAAGCAACCGAGAAGATCCGTGCACTCGCCAGAACTGATGCTGCCACGATACCTATCATCGCCATGACTGCCAATGCCTTTGACGAGGATGTTCAGCGTTCATTGCAGGCGGGTATGAATGCCCATCTTACAAAGCCTGTTGAACCTGATCGCCTGTATCAGACGCTGGAAGAACTTATTTGGGAATCAGAGCAGACAGATGGTTAAACATATCGGAACGCAAACAATCGAGACTGAACGTCTGATCCTTCGCAGGTTCGAGTACTCGGATATAGATTCGATGCTTAAGAACTGGATCGCTGATGAGAAGACGCAGTACGATTACGGTGAACCTTACTATTCAACTCCAGAGGCAGTGCGTGAACTGTTCGATACGAAGTATATTGTCTCTTATTCAAAGGACGATTATTACCGTTGGGCAGTCATAGAAAAAGAGACCGGTGAATGCATCGGGCAGATCGCCTACTTTACTATGGATACTGGCAACCGTCATGGCGAGATCGAATATGTCATCGGACCTGCATTCCAGGGGAAAGGTTACGCGACCGAGATGACAAAAGCAGTCATTGCATTTGGTTTCGAGAAGATCAGCCTGCACAGGATCGAGATCGATTGCCGTACTGAAAACGAAGCATCAAGGAAAGTTATCGAGAAGTGCGGACTGACTTATGAAGGCACTTTCCGCGATTTCTTTTGGCGTAAAGATCACTACGAAGGAAGAATGGTGTTCTCGATCTTAGAGACAGAGTATACGGCTTATGAATAGAAGCCTTTGTAAGCCCGTCGCCTGCATCTTGACGATAAGCATCCTTATGTCTTTGTCTGCCGGATGCGGCATGCTCAAGAGCCAGTCGGTCTCCGATCCTCTGGATGTCATCAAAGCAAACACGCCCTGGTTCAGTATGGTCAAGACGGATGTTTCCGCCTGCTATTCTGATTCGGCTTACAACGAAGTAAATACGGAATATCTCGGCACTTCGGGCGATGAACTGGTTTTCTATGTGGAGGAGAATTCTTTTGACGGAAGCCTTGATGTGTACGACACAGACGACCTGTCCGCATATGCGTCAGAACACCTCGATTACTATACAAAGGAAGGCGTGCTGACTAAGACGGTCGACCTTAGAGAGATATTCAATCCGCATGTCAAAGAGTACGGTGAGACGGATGTCTCGCTGTGCCAGTATAAGGTGAGCATCGTACAGGGCAAGGTTGTTTTCGAGTTCTTCCCGTATACCGAGACGGAAACCGGTTATAAGATGAGTTCCGTTACGGACATATACGATCCTGCCACGGGTGAGATTACAAAAGGTGAGCCGGTTTCCGCAGACAGTGCAGATCAGATGATCATCGGCACTAGTTACTATACTTTCGGTGATACTACGGTAGAACTCTATCAGGTTTTCGGAAGCTCGATCAACTCTAATGTCACGAACAAGTTTACGGTCAAGACCGCAGGTGAGGTCAAAGGACAGTCCAAACTTTCCGATGCTTCTGACAGCAGCAAGCTCTTCAGGATAATGTATATGCTCAGACTGTCCGACAGCAAGATCCTGTTTGCCGCAGAGGATTACTTCGGCTCTGCGCATGAGGTGTTCACGATCGACCTTGGTACCGGTGCTGTAGCCAAGTACACGGAAGATGTATCGTGGCTCGAGGACTTGGATGGCCTTGAGACTGCTTCCTATGTGGAAGGCACCGGCAATCTGATCTGCGACAACTACGGCGTCAGAAAGGTGGACTTTGAGAATAAGTCTGCCGAGTATGTATTCAGGTTCGACTACTGCAACATAAACAGGTTCGATGTGGCGAGCCTCAAGCTTGCATCATACTCTGACAGCGAGATAGTTTTCGCAGGTGACGTGACGATCTCAGGTACGCCACTCTTCGGATACAGCGTACCGACCTCGATGCTCTACAGTCTTACCAAGGAAGACACCAATCCAAACGCAGGCAAGAATGTCATCAAGGTCGCATCCGTGGGGACTCTCTCATATGCAGCGGCCGAAGCCGTTTGCGTGTATAACGATTCGGATTCTTCGTGCTTCGCCGTCATCGACGACAGATACCTGGCAGAGACGTCTCCTCTTCTGACAGATGAATACATGGCGGAACTTGCAGATATCGAAAACAAACTTGCCGTGGACATCAACGCAGGAGACGGTCCTGACATACTGCTTAACACGATCAGCCTCAAGCAGTTCAACAGGGAAGACCTCCTGGTGGATCTGTCCGCATACATCCCGGAAGGCAATTACTTCACCAACGTGTTTGATGCGGCGGCGACAGGCGGCGTGCTCTACCAGATGCCTCTTACCTGCGGCATTCAGGGAATAAGCACGGAGGCCGGCAACTGGACAGGCGGAGCAGGCATGACATATGACGAGTATTCCGCTTTTGTGGACGGGGTCTGCAACGGCGACGATCCCATCGACATGAACCGCCTGGAATTCTTCTGCCTGTGCATCGACAACATGAGCGACGAGTTTTCCGGCGGCGGTTCGATAACATTTGATAATGACATGTTCCGCGGGCTGGCTTCGTATGTGAACGATAACATCAACGATCCGATAGTGATCGAATACGGTGACCCCTTCGAGCAGTGGATGGCGGAGACCGATGCGGAGTTTGAAGAACATCCTGCGGAGTTTGTCACGGTCGAATCATTTAACAGTTATCTGCGTGAGTACAAGATCACCGGCGAGACTCCGGTCATAATAGGAATACCGTCTTGTGACGGCAGAGGCCCTGCGATCTGCTGCTACGACTCCGTTGCCGTGTCTGCCAGGTCCAAGTATACGGACGGATGTATTGATTTCGTGAAGGTGCTCCTGAGTGATGAGATACAGTGTCTGTATGCGAAGTCGGATTGCACGCCGGTCAACATCGATGCGTATGAGACGAGTGCCGCAGAGTCGATGGAGATATTCAATAACAATATGGCGATGACCGAGGCGAACACGACTGAGGTCGAACGCGCCGTAAACGGTCTGGTGATCTACTATGTCACGGATGAAGATATTGCCGAATACGAGTCGCTCATCGCATCCTGCGATCACATGCCGTCTACGGATACTGCCGTCATGCTGATCGTAAGGGAAGAGATCCAGGCATATTTTGCAGGCCAGAAGTCTCTGGATGACGTGATAGGGCTTATTACCAACAGGGTTGATCTTTTCGTGAGCGAGAGGGGGTAAGGCTCAGTCCTGCCTGTAGCCCATGGTATATCCGTACATGCCGGTCCATGTGTGATAAAGGGCGCCAACCTCGGTATCCTTATCCCACGGAGCAGACCAGATGGTAAAGAACACTTCCGATGTGTTCTCGGATTTGGTAAAGAAATCCCTGTCATCGAAGTCTGCGAGCGCATCGATTATCGTGGCCGATATCTCTTCCGCATCATCATCTGTCAGAGTCCTGTCTGTCCTGACATTGAGTTCGGCAGAATAAGAGAGAACGCCGGTATCCCATTTATGGATCTCGCCGCAGTCCAATGTCAGTCCGTTCTCTTCGAGATACTCATCGAGATCCGATTCTTCAATGAAGGTCTCAAGATAGTAATAACTGAACGTCTCGGCGGTGTAGTAGACATCCATGATGCCCGTATCGCCGCGCTCGTAGTAGCCCTCATAAACGATATAAGTGAAGCCCCATTCTTTGTCCTTCATCTCGTGGGCGATAAGACCGTTCACCTTATAGGAATCGACCTCTTTGCAGGGACCGCACCAATACTCCGCAAATTCGTGAGCATCCTTAAAATCAACATCGTAGGGCTCGCGATCTTTGAACAGATCCGTCTCTTCCAGGTTGCATCCGGTCATCAGGAGCGATGCCGCGATTATTGCTGCTGTTAATGCTTTGCCTTTCAAATCCGGTACTCCCCCTGTGAGATCGTTCTGTTCAGATTATATATCAGTACGGGCACATAGTCTCCGTGGACTGGTTGTTTTTTGCTTGTTTACATTTTTATAGACAAATCGAAATATCTGATTTATATAATTAGAAAATAGGAAGGAAGATCAATAAGCGGATCTGCATGGTACGAGGTAATCTGTGTATTATTCAAGCGTTGCTGTAATAGCATTGATCGTTAGTTTTATAATTAACTTTGAAGCGCTCAAGAAAGTACAGAATACGGGCGTTACTGCTGCACGATATAAATACCGTCAATACCTCTTTGCCCTGACCACCTATTACATTACAGATGCATTATGGGGCGTATTTTATGAGCAAAGATGGATTATTACCACATTCATCATTACAAGTGTCTATTTCCTGGCCATGGCAGCCTCGGTGCATTGCTGGACAAGGGCGGTAGTATCATTTACCAAGAGCCAGGGCAAATTAGGCAAGATTCTCATAGGCGCCGGTTGGGTGATCTTCGGATATCAGCTTGTGGTGCTTATCATAAACATTTTCAATCCGATCGTATTCTCTTTCAGTGAAGATAAAGAGTATCAGGCACTTCCTGCCAGATACATCGCCCTGTTCATGCAGGTAATACTGTTCTTTGCGGTGGCGGTATATGCTCTCGTTAAAGCCGTCCGTTCAGAAGGTGAGCGAAGATCATCTTACAGGACGGTCGGATTCTCGAGCATAATCATGGCTGTGTTCATATGCTTGCAGATGCTCTTACCGCTGATGCCGATGTATTCTTTGGGAGGCCTTTTTGCTACGTGCATTATCCATACATTCGTATATAAGGACAAGGATGTCGCGTATAACCGTAATATGGAGGCAGTCAATCAAAAGGCTTACAGGGACGGACTTACCGGAGTCAAGAACAAGCTCGCATATCTTGAGGCTCTGACCGATATCGAGAACTGCCTCGCAGACGGTTCGCTTACCGAATACGGCGTAGCTGTCTTTGACTTGAACGGACTTAAGCAGATCAACGATACTCTTGGTCATGAAGCCGGAGATGCCTATATTAAGAATGGCTGCATGCTTATCTGTAAGCAGTTTGATCACAGCCCCGTATTCCGTATCGGCGGTGACGAATTCGTTGTTATATTAAGGGGTGGCGATTATGAGAGAAGGGAAGAACTCGTTGCTTCGTTCAGGAAGAAAGTAGAAGATAACCGGCGCAATGGTCTTGTTGTCGTCGCAAGCGGCATGGCTATATACCAGTCTGAGAATGACGAAAGTTATAACGATGTCTTCAAGCGTGCAGATGCCATGATGTACGAGTGCAAGCAGGCACTCAAAGCCCAATAAGCAGACTCAGGGGCGCGTGTCGTCTGCCAGATAGTCTGCCAGTCTTTCATCGTAACAGAATATCTTGCAGCCTTTCATTCCGCGTGTCAGAAGCATACGGTATCTGTTCTTGGTGATCTCCATATTCTCTTTGTTAAGACTATCCAATGTCAGATCATTGCCAATTAAGACGATTACATTGTCAAACTCGATTCCATGCACATCGTACCATCCGCCCGCAAGACCATCGTCCTCCACTATCAGGCCGTGCTTCTTGTCGTTCGCCTGTATTTCCTTTTTAAATTTGTACTTTTCATTGATGGTTTTTAGGGTTGCTCTGTTGTTTACGAGCAACAGAGGAGGATTACGGCGGTTAAGTTCTTTCTCGAGATTCTTTTTATCCTTTATGATCTCAGGCTTGAAGTCTAATTCGGACAACTTGACAGGACTCTTAGTTCCCATACAAAGCTTGTACTCCAGCCACGAGACATATCCGTCGTCGCAACCGCATCTGAACTGAGATCTCAGATGGTAGGGCTCGACTTTCTCGTTGTCCATTATCTCTTTGAGAATATCTGCTCCCACATCTTCTTCTGTAAGCATCTGCAGTTCGTCAATGAGCAGGATGACAGTGCCTTGTATCTCATTGAAAGCATCCATAAAGACTTGTTTGTTCTTGAGACTGAGTCTGTGGAATTCATCAAAGATCAGATGATATGGTTCATAATCAAGTTCACCTAGTTTGCTGACATAGTTGATGCTGAAACCTTGGGCTCCTGTTTCTTCCATATCGTATTGGAGGCGGTTGAAAGGTGCAGATCCTTCATATGCTACGGCGCATGTCTGTGTGTTTTCAGAGTTGTTCTCTCGTTCATAATTGTCAATTTGGAGTTTCCTTATTGCCAAAAGTGCGACGAGAGTCTTGCCGCTTCCCGGACCGCCGTAAATAACATCGATATGATGCTCGCCTGACCGCATGTGCTCTTCTATCTCATCCAGCACATATTTCTGATCAGGGCGAAGATATGAGACCAGCCTTTTGTAAGACTTGGTTTCTCCCTTAACAACCGGTTCTTCAACAAATAATTTGGCAAAGTCTTTGCTGTGGACAGATTCGTATCCGTTACGCAGTTTCCGGAATACATTTCGGTTTTCTTCTGAAGATCTTCCCGGTATCAGTGTATCTTTGATGAAATTGATGAGGTCTTGTTTTCGCCCATTGTAATAGACTCTGACATTTCCGCCCAGACTTAGATCAATAGAATCATCTTTGGGTTCCATGTTATGCGCATAGATAACGGGAATAAGATCGATTTTGGCAGTGTTGTGCTTCGTAACTGATTCTATGTATTTCTGAAGTGTCAGAGCAGGCTTTTCTATGAGTTTGTCGTAAATAGGAATTAGCTTTCTCCCCTTTATATTGCAGGGGGTACACAGCTTGGGATTTCCTTCGGAGGCCTTGACCGCACTCCATTGTTTGAGTTCGATCACGAGGATCTTCGCCTTACCATCACGGCCGTATCCGCCGATCATCATGTCGACTCTGCCGGCATCTTCTCTTTCGGTAAAATACTCTATTCCGATGCAAAGATTAGGGTCGCAGTCCTTAAGGATATCCTTCAGTTTTCCAAAAGTAGACAGCTTCCAAGAATCTATCTCACCCTTACCGGCATTACTGCTTGCTTTCCAATTCGAATGATTTACTAATTCCGCCAGCGTCTTGGCAGATTCCTCGGGATTATTGCAATCTTCAAGATAGTCACTGTTCTTACGAAGATAAGGAAACATCTCTTTTAACCTCGGATTAAAGCTTATAAAGCAATTATACACCTCACATATCTCACGATTACGGCATAAATAAAGACAAAGAAGTCTTATAGGATAAACCTTAGCCGCGACTCATGTGCTACACTGACGGAAAATACTCGGAAAGCGGGGTATCAGGCTATGGCAGGATCGAAGGTTTACTTTACGGACTTCAGGACCGGACTCGGGGTGCCTCTCACGGCAAAACTCCAGAAGCTCATCAGGCAGGCCGGCATCGGAACGATAGACTTTGACGGAAAGTTCGTTGCCATCAAGATGCATTTCGGTGAGCTTGGCAACCTCGCTTATCTCAGGCCGAATTATGCCAAAGCGGTCGCAGATGTCATCAAGGAGGGAGGCGGACTGCCTTTCCTGACCGACTGCAACACGCTTTATCCCGGAAGCCGCAAGCATGCCCTTGAACACCTGGACTGCGCTAATCTCAACGGTTTTAACACTGTTACAACGGGTTGCCAGATCCTGATAGCCGACGGTTTGAGAGGAACTGACGACATAATCGTTCCCGTACCGAACGGCGAGTACTGCAAAGAAGCTTATATCGGAAGAGCGGTCATGGATGCGGACATTTTTGTGTCCCTTACGCACTTCAAAGGACACGAAGCGGCAGGTTTCGGTGGCACCATAAAGAACATCGGAATGGGCTGCGGCAGCCGTGCGGGCAAGATGCAGCAGCATCAGAGCGGTCATCCGCATGTCATTACCGATATGTGCAGGGGATGCAAAAGATGCGCCAAGGAATGCGGTTCAGACGCCATCAGTTATGAAGGCGGTAAAGCATATATAGATCCGAATCTATGTAAGGGCTGCGGCCGTTGTATAGGCGCATGCGCTTTCGACGCCATCGAGAACGACAACTGGGATGCACCTCAGATGCTCGGCTGCCGTATGGCGGAATACACTGCGGCGGTCATAAGTGGCAGACCGAACTTCCACATCACGCTCATTACGGACGTATCGCCTAACTGCGACTGCCACGGCGAGAACGACGCTCCGATCCTGCCCGATATCGGCATGCTCGCGTCTTTCGACCCGGTAGCGCTCGATCAGGCGTGCGTGGACCTTTGCTCGAAGGCAGAGCCCATCAGGAACAGCCAGCTCGGTGATAACATGGCGGATCCGCATTTCCACGACCATGGCAACCACTGGCATAACAACAATCCCAACGTATCCTGGGCAGAGACACTCGAACACGCCGAGAAGATCGGTATCGGCACGCGTGAGTATGAACTTGTCACGATGAAATAAAAAAGGATCCCGTTTTACGAGATCTTGTTATGCCACTCCATATCCGGATGACGCTTGTAGTATTCCGCCTTGATCTCGTACATCAGGGCATCCGCTTTCTGCATGGCCTTCCTGACATCTCCGCCCTCGGCATCATCACTGTGGCACGCACCGAGCGCGAAATGTGCTCTGTCCGGACGCTCGCAGTTATCACGCAGAGTCTGCGCATACTTCTCGAAATCCTCACGGCTCATATCAGGCGTGATTATCATGAACTCGTCTCCGCCTACACGGTAGATCTCTGCACCGTTAGTGGAGGAGAATTCCTTAAGCGTTGAAGCAACGTCAACGAGGAGATGGTCGCCCTCTAAGTGACCTCTGGAATCGTTGATGGCCTTAAGTCCGTTAACGTCGATGAAGCATACGCCGAACGGCTTCTTGATAGGGTTGACACCCGTCGTATCCTCGGTGATCCTGTTGTTCATTGCATTACGGTTGAATACGCCTGTCAGAAGGTCGGTGGAGCTCATGATCTTCATTTTGCGTACGTTCTGCTCGTTTGCGATCTCGGCAGACAGGATGAAAGCGGTAAGACCCAATGTCTCCTTGATCATCTGCGTCTTGGAAGGATCGAAGTTGCCTGCCCAGATATAGCCGATGGTCTTGTTGTCGGATCTGAGAGGGTAGATAACGAGAGTCTTTACGTTGTCGCCTCTAAGGGAATCGATCCACTCCGGCGCGATCTTGTGTGCATCGATAAGATCCTGCTCGTTCTCGATCGCGAAACAATTGCTCTTCTGTATGAGCCTGGGCCATGTCTCGATGACCTTGTAGAATTCTTCTGTCAGAAAAGCCGACAGCGGTATCTGATTGGGATCGTTGCCGTAGTCCTCGCTTAAGAGCTTGTATTCTCTCCTCTCATAATCGGTGAGAAGGATGCTGCATCTCTTGGCACCGCACTGCTCGCGGATATCGGCGACAACTGCATTCATCGCCTCCTGGAAGTCATCGGTCTCACGGAGCATGAGACATGTCTTAAGGACATTTGCTGCAGTCTCGGAAGAGATATCGGTCAGCTTGTCGATATCTGCCTTGGGATTCATCTCATAGGTGAAAAGGATCATTCCCTTATCCGGGTCGTCGGACTCAAGGGGCATGAGGAAGACTTCCATCCATGCGTTGTAACGTTCGATGTCGAAATAGGTGTGGACAGGCCTGTTCTTGTTGACACAGTCGTCACACAGAGTCTCGAAATTCGCAGCCTTGGGAATGTATCTTGTATAAGGAACATTGCACTCGAAGTCTTCGACAGTCTTGCCGACAGAGTGCATGTAAGCTTCATTCGCATCAACAACGAAATACTTGTTATTGCTGTCGGTCTCCTTGAGGTCGACCGAAAGCACACAGGCAAGACGTTTGAAATTATCTACGAGAACCTTGTAATCCATTAACCGCTCACTGATTTATTTTTGGCTTATGCATTATAAACCCTGATGGCAGGAAATTAAAGAGCAGCCCGCGGACAGATGAAGCAAAAAAAGAGCCGGCGCATTGCCGACTCTTCCGTGTGTTTACTGTTTTGCAGGTTTACCACTGTCTCAGAGGCTCGCCGACATTGTCCCTGAAAGATCCGACTAAGATCATGATCAGGTCGACAAGCCAGCCGATACCGAACAGACCTACAGTGAAGAGCCACAGAAGACCTGTGCCGACCTTGCCGACATAGAATCTGTGGATTCCGAGTTCGCCTAAGAAAAAGCACAGAAGAAGTGCTACGAGACGGCTCTTATTAGATGTGTTGGTAACATATTGTGACATATTGATCACCTCCCTTTTCCTGAACGAATTATAGAATAGAGGGTACGGAAAATCAAATGAGGGCATAGCATCTGTCGGTTATGCTTTGCCCGGAATTCAACAAAAGCATCCCTGCTGCAGGGCACTATTTGTTGAATAAATGCCGTTTTGTCCCAGGATTCAACAAAAGCATCCCTGCCGCAGGGCACTATTTGTTGAATAAATGCCGTTTTGTCCCAGGATTCAACAAAAGCATCCCTGCCGCAGGGCATAATTCGTTGAATAATAGTTGTTTCCAAGATCTGCATCTGATGTAAGCACTCGAGAAGAGAGCCGGCACGCGGCCGGCTCTCCAAGGCTTAAGTTTTTCCCAATATCTTAGAACCCTTCAACAAATGCTCTTGAATCTACTGCAGTGATTCCCATGTAGGTTGCGCCGGGCGCAGGTGAACCCTTGGGTACGAGAACGATCTGGATGCCTTCAAGCCTTGCAGATCTGCCTGCAGTACCTGCGCATTCGCCGTTCTTTGCCCAGCCCATCCAGCCGATGTCCTGTGCATGTACTCTGTAGTAGATGTCATAGTACTCGGCGATTTCACCGTAGAGCTCGATGCAGATGCCCTCAAGCCTCTTGGACTCGCCCTGGGTTCCGCTCATCTCGCCGTCAAAGCTCCAATCTTGCCATCCGTAATCCTGTACATGAGTCTTGAACTTGATACCGCCGCCGTACTGTGTACCGGACAGGAAGATCTCGATGCCTTCGAGTCTCTTGGACTCGCCGGAAGTGCCGCTCATCGCGCCGTTAGTCGCATAAGATTTCTCCCAGCCGTAATCCTGTACATGTACTCTGTACTTGACAGACATTGTGCCGGTGCCCCTCGGAACGATCCTGATCTTGATCTCCTCGATCCTCTTGGATTCGCCCGTGGTTCCTGCGAGTGCGCCGTCCTTTACCCAGCCCTGCATGTCACCGTAATCTTCGATGTGTACGCAGTACTCGACTGAGTAGTACTGGGCGAGTTCGCCTGTGAGACGGAGCTCGATCGCTTCGATACGCAATGCCATGCCTTCGGTGCCTGCAGGCTGTCCTGCGTTGACCCAATCCATCCAGCCGATGTTCTGTACGTGTACTCTGTACTGGAGAGTGCCAACGTAAGGAGTCGTGTTGGTGAAGTTGATCGTAATCTCTTCAAGACGCTTGCCCATGCCTGTCGTGCCGATAGTCAGGATGCCTGTAGCAGGATCGACGGATACAGGAGTATCACCGAAATCCTGAACGTGTGCCATGCCGCTGCCTAACAGGTTTGCAGAAGGTACCGGTGTAGGCGAAGGCGAAGGTGACGGAGTAGGTACAACCGTCCACTTTGCATAGAGCGTTACATTAGCAGTTACCGTCGTGCCGAAATCGTACGCCTTCGTGCAAGCCGCATCTGTGTACCAGCCGCCGAAAGTCCAACCTGTTGCAGAAGGATCTGAAGGCTTGGATGCCTTGCCGCCGTAAGCAACGCTTTGAGCTGCGGGAGCCGTACCGTGACCGTTTGCATTGAAGGTTACGGTGTACTTGACCTGTGTCCACTTTGCATAGAGTGTGACATTAGCAGTTACTGTTGAACTGAAGTTGTACGCCTTTGTGCAAGCCGCATCTGTGTACCAGCCGCCGAAAGTCCAACCTGTTGCAGTAAGATCAGCAGGCTTGGTTGCCTTACCGCCGTAAGTTACGCTCTGTGCAGCGGGAGCCGTGCCGTGACCGTTTGCATTGAAGGTGACAGTGTACTTGATGTCCTTGAATGTTGCTGTGATCTCTACATCTTCAGCCGGCATAGTGAAGTTGGTTTCTTCACCTGAAGCGTTGTAGAAGACTACATCGTCGGAGTCAGCTACCCACTTGTCGAATTCCTTTCCTTCAGGAATTGAAGTCAGATAAATGGTTATTGACTCGCCTGCAGCTGCAGTTTCCTTATCAGCAATGCCGCCGTTGATGTTGACTGAGTACATAACAGGATTGACCTTAAAGCTTACCTCAAAGGTAGCAGAGATGTTGTTCTCACCGGTGACTGTGACTGTGGTTGAGTATGTCGCAGGGGCAAGTCCGGTATTTGGAACAATGGTAAAGGTATCGCTGCCGTTTGCCGCTATTCCGCTAAGGCTCGTCTTAGAGAGCGTAAAGCATCCCGGGTTTGATCCGGAGAGTGCCACGGACAGATTGCCGGTCGCGCCTGTTCCTGTGTTTGTCACAGTAACAGTAGCCGGAGTCAGCGCAGAATAACCTACAGTTGCTTCCGTAAAGGTATAAGTGCCTGTCTTATCAAGAGAAATGCCATAGGTCGGTGGCGTGAAAGATGTGCTAAACCACTTGTAGCTGTCATTATCCGCAGCCGAATAAGGCACTGCATCGCTGCCGTCTATGTTGGTGCTTCCGCTTGCCGTGACACCTTCACCTAAAGTAGGTGACATACTCAGGGCCGAAGAGTAACCCGAAGCGGTTAAAGTGCCTCCGTTGATCGTGATAGCATTATTGGTATTCTTAATGCCATAACTCCAGCTCTGGTAATCTTTTATATTCCCGGCGGTTGTGGTCACAGTCCCGCTATTGATGATGACACCACCACAGGAATAAATACCGACATTAACAATAACACTAATAGAACTATTTGCTGCACCGGAGACATTAACTGTCGGTCCGTCTATAGTGAGTTTTTTCTGTGTGTAAATACCATAGCTGACATTGATATTGCTTGCACCACTACCAGCTGCATTCAGTGTTCCGGAACCTGTTATAGTCAACCCGCCGGAAGTATCGCAGAGCAGACCGACACTGCAGGCACTATAACTATTAGGCACACCGCCGACTAACGTTAATGTGGCTCCTTCATCAATTATGATGGTCGTTTTGCAAGGGCTTGATGAACCGCTAAACACATACCTCGGATCGGCGATGAGCAATCCAGCAGACCTATCACGGTTGTTTCCGCCTGTTACGGTAGAGGTACCACCGGTAACTTTGATCGTGAAATCTTCCGTTCCGGAATACACTATGCCGCCACCAGCGTTCCAACCGAGAACCTCGCTGTCAGGTCCCGTGATCGTAGCACCGTTCAAGGTCAGCGTGTTCGTGTCTGCATCGTATACTACGGTCGGAGTGCCAGTATCACCCAACACATTAGATGCGTTCGCGCTTGTTACCTGGATTCCGCCGACCCACAGATCGTAAGATTCAGAAGCCTTGTATGTTGCCGTCAATATGACATTTCCTTCTGGCATAACGAAACTTCGGTTAGGATTCGTCTCGTCATCCAGGAAGAATCCTGACGGACCGGCAACGACCCACTTATCGAAAACCATTCCTGCTGCGGGATCATTTGCAGAGATGTTGATCTGCGCACCTGCAGGAGCGGATGTTATGTCGGTGCTTCCGCCGTTGACCGTGATGGAGTACAACTTGACAAACGGATCGCGCATGTGCTGTTTATCAAGTTTCAGGTCGATCTCACCGGTCGATCCGTCTGTAAGTTCAAGCTCCCAATCATCGATAAATGGTATAGCTACATACTCAGAAGCGTACTGTTCATCAACCGTAAATGTAAGCGTGACCTTTGCAGTGGTTCCTATTCTGAACTCTTTGTGATCATTGCTCTGATCATCTGTCCATGTGTCGAGACGTCCATACCAGGAAGTGTCATTGCCCGAAAGGGTTACAGTAACATATCCTTCTTCATAATAGATCTTGTAGCTCTTCTCGCTGAGATTGCCTTCCTTCCAGTTTTCATCTTCTGCACCCGGCAAAGGACTTATGCTTACATAGTCTTCAAAGACCAGCGCGCCCGTCTCGAATTGGAACTCGGCATACAAAGCATTGTCTTCGCCTTTTTGAGTGACTGTTTGATAGATCGGGAAGAAAGACGTACTTGGCAGTATGGTTCTGCTGTCATCACCATCATATCTGCAGATAAAGGCTGTATACCCTTCAGCCGGATCTGCAGCGAAACTGAAGGTTGGCTTCGTTGACCAAAGAACGTTCAAAGAGGGATTATTCTCATCGCCGGGAATCTCCGTGACAAAAACCTCATTACCGTTTGTTACTACCAGTTTATTGCCATTTTGACAAGTGAAAGTTACGATCGATCCGCCTTCTCCGTCATCTGCAATGGTGTAACCGCCGTCCTGATCGAAAGGTATACATAGTTTATATCCGTAGTACGCATTTGTGTCGATCTTGAACGGATCTCTGAAGAAATTGTTCTCGGTGGACAGGTAGATAGTGCAGCTGTTGTCGTCATCGAGATCCCAGTTGCTGGTGATCCACGGATCTATCTCGAATCCTTCGTCAGGTGTGAATGTGACCTTGACCTGTGCCAAAGTCTCGATCCTGAACTCGTCGATATAAGCCTGGTCGTTATCATCGTAGCGATGCTCGAGAATGCCCTTCCAGGTGGAATCTGTGCCTAAGAGTTCAACCGTGATCTTACCGTTCTCATATACGATGTCATATGAAGACGCAGTGAGATCGCCTTCCCAATTGCCGGTGCCGGGAGCAGGGGAGATACTCTCATATCCGTTGAAGCCCAGGCACGGTGCCTCGAAATTAATATCTGCTAATACGGGTGCGCCCTTAGCATCGCAGGTAACCGTGAACGGCTCTTCTAAGGACAGACTGTCCCTGCTGCCATCGTCGGTTATGTTGTAGATATAAGCTGTGCTTCCGTCCTGGGTAACTGCAGTGATGTAGAACTTATCCGAATCGGACCAGAGGTTCGTCAATGTGGGTTGATTCTCGCCTCCGGGAACGTTCTCGACAACGAGTTTGCTATCACTTGTTACGGTAATAGTATTATTCCTGACGGAAGTGAGCGTGACACTCTTGCCATCTGCAGATACGGTAACTTTACTGTCTTCATCCAAAGGGATCTGAACGGAAAGACCGTAATAGTCATCAGTATTGAAGCCGCTGTCAAAAGTCAAGAAGAATTTATGAGGACCATAGATATCAACGTCAGATGCCGTAAGTTCACGAATTCCTTCTTCTTCGACTTCCGCCGGCGTAGCCAAAACTATCTCATCTTCTGCATGTATTTCGTATGCAAGTGCACCATACGTAAAAGCAAGTCCTTCCATATCTAAGATGGTGATCTTGATGGCTACGGTATCATCCTCGTTCTCAAGATCCGGTAATCTGAAGGTAAGGTGCTTAAGTTCATCCTGATCGTTATCGATGGTAACCGTGCCGCCATTGACATTGTCGGGATAAGGGAAATCATCGGGGAGGAATTCCTCGAGGTTCGCTTCTTTCCACTCTCCATCATTGATCTGGTATTCCACCTTATATGTCAGCGATGCTCCGAGAAGGTTGGAATCATCAGTGATAAAGACTTCAAATTCCATAGGATCAACGTCGTTCAGGACCCACTGACCTTCTTCAGCATCATAATAGACACTGAACCATTCCCACTCGAAATCGAAACCTTCGTTGTTCAGATCATCTTCTGAGACTTGTACTCGGCCGTCTTCGACATTACGGTAGAACACAAATCCAGCAGGGAGGTAATCCTTTGACATGAACAGGATGCTAGCATTTTCGGCTCCGATAATGCTTCCTTTGACTGCAAACGAACCTTTTATAACGTTCTCTTCGTCATCGAAGTTATCCATGACCTGCAGTTTGGAATCGGCAGAAAGAGTAAGGTCTCCGTTGATGGTGACATCTGCACCGAAGATCTCGAGCATCTTGCCTGAAGGAATGGTAATAGGGCCTATATCTCTGTCTATTCTGAACTGATAGAAATTACCCTTGTTGTATTCACCGTCATAACCATTGTCCTGAGTGAATTCGATGTTATTGGCATTCGACACTCTTAAGATGACTTTGGAAACTCCCGCATCGACAGGGAAGGGTATCGTCATCGTGCATAAGTCATCGGACAGGTATTCATCCAGAACGGGGACCTCCGTCGTATCACCGATAACGGCTTTGAATCCCGTAATAACTCTGGGGTCGCCCTCAGCTTTGTCAAACACAAAACGCACGTTGATGACATCGATCTCGCTATCACCATCTTGAACAGTAGTAATAGCCTCATTGGAGAATTGATACTTTCCGGTCTCAATATCGATCCCGGCGGGTGTCCATGATTCATCATCTGCCGGATCGGCCATATACTCGACGATCACGTCGGAATCGTAACCCTCACCGTCAAGGTTTTCTATCTCGATGTCTACACCGATATAACCTTCATCAGCAAACACCTTCACCGCACCAAGCGGCAGGAAGCCGGCTATGATCGCTATCGCCGTGAGGAAGGCGGTCAGCTTTTGCAAGCGATTCCTTGTACTTCGGGAAAAAATAGAGTGTCTCATGATAACCTCCTGGGTAGAAAAATGTTACGGGGGCGTCAAAACTTATAATCAGATATTAATTTAGAACCAAAAAACTGTGATTACTGATTTGATACTAAAGTGTTGACATAGTGTTAATAGGGCGGGTAGTTTATGGGTAGGTAGCCCTATATCAAGGCTTTTGTGACTTTTTACGGCATTTGTCATAAACTTAATTCTTTGTGATAATTT
>JAEEGL016149806.1_pt1 | contig 20237 bp, 14 predicted proteins | sample 9134231 | NCBI WGS metagenome assembly JAEEGL01 (sample SAMN16246548, study PRJNA631951) | gut metagenome | biome: gut microbiome; feature: rumen; material: fiber-attached | host: Bos | place: Iran: Karaj | collected 2018-10 | reverse complement strand
CGGCATATTCCTGGGTATCAATACGATAGAATCTGCGGTGCAGACAGATATCGGTGAAGTGTCCTTCCTCGGTTTCGGTAATATAAAGCAGATCATCGTCCACGGATATACCGACGAAAGCACGCATATGCTGTTCCGGATTATTTTTCACATGGAACAACACTTTATATTTGATATTCTCATCGCGCAGTTCAGTCATGATATGCTCCTTCCTGATATATGCATCAGATTGCATTTCCGTGTGACTATTGATTTGACAGCTTGATGCCATTCGCGATCTCAACGGCGCGTTCTTCTGTAATTCCGCTCTTTTCGGCATAAAGCATCCAGTTTGCAATGACGGTCTCTGTTGCTGCAATCGTCTTGCGGCAGAATTCCGCCGGCAGTCCCATTGCTTTTCCGGTCGTGAGCAGATCGTCTGCTGTGATACCGGATGATTTACCATTCACTGACATCTGATGACAGGAAATCCAGCGGTTACCGGGATGATATGCAAATGTCAGATCGTAGGCAGGGGACAGGCTCCATTCGCCCTTACGATTCATCAGGAAAGAGAAGTTTTTGACATGATCGTCACAGTTTCCGCCGAGAATCGCAAATACCATGCGTTTATAAATCTGCTCAATACCGTGTCTGCCGATGCCGAGTCTTCTTGCATAATCCGCATACAGCTCATAGCTGCATACGTTCGGCGTGTTATAATCAAAATGTCCGAGTGCTGACAATGTCTGCATATGAACTTTTTGTCCGTTAACGCGGTCAAAACGCTTTGTCATGAAATGATGCAGACCGTCTTTCTCCAGGATCCGGCACTCGCTGATTTCAATGCCGAGGTCAACTGCCATCAGATAATATGCGAACTCGATCAGAGAAAACTGCTTTTTATCCGTCAGGTTATGGTCGCCGTTGCCGGAAACACCGTCAAATTTGATCAGCCAGTAATCAAAGCCTTTCCCAGCGTCGATCTGCCCAGAACGAACCTCACCGGTTTTCTCGTTCCAGGCAATGATCGCTTTTGCTCTTGCACCGCCCGCGGACGAACCGATTTCCAGAAGCTGCATGATACTGGCATCCTGATCGGACAGTACGGCACTTTCCCGACCTGACAGCACATCAGATGCAAGTTTGGTCATTTCCGTAATATCAATTTCACTGTTGAGCTGATCCGGACCGGTTGCAGGAACATATTCCAACGCGCCCATGCCGCGCTTTCCAGTATAGCACAGCCGTTCTATCGCCGTAAGAGATCCCGGCTTGCGTCCCTGTCCGGCAAGCCACATATCTATAACCGCATTACCGAATCTGTCCGGCAAGGAATCCGCTAACAGTCCCGGTATCCCTTTGAACGATTCTACGCGGCTCAATTCCGGAAAAGAATACACCCTATCCGAAAGCGGCATCTTGAACGGAGAGAGCTCAATTCCGCTGCTTAAAAAGTGGCGGTCATACTCAAAGCTGGCTGCGGTGTCAGCTTCGCCCTGATGCACATAACCTATTCTCGTTCCCCAAAGATAGACTTCTGCCGTTGTGATCATGTTTCATCGCCCCATTTCCAGTCGCTATCCGACTTTTTACGTTTTCTTGCCCGCTGTTTCGGCGTGTTGTTTTCTGCATGATAGGAAGGACGTTCCTGCGCATCCGGAATCAGCAGATCAAGATTGTCTGCCAGATCAAGCGTTTTCAGCAGTTTCATGAGGTTCAGCAGTCCGATCTCATGCCCGTTTTCAAACCGCGCAATCGTACCGACTGATACCATTGCCTTCTCCGATAACTCCGTTCGCGTCATCGGATACGCAATACGGTATTGCCGGAAGCGTGAAGACAGCTCATGCAATACTGCTGTTTCTGACAACTCATGATTGATTTTCATGGATGGACGCCTCACTTTCTGTGTTTTCGTATTTCTATTATATCACACTTCTCGTTAAAATGCAATATATTAATTTCTATCACTTGCTATCAGCTATAATAACCAACATATTATGCGTTATGATGAGACCATAACAGATTGGCATCAATCGTGCTGATAAAACGAAATTCCAAACGCAAGCGGTTGACGAATTGTGCAACTTGTGGTATAATAAAATATGTATATGCCGAAACACGGCATGAAGAAACGGAGAATTACCATGGCTGAAAAGAACACCGCAAATATCGGTTTTGAGAAGCAGATCTGGGACGCTGCCTGCGTTCTCTGGGGACATATCCCCGCTGCGGAATACAGAAAAGTGATCGTGGGACTGATCTTCCTGCGCTATATCTCCAGCGCGTTTGAGAAGCGCTACAATGAACTGGTTGCCGAGGGTGACGGCTTTGAGGACGAAAAGGATGCCTACCTCATGGAAAACATCTTTTTCGTGCCGGAGGAAGCACGCTGGGCGACGATCTCCGCAGCAGCGCATAAGCCGGAAATCGGCACGGTGATTGACAATGCAATGCGCGCGATTGAGAATGAAAACAGCAGCCTGAAAAACGTGCTGCCGAAAAACTATGCCAGCCCTGATCTCGATCAGCGCGTGCTGGGCGATGTGGTCGATGTGTTCACGAATATGGACATGAGCGACACCGAGGGCAGCAAGGACCTGCTCGGCCGCACATACGAATACTGCATCGCGCAGTTTGCAGCACACGAAGGCGTAAAGGGCGGCGAATTCTACACGCCGGCAAGCGTTGTCCTGACGATCGTTGAGATATTGAAGCCGTTCGAGAATTGCCGTGTATATGATCCCTGCTGCGGCAGCGGCGGAATGTTCGTGCAGAGTGCGGCATTCATTGAAGCGCATCAGGGCAACCGCAACCGCATTTCCGTATACGGTCAGGAATCGAACGCCGACACATGGAAAATGGCAAAAATGAATATGGCGATCCGCGGCATTGACGCAGACTTCGGCCCGTATCATGCCGACACATTTTTCAATGATCTGCACAAGTCATTGAAGGCTGATTTCATCATGGCAAACCCGCCGTTCAATCTCTCCGGCTGGGGGCAGGACAAGCTGACGGACGATGTGCGCTGGAAATACGGAGTGCCGCCCGCGGGCAACGCAAACTTCGCGTGGATTCAGCACATGATCCACCACCTTGCGCCGAAAGGCAAGATCGGTCTGGTGCTGGCGAACGGCGCGCTCTCTACGCAGTCGAGCGGCGAGGGCGAGATCCGCAGACGCATCATCGAGGACGATCTGATCGAGGGCATTGTGGCGATGCCAACGCAGCTTTTTTACAGCGTGACGATCCCCGTGACGCTGTGGTTCATCACAAAGGGCAAGAAGCAACCGGGCAAAACGCTGTTTATTGACGCGCGCAAAATGGGCTATATGGTGGACCGCAAGCACCGTGATTTCACGGACGAGGACATCCGGAAGCTGGCGGACACCTTCACTACGTTTCAGGAGGGTACGCTCAAAGATGTCAAGGGCTTCTGCGCGGTTGCGGACACGGCGGACATTGCCGCGCAGGACTACATCCTCACGCCGGGACGCTATGTCGGCATTGAGGAGCAGGAGGACGACGGAGAACCGTTTGAGGAGAAGATGCAGCGGCTGACCGGAGAGCTTTCGGAGATGTTTGCAAAGTCGCACGCGCTGGAAGCGGAGATTCGGGAGAAGCTGGGGGCGATTGGGTATGAAATCTGAATGGAATACTGGAACAATCGCTGAAATCTGTTCTTTGGTAACAGACGGCTCGCATTTTAGCCCCAAAAGCTGTGAAACAGGCGAACTAATGGTATCTGTAAAAGATTTCTGTGGATTCGGATTTGATTTTACTAACTGCAAACGTATTTCCAAAGAAGACTATGAGAAACTGAAAACTGCTGGTTGTGTTCCGGAGATTGGAGATATTCTTATCGGAAAAGACGGAGCGCGTTTCTTTGAGGATATTATTATTTATAATCAGCCAGAGAAGCCAGCTCTCTTATCCTCTATTGCAATATTAAGATGTAATCCCGATATTATTTTGCCTCATTATCTGTATTATATCTGCAAAAATCCGATGTTTAAGAAGGATGTTAGAGATAACTATGGCTCTGGTTCTGCTATACCTCGTATTGTGCTTAAAGATTTCAAAAGAATGCCCATATCCTACCCTAGCATAGAAGAACAGCGCAGGATTGTGGCAGCGCTTGTTGCCATAGACGACAAAATCGCCCTGAACACTGCGATAAATGAAAATTTAGAACAGCAGGCGCAGGCTCTGTTCAAGGCGTGGTTTGTCGATTTTGAGCCGTTCGGCGGGGTTATGCCGGAGGATTGGAAATGCGGAATTCTATCTGATATTGCGGAAATCAATAGTGGCAAAAGACCGCCAATGAGACAAGCAGAGAAAACCGACGATGCTTTTATTCCGTTAGTTGGCGCAGCTTCTATAATGGGATATACCAATGAATCGAATCATCGGGATAAAATCCTAGTTATTGGTCGAGTAGGTACACATGGGATAGTTCAACGATTTAGCTCTCCTTGCTGGACTTCAGATAATACTCTCGTAATAACAACGCCATTTTATGAGTATATCTATCAAGTGTTAAAACAGATAGATTATAAAGCAATTAATAGAGGTTCAACCCAACCTCTTATAACTCAAGGAGATATGAACAAATCAGAAATCATACTTCCTCAAGAAGACTATATATTAAAATACGAAAAACTAGTCGGTACATTAATGAATCAATATGAACATAATCGAAACGAAAATGAACATCTTACTGCCCTCCGTGACACACTCCTGCCAAAGCTGATGAACGGCGAGATTGATGTGTCCGAGGTCAATATTTAGGCGGATTGAAAGCCAATCACAATTAAAAACGGAAAGGATGTAATTGAAATGAGAAAAAAGAAAAACGCCTGTGTGATTAATGGCGTTGCATATTATGCTCCTAAAACCGCTGGAGATATATGGGGTATGAAGTATCAGGCAGTAACAAAGGCCTGTGAGGAAGAACGGGTAGTCGGAGCAACAGAAGATTTATCAGGGTCTTGGATGATCCCAAGCACGTCACTCAAACCGCTTGATAGGGAGCAGATCAAACATGTCCTAATCTGCATATTATCCTTAAAGAACAGACCGGATTCGCTTCCGGCAGATATAAAAGAAGAAAACACGCTGACGCTCTTTCAATACCTGAGAGACTGCAAATATATTGAACCATTTGATGAAAAAAACAAAAGAATACCCTATGATGCCGTGATAACTCAAAAAGGAATGGAACTGGTATTTCAGACTCCTTCTATAAAAATTGACTGGCTGAACAAAGCGGAAACAGTCGTGAAATGCTTTGCATTACTCGCTGACATTGCAAAAACGTTCTTGATCAAACCATGAAATAAGGTGATTATATGTCCTTCTACACAGAAGCCGCCTACGAAAACGCGATCATAGACCTGTTTCAGAACGAGCTGAACTACGACTATATCTACGGGCCGGATGTGGAGCGCGACTTCACATCTCCGCTCTATGATGAAGTGCTGGAAGAGAGCCTACGGCGCATCAACAAGGGCGCACCCTATGACGCGATCAAGGACGCGCTGCACCGGCTCCGCAGCATCGAAAACGGAGAGCTCGCGCAGAAAAATGCCGTGTTCACAGACTATCTGCAAAACGGCATACAGGCGCGGTATACGGAGAAGGGCGAGGAGCGTTCCACGATCATCTACCTTGTGGATTACGAGCATCCGGAGAACAATTCGTTCATCGCTGCGAACCAGTGGACATTTGTTGAGAACAGCGAAAAGCGCCCGGATGTCATCCTCTTTCTGAACGGCATTCCGATCGTGATGATGGAGCTGAAATCGCCCTCCCGCGAGGAAACCGACGCCTCCGAGGCGTATTTGCAGCTCCGCAACTATATGCACGAGATCCCGTCCATGTTCGTATATAATGCGATTCTGGTCATCAGCGATCAGCTCACGACTAGAGCCGGAACGATCACTTCCGGCGAAGACCGCTTCATGGAGTGGAAGACGGTTGACGGTGACTATGAGAACACGCAGTTTGCGCAGTTCGATACCTTTTTTGCGGGTATCTTCGAGAAAAAGCGGCTGCTCGACATTTTACAGAATTTTATCTGCTTTGCCAATGATGGCACAAAGCAGATCAAGATCCTCGCCGGTTATCATCAGTATTTTGCCGTGCGCAAGGCGGTTGCATCCACGCAGCGCGCATCGGAAACAGACGGCAAGGGCGGCGTTTTCTGGCATACGCAGGGCAGCGGAAAGTCGCTGTCAATGGTGTTCTATGCTCATTTGCTGCAATCTGCGATGCAGTCCCCGACAATCGTTGTGCTGACCGACCGGAACGATCTGGACGATCAGCTCTATGCGCAGTTTGCGAAATGCCGGGAGTTTCTGCGTCAGGAGCCGGTTCATGCGGAAAGCCGCGAGCACCTGAAATCATGGCTAGAAGGTCGCAAGGCAAACGGCATTATCTTCACGACTATGCAGAAGTTCGAGGAATCGTTCGACTGCCTCTCCGATCGGCGGAATATCGTTGTTATGGCGGATGAAGCACACAGAGGACAGTATGGTCTGACCGAAAGAGTCGATGCAGAAACCGGTAAAATCAAGATTGGCACAGCGCGAGTGATTCGCAACAGCCTGCCGAATGCAACGTATATCGGATTTACCGGCACGCCGATTTCGGATAAAGACCGCAGCACCCGTGAGGTGTTCGGCGATTACATCGACGTATATGATATGACACAGGCTGTCGAGGACGGCGCAACCCGTCCGGTTTATTACGAAAGCCGCGTTGTCAAGCTGAAACTTGATGCGGAAACGCTGAAACTGATTGATCAGGAATACGATATCATGGCAGAGAATGCCGATGCCGGAGTGGTTGAACGCAGTAAGCGTGACCTGAGCCGTATGGAAGCAATTCTCGGTAATGATACCACTATTGATACGCTGGTACGAGATATTCTTGATCACTATGAGAACAACCGCGCCAACCTTCTGACCGGAAAGGCGATGATCGTTGCATATTCCCGTGAAATCGCAATCAAGATTTACCGCAAGATTCTGGAAATTCACATGGACTGGACGGAGAAGGTCGCTGCTGTAATGACTTCCGGCAATAAAGATCCGGAGGACTGGCGCGAGATTATAGGCAACAAGGCATATAAGAATGAGCTGGCTCTCAAATTCAAGGACAATGACAGCCCGCTGAAAATCGCAATCGTTGTGGATATGTGGCTCACAGGGTTTGATGTGCCGTCGCTGGCAACGATGTATGTCTATAAGCCGATGAGCGGACACAACCTCATGCAGGCGATTGCCCGCGTCAACCGCGTCTACAAAGACAAAGAAGGCGGTTTGGTCGTTGACTATGTCGGCATTGCGTCTGCGCTGAAACAGGCAATGAATGATTATACCGTCCGCGACAGAAAGCGTTTCGGCGATCTGGATATCAGCAAGGCAGCATATCCGAAATTCCTTGAAAAGATGCAGATCTGCCGTGATCTCTTCTTCGGTTATGATTATCAGCGCTTCATGGACGGAACCGATTTGGAACGCGCAAGAACGATCACTGGTGGCGTAAACTTTATCATTTCGCCGGCAAAAACAGAAGAAAAAGAGGATTTCATTAAGGAAGCGCTGCTGCTGAAGCAAGCACTTTCCCTTTGTTCCTCTCTGGCCGAGCCTGCGCTTCGCATCGAAGCACAGTTCTTCGAGTCGGTCAGAGTCTTGTTACTGCGTCTGGATAATCAAGGCGGACAGAAAAAGATCTCGCTGCCGGAAATGAATGCCCGCATTAACGAATTGTTGAAGCAGAGCATCAAGAGCGACGGCGTAATCAATCTGTTTTCGGATATTCACGAGGAATTCTCGCTGTTCGATCCGAAATTCCTTGAAGAAGTCGGCAAGATGAAAGAGAAGAATCTCGCTGTTGAGCTTCTAAAAAAGCTGATTGCAGAGCAGATTCAGGTATATCGCCGGACGAATGTCGTCAAATCGGAGAGGTTTTCCGAGATTATCCAGCGCACGCTGAATGCCTATCTGAACGGAATGCTGACAAATGAAGAGGTCATTCAGGAGCTGCTGCGCATGGCAAAGGATATCGCCGATGCCGCAAAAGCCGGTGATGCTATGGGGCTGACTGCGGACGAACTGGCATTCTATGATGCACTGACAAAGCCTACCGCGGTCAAGGATTTCTACGAAAATGCAGAATTGATTGCGATTACAAAGGAACTGACAGAAACTCTACGCAAGAATCGCACGATCGACTGGCAGAAGAAGGAAACTGCTCGTGCCAGAATGCGTATGATGATAAAAAAGCTGCTGAAAGCGCATAAATATCCGCCGGAAGGTCAGGAAGAAGCAATTCAGACAGTTATGCAGCAGTGCGAGCTGTGGGCAGATCAGATGACTGAATAAGAAATGGGGTGTTGAAATGAGCGAAGAGAGATTTACTTGGGTACCGTTTTATAAGGAATTGGCTGAAAAGTTTCTGCAATATTCTAGCAGAAGAAACGAACTAATCGAACTGATCAGGGCTGTCTATCATGATGCCAATGAAAAACTTGAGAATGTATTTCGCAATGTTGATGCACAGCCGGATATTGATCCGTTTACTCTGTTTGCAGGTTTTAATTTTGGAAAACAGGGTGACGAATGTCGAAAACGGATTTGTGCTGCATATCGTAAAGCATTTAACATGACAGCGAATATTCCGACTAATTTTGATGGAGTTCCTATGCAATTTCGTGACCAGAAGATTTTTTATAGCAAAAGTTCAAACGCCTCTGATTTCGATTTGTTATGGGAAATGTTTTCAAGCGCCTATAACTATGATGTGGAATCCGGGGATGGAGCATTTATTCAAACTTATGGTTTAGCATTACACACACACCTGAATAAGGATGGTACAATAAATGGCCATTCCCAGAATAAGCTGACAAAAGGACTGTTCTATATTCGTCCTGATATGTTTATCAGCTTGGATAAAAATAACCGTTCTCTGTTAGCTACACTGACACAAGAGCCCTTGATATCCGATAACTTGAGAAGATTGCTCTTAAAAGTCGCCAAAGGAGATGTCCTCGATGCGGAATCATACATTAGTCTTTGCAAAGAGGTAGTTTCCTATTTAGTAGCTGAAAAACATGAAACACTGCTCATTTTTACACACCGAGCTTATATGTTAGCTCAAGAAAATGCCGTTGCTTCAAATGATGCTGACGATACTTGGTTTCCGACTTTAGCAGAATATAATCCAGGACTAACAGTTGACGATTGGAAGAATCTTTTACAGGATCAATCTGTTTTTGATTCCGACAGTCTTGATACAATCAAAGCATTTTACGATATCGGCGGACAGGCAGCTCTGATCGAACTTGAAGCACTTAATGGCAAAAGTAAAAACTATAACAAGTCTGTTTGTGAACGCTTAGCGCAACGAGTGATTGCTAAGGCAAACTGCCCGTCCGTGCCGGAACAAATTAACCAAGGTGCAAAGACATGGCCGGTACTGTTTTATGGCAGACATGCTAAATCGGGAGAAACCGGTACGTATATTTGGAGGCTTAGAGAAGAATTGATGCAGGCATTAGCAACGATTTTGCCCACTGGGTACAAGAATCCATTCTCGCTGACATTGATAGAATCAAAAAATATAATCTTCCGCGGTGCACCTGGTACGGGTAAATCATATCTTGCCAAGGAAATTGCTGCGGATATTATCAGCAATGGCACTAAATCTTCATATGATGAATTGACGCCTGAGGAGAAGCTGCAAGTTGAATTCGTTCAGTTCCACCCGAGTTATGATTATACTGACTTCGTTGAAGGTCTGCGCCCGGTAATCAATTCAGACACCAGCATGGGCTTTGAGTTGAGGGATGGCATCTTCAAAGTGTTCATTGACCGAGCTAAGATTAACTATGAGGAGTCTGAAGAAGCAGAAAAGGATCCAACAAAAATTGCAAAAAAGGCATCAGCACAAGAGGCATTGGCTCAATTTTTATCCGAAATTGATTTCGGTATTAACAAATTTAAAACTCAAAGAGGCAACGACTTTTCTATTTCAAATATTGATGAAAATAGAATATTTATTTATATTCCTGCTAATAATTCAAATAGTAATAAAATATATTTGAAAACTGATATCTTAGTAAGTCTTTTAGAATCAAACAAACTAATAGAAAAGAGCATAGATGTAACACATTTTCTAGGTCGAACCAACACGTTTCAAGAAGATTCATATTATTATGCACTATATTTATGCATCAAAAAGCTAATGAAAGCACCTGCAATTTCACCCGCAAAAAAAGTAGAAAAACGAAAGCCGTTTGTTTTTATTATCGATGAGATTAACCGCGGAGAAATCTCCAAGATTTTCGGGGAGCTTTTCTTTTCGATAGATCCGGGTTATCGCGGAAAGGCGGGCGAAATCTCCACACAGTATGCAAATCTGCATGATAATCCTAATGAGAAGTTTTATATTCCGGAGAATGTTTATATCATCGGCACCATGAATGATATTGACCGTTCTGTTGACAGCTTCGATTTTGCCATGCGCCGAAGATTCCGCTTTATTGAGATCAAAGCGAACGCAAACATTGAGATGCTGAACAAGCTCGGCGATAAAGCTGGCGAGGCAAAAGAACGACTGAAAAAACTGAATCGAGCCATTGTGAAGAATAGCGAACTGAATGAGAATTATCAAATCGGTGCTGCATATTTTCTGAAGTTGGATCACCTTTCGTTTGATGAGCTCTGGACAGATTATTTGCAACCATTACTGCTGGACTATGTCCAGGGGTTGCCCAATTATCAAAAGCATATGGATGAATTTGCAGAAGCATACGGCTATAAGGGACCGGAGAAAGAACAGGATGATGAAGCATCTCAGGATCAAGGATAATTCGTTAACTTCCCAAATTTGCTTTTCGGATATTTCGACACTCACCGAAACAATAAGTGATAAAACGCTGAAACAGCTTGAAAGCGAAGGCATCTTTGTGTTCCCGGAATTGGTCAAGGAAGCTGATGATCTCACTAAAGATCAGATGATCCTACAGAGTGTCGATGACAAATATCGAACAAGTAATGTCATGGGCTTTCTCGGAATAGGAAATGAACGACTTACGATCACATCTCGCTTTGCATCCGGCGAGCACGACTTCTTTTTTCAATACATGCTGGAAAAGATCATGAAGTTCAACATCGTGGATCTGGAAACCGACGCTAATCATGAAAACAGACTGTTTCATCTTCTGCTGTTTCTGTTTCCATATTATCTGAAGCAGGCGATGCGTAAAGGTTTGTTCAAAACCTATATCCGGAAGCAATACAATGACACCAATGTCAAGGGCGTGATCGATATCCCCCGGCACATCAGCAAGAATACACCTTTCATCGGAAATATCGTGTACAATCAGCGCGAGTATTCTTATGATAATACAGTGACAGAACTGATCCGTCATACGATAGAGTTCATTAAGCGTAAGCCTTATGGCAGGCAGATTCTTGTTAAAGTGAAGGATGAAGTGCAGCTGATCGTGGAAGCGACACAGCAGTATGAGCTGTATGATAGAAGAAAGGTCGTCACCGATAATTCGCACAATCCGATCCGGCACGCCTATTACCGTGAATACCGCGCTTTGCAGCATCTGTGTCTGCTGATACTGAAGAATCAGGAGCATAATATCGGCTCCGGTTCCCATCAGATCAATGGCATCCTGTTTGACGGAGCATGGTTATGGGAAGAATACATCAATTCACTAGTTGGTGAGATGTTCTATCACCCGACGAATCGAAATGGCGGGGGCAAGCAATGGCTCTTTTCAGGGAATAAAGGGCTAATTTATCCTGATTTCATTGGAAAGGATCAGCAGCAGCGTATCATAGCCGACGCAAAATACAAACCGTTTGGAAATATCTACGGAGATGACTATTTGCAGTTGTTGGCGTATATGCTTCGATTCGATGCCAAAAGCGGATACTATTTCTATCCGGAGATAGATACATCCGGCGATCAAAAGCTCTTCCTTAACACCGGAACAAGCTATGAAAAGAATGTAACTCCGCGTGATGATGTTTTCGTAATGAAACACGGGCTGCTCATCGCTGATACTGCTTCGGATTATGCTGATTTCAGAGAGAAGATGAGGCAAAACGAGGATAAGTTCGTAACTGCACTATTGGAATCAAGTCCTTCATAGTGATTGATAATTGTCGTTTGCGAAACGACCTATTACCATTGAAATAAAAGTATAATATATGAAGGAAGGATTCTTCCAAATCTGATATTGGGGTGATTATTATGATGATGGATCCGAAGTCCTATATAATGATGCATGAAAAGGACAGCTTTCCGCAGCTAATTAAGGAAAGAGACAAGTTGTTCGCAGAGCTTAGACGATGGGAAAAACTGGTGTTTGAAGATAAAGAACGCTTGGATGATGCCTGGATGTTTAAGCCTTCACCTCAAGTTCATTATCAGATGACATTAGAATACCTTGCTGAATTATGCTTATTCATCGAAAATAAGTATAACAAGGAAATCGTCCATAGAAGGGCTTTCGATATTGAAGACTTTGACGAAGAATCTGTTAGTACAATAACGGTACAGAAAATTGGCATAACAAAGTTGAAGGTTGACGCGATTGTAAACGCTGCCAATGATCGCTTGGTTGAAGGGGGTGGGGTATGTGGCGCTGTCTTTCGTGAAGCGGGCTCAGCCGTATTAACAACGGCATGTGCTGCAATTGGCAGCTGCAAAACAGGAAACGCCGTGATCACACCAGGTTTCAATCTCCCTGCAAAGTTTATTATTCACGCTGTCGGGCCTGTGTGGCAGGGCGGAACACATAACGAACCGAAACTGTTGTACAGTGCTTATAAGCAGTCCTTGCTTGTTGCGAAAAATAATGACTGTCATTCTATAGGATTCCCGCTGATCTCTGCCGGAATATTCGGTTATCCGAAAGAGCAGGCGTGGCGAAAGGCAATTCAGGCATGTAATGATTTCATAAACAATAACCCTGACTATAAGATCGATATTATCTTTGCAGTACTTGATGATGAGATGAAAGCTATGGGAGAAAAGACAATTCGCGAAATATTTGAAAGCGACTAATATTATATTGGCAGCAGACAGAAAAGTGTTGTTCTAGATCTATACTTGTTTTTTCAGAGTGTTCCTCACAGTGTATTAGATTGTTGTTACTCTATTATCGGATAATAGAGAGGAGAAGTATCATGGCAGATCAGGAGAACTATGTCGAGAAACTGGAAATATATTATACGCTGCTTCCAGGAGGAAAAGACAAGAATAGGGAACCGCGGCAACATGAAGAAAAACTTCTACTTGACCGCAATACACATATGATTATCAATACGACAACGATTAGTTCTTGCTATCAGATTACAAATAGCTGTTATATTGTGGACGGTGTCGCGAAACTTCTCGATCAATTTGCGGAACGTCTTATTCAGACACACCGCGATGATGAACCGATTGCTCCGGATGAGTTTGATATTCCCCAATACGAAATGATCCTATATCGAAAAGACGGCACAGAACAAAGAATATCTGGCATATTTGATTCGCTTGGTTTACCGACGGGATGGAACTCTTTCATTGAAGCGGTACTTCGTTACTTTACGGCTTTTCAGCGAAGTGACATACTCAGTTTGGAGAGTGCCGAAGAACGATATCATCGTGCCGAAGATCTTATCGTTTGCGAAGTATATGTTAGACAATCAACTCAGCTCCTTACCTATCTTGCACATGAGAGTTTTTATGATTCATATGATACCGTTATTGTTCCGGTAGGACCGAATAATGAGGAAAAACTAGCAATTATTGATTCAGTACAATACTGCAAAAAAAGTGAACTCAGGTTGCCGTTTGAGAAACTCAAGTATATTATCCGCAAGGTTTGTAACGAAGAGGAAAAGATGGATGAGGTGATTGTCTGCCATGTTCATATGAAAGATTCAAAGCAGACATATACTTATCTGGCGGATGAGGATATTTATGACTCGGGTGATACGGTCATTGTTCCTGTTGGATCAGAAAATGAGGAAAAACTAGCAATTATTGATTCAGTACAATATTACCATATGGGCGAGATTATGTTTCCTTTCAGGGAACTCAAATATATCATTCGCAAGGTGGCAAATAAAGAGGATGAGTAAGAACACTGGTGCGGCCTTCTATGATATGAATCGGAAAGGCGTATTATATATCCTTTTACGGTAAATATACCGCGGTATGCGGTATCGGCGATATGCTGTGCAAGCCGAATTGGACGGGTATTATATCACGCTTTCACCGTGGAAAATGAAGAACTTTACAATCGTTTCTTAGAAGAGGAAAGGAAGTGACATATATGGAGCGAGGGCTTATGATTACGGCTCTGACAGCCTTGATTCTGTGCGGCTGCACTGACGCTACATCCGTCCCGAAGCACATCAAATATGACACCGACACGCGCCCTGTCGCAGAACGTATGTCAGAGCTCTACGGAACAGATTTCACGCTCATTTCCGAGCAGAAGGATCTTTGGACATTGCAGGATAAAAACGGGCTGGAATGCCATGTCATCCGGTATCTTGACGAGTTTAACATGCCGGAGAATACCGCATCCGAAGTGTTCTGCGATGATTACTATGCGGCATGTATCGGCGAACTGCCGGAGATGCAGAAGCTCACCGCAGAGCGTGGTGCCTATATTCTTGCATCAAAGCGCGGCGAAGCTGCGGAGCGTTACGACTATGCGCATTTTATGATTCCATGCTCACGCTACGAGGACATTGCGGACATCTATTCTGATACATTGGAAGCTGGGTCTGCGGCACCCAATATGTATTACGGACAGATCGGGCATTGGTGTGGGATGCTGCCCATGTTCGAACTGATAGAAGCTACATCTGGCGAGCGGCTGGCGTTGATTCAGCCACACCCAGTGCGGTCGGAAAAGAACCTCCGTGAAGCGCAGGATTGCTTTACTGAACTCTGCTATCAGCAGGGACGACGCGATGAGCTGCCCGATGCTGCGGTCATGCAGTGCCCGCAGAGCGGCATGTACCTGATTGACACCGGAAACGACAAGCAATATCTGTCACTTGTCTGGGATCGCCATGCGCAGATTTTTGCAGTGAATATGGATTTTAAGGACGATGGGATGTACAGATCACCGGAGGAGCTATACCGGTTGCTTGCAGCATGCGGTGCCAATGAGCCAGAGGACATGTACGGCTCACGGATCACAACGGACGATCTGATACAGTTTTTCGATGTAACTCTCGACATCGACCCGCTGACGATGACCGGAGCCGCTCGAAAAGCTCCGCCTTCTGACGAGCGAAGGAAAGAAAACCGGTTATGTTCCCGAAAAGGATAATGCAATTTCTTTCGCCTGATGGATGCCGGAAAGCTCCTTGTCGTATATATCAGAGAAATCCAGAAGCGGAGCATCGACTATCAGCAGATTAGCATCGGTATTTATTTGGTCGATTTCTAAGTTGCTACTAGTAGCAACTTTTGATGATAGAATAAGCAAAGGAGAATAAGCATGGATAACTATTCCAAAATTGATAAGCTGTACCGCGAACTGTTTCCTGTTGACTTATCATGGGAAGAAATTGCACAAAGATTGAACCAATACGAATCAAATGAACATATTACAGACTTTAGACAAATATTTGTAAACGATTATATTGACTACTTGATTAAGTTCCATTATTCATATGGTGATTTTTTCGTAAATGGATGCGGCAGCCTGATTATTGAGCAATATTTTAAACTCAATAATGATTATTTCACTTCTCTTGCATACTTCATGAGTGGAAATAACAAGCAATCACTGAATTATTTTAAACGGTATCTCGATACACTGGAAAGAATAGAGGTAATCAATTGGCAATGGTTCGCAGACAATATATTGCCGTTCAGGGAAGCGTTTCCTGAATTCTGGGATTGCTTAAAGACTTTTTTATCAGAAAAGGCCGCTGATAAGAATTACATACAGTTTGCAGATGCATTGAACAGTTTCTACAACAATAGTGGTATTGAACTTACAATAGATACACTATCGGATTGTTTAGTGCACGACCCAGATAACCTTCTTGCGAATGAGTTGCTCGGAATCGCATATTATTATAATAACAGATGGCGGAATATGCTTGCATGTTTTGAGAACGCAGAACAATTATTTACTCTAACAGATGATGAATTGTTTTTTATGAGAGGCTGGGCATATGAACAGCTGAAAGACTATGATCATGCGATAAGCTGCTATACTAAATGTGTGGAAATCTATCCTTCTAGGAAGTATGCATTGAATAATCTTGGTTACGCATACATGAAAAAGAAGAACTATGTCAAGGCAGAGGAGATTTTCAAGAAATGTATAGACGAAAAGCAGGATCTTGATTGTGCCGCAAATAATTATGTTCGAGTATTGCTTGTGCTTGGAAAAATAGCTGAAGCAAAAAAGTTCACTGAAAAGTCGCCAGTTAATATCTCAAAAAATTTATTAGAAAAAGTCAAGGATTTCAAGCCGAGAAAAATAACAGTAAATATTTCTGATGAATCTGGAAACGAAAACGAAGACTTTGAAAAGCCTTTGGAAAAGTATCAGCCTAGAGCAAATCCAGTTCAGTTCTCGTCGGAAAAATTGCTTGAAGATGAATTAACTGCAAGACTTGAAAAAGGTGATGAGGTATTTGGAATGCCACTTCACATCTATAAACAAAAAGGAGAATACGGAAGACAGTATATAATAAAAGGTGTCGGTAGACTGGATTTACTTGCAGAGGATAATAAAGGTAATCTATATGTGATTGAGTTAAAAAAAGACAGCGGTTATTGCGATGCTTATTCACAGATTCGTTCATATCTTGATTGGTTTGAAAAGCATAAAAAAAAGAAAGGACAAAAGATATACGGGATAATTTGCTTAAATAGTCCTGATGAAGAATTGATTAAAGCCGTCAAGGCTGATGATCAAATTAGGCTTTTTGAATATGAAGTAACATACAAAGAATTCAAGTGATTGAGCTACGCTGAAAAGTTGCTACTAGTAGCAACTTTTCAGCGGCAATAGAACATGCCGCCTTCATTTCATCTCCGACAATTTGAGACAGGGACATCCGGCAGCGACTCACCGTCTGCCGTGCGAATCCTGTTCGGCAGATACCTGGATTCTTTGCAATGCCGTTCGATATCACTGATACACTGGAGATAGAGTTACACGGTGTGACGCATGCATCAACTCGGCTCCGTCGAGGTGACGTCCAAAGCGTTTATGGCTGTCCTCAAATTCGACGAATAAACTGAAAGGAGCATCCAGTCATGGGACTTTCTGCATCCTGCATTTTTGTTCAAAATCCGCAGCAGCTTTCTCCGGAGAAGCTGGCGGATATTCTTCGCAGATACATGACCGCACAGGGCTTTGTGGAAGCAGAGGCATCCGGCGCGGATATTGCTCTCCGGCTCCGTTTTTCAACGGGCGGACAGTGGTTTGCATTTTCTCCGGAGAAAGAGAATCCTGCCGCGCTTTCACGCTGCGCAGCAATTGCAGCCGGTGCCTTTCAGGAACCGGTCATCACAGTAGAGCTTGTTGACAGCGATTTTGCGGAGCTCTCGCTGCAAGCCGCGAACCGGAAGAAACCCTGCCGCATAGCGGTCGGCGAGCCCTACGGCGGCAGAACACACAGCGATTATCGGCAGTTTGCCGCACAGTTTCCGGATAGACTGAGCGCGGCGCAGCTCAAAGAAATCTGCGAGGGCGGCGATGTCTTTGCAGAGGACGGACTTGCTGCACTCGGAACCTGTCTGAATCTGGATATTACCCTGCTGACAGAGAACAATGAAGCTGAATCCGCCGAGCTGTATTTTACAAAGACGAAGGAGTCGGAGGCCGAACGCACCGAGCTCTATTCCGGGAATATCCTTAGCATGACCGAAAAGCCGGATTCCGCAGCGTTTGCGGAACGAATGGTGCTAGTCATGTCATCCGCCTGGGAGCATACCGAAACAGAAACCGGACGGTATATCCGCATCATGGAGACCGGCAGCAGCCTCCTGCTCTTCAGCAACCTGCTCTACCCGAAGCAGCTTGCAGCCTGTGCCGGTGCGCCCCTCATCCATATCTCCGTTGCGGAACAGGATATCCAAACAGCGGTGCTCCAGCCGAACATCATGGCCAAAGCGCACCGCGGTACACTGCCTCGCACCGCACTGCCGGAGCTGCTGGAATCCGCGGGAACAAATGAAGATGCATTCCGCGAAGCCGCACTAAACGGCGCCGGCTGCACCACACTCTTTTTCACCGGCCGGATTCGTCCCGCAGGCCGGATCGGGCTGGCCCTGCGGACAGTATATGAAACGGAACGGTTTGCATATCTGTTTGAAAACCCGGACAGGCTGACAACAGCGCAGGTCATCGAAAAGCTGGATACGTTTTTAGAAAAAGTATATGGGCCGAGGACGATCTCGTTCCAGCGTCTGAATCCGGATTCGGGTGAATACGAACCGGTTTCGTATCAGGATCCCGGCGGCATCTGCCGCACCGACGAAGCACACGGTGAAGCATATCTGCGCATCTTTGTAAATGAGAACGGCATCGCGCTGACTGGCAGTCTCGCGCTGCCAGACAATCACCGCTATGCAGGTATATTCGGTCAGAACTGTCTGCATCTGATGATCGACTGTGAAAACGGCTTTGCCCAGTATACGCTGTATGCGCCGGACGGCAGCCACCTGCGCATGGATATGGTGGACATTCAGAAATGCGCAGAATACTGCGACAAATACGGATTTGATCCCGCATTCCCGGATGCGGTATACGGCAGCGAAGCAGTCGTTTGCTGGTACAGCCGGCCGCGTGATGCAATCTGATCCAATGGCAATGTTCAAAGCTGCACCGCAGCAGAAAATCAGCGGACTCTTCTGTTATTGCTCAAGCGTAAACCGCCTTTATATCAAATCGCTGAATAATCTCAAGTTTCAAATTGTTCAGAACAATTTGAAAAACAAATTAGCCAATATGGAAGAAAAATGAAAATATTGATAGATGCAGACGGCTGCCCAGTAACCCGCATTGCAGTTCAGCTTGCAAAGCAGCATGATCTGGACTGCACGATCATTTGCGATACCGCGCATCGCATTGAGTATGACGGTGCTGAAACAATCATTGTGGCCAAGGGGGCAGACAGTGCCGATTACCGTCTCGTAAATCTGGTTCATGTCGGCGATCTTGTCATTACGCAGGACTACGGACTTGCGGCAATGTGCTTGAGCCGGAAAGCAGTTGTGCTGAATCAGGACGGAAAACAATACACGGAAGACAACATCTCCGGTTTGCTGGAATTCCGCGCGGCGTCTGCAAAGTATCGCAGAGCTGGCGGAAGAACCAACGGACCTGCCAAACGCACATCACAGCAGGATCGGGATTTTGAGACGGCTATGCTTGCTTACCTGAAAGAAAAAGCACCATGAACATTTCGTTATACCCTTACCGGTGCCGATGCGAGGTGGGCGAGTCCGGCAGCAGTTCACCGTCCGCTGTGTGAATTCCGTTTGGCAGATATTTGGATTCTTTGCGGTGCCGTTCTATATCACTGACACACTGGAGATAGGATCCGCCGAGAACCTGCTCGGCAGTCGTCACCCAATCGGACGCCTCCTTCAATTCCTGTTGTGCGGATTGCAGCGCGACGTTCAGTTTAGCAGCAACTTCCGGATCACAAAGGTTGCTGTTTTCAATCGTATGTTCGATCTCCTGAACAGCCTCTGCTTTCTTTTCCATGTCTGCACGGAGAGAGTTCAGCGTTGCACCGTTGTTGATCTTTGCATTCAAAGCGGTCAGCCGGTCAAGCTCTGCATCGTTCTTCCATGTCAGGATGTGATTCGGATCCTTTTTTCGCACCGGCATATACCCGCCTGAAAATGAAATGATGTAAAATCTCATCGTTTTCAGCACGACCAGATTCGGTGCTTTGCTTTCTTCTGCCGCCTTGATCTGTTCTTCCAGCTGACGCTCGTACACCCGCTTGGCCGACAGGCGGTTGCGCAAAACAGTTTCGCTGTAAAACTCGCCGAGCGATTTCAGCCGGATGAAGTTTGCACCGAACTGCGGACGAACCGCGATATATTTTCCGCGCCTCACTTCATACTTCAATCGCTCCAATCGTTTCAGGAATTCAGCGAAGTCTTTTGACTGCATGAGAGCTTTGTCAATGTCATCGCGCAGCTGATCACGCGCAGCTTGCTTCGGTCTCCGG
>JAEEGL016007832.1_pt1 | contig 20238 bp, 20 predicted proteins | sample 9134231 | NCBI WGS metagenome assembly JAEEGL01 (sample SAMN16246548, study PRJNA631951) | gut metagenome | biome: gut microbiome; feature: rumen; material: fiber-attached | host: Bos | place: Iran: Karaj | collected 2018-10 | reverse complement strand
GGAGTACTACTTTACAGACGTACTCTGGCCTGATTTCACACCTGCCGAGCTTGACAAGGCACTTATTGAGTATGCAAACAGAAACCGCCGCTTCGGAGGTGTGTAATGCTTACACGTATAATTTCGGGAGCTGTAGGCGTTGTTCTTATCGGTATAGTGCTTTTCTTTCACGATACTGTAGTTCTGCCCATAGCAGTTGCAGCAATAATCGCAGTAATGCTTTTTGAGCTGCTTCGTGCAGTGAAGCTTCATAAGTGTATTCCGATATTATTGGCGGCAGAGGCTTGCGGTATATCTGTACCGATCCTTTATGGCATATTGACAAAGATCAGCGTTATGGGAGTAGAATATCCGGGACATTTTGAGTTTCGTGCGTGGCGTTTTGAGGATAAATATAAAATATATGTATTCGGTATAATTCTTCTATGTGCCTTTGTTATCTTCATAACATGGCTGAAAAAACATAAGGAGATACGCTACGAACAGGTATTCTTTGTACTTGCTGTAATGATACTAGTTCCTCAGGCTATGACTACAATGGTACGCATGGAACGTTACGATCCAAAAAGCGGACTCTTCCTGCTCATTATGGGACTCTGCGGTGCATGGATAGCAGATACGGGAGCTTACTTCACAGGTGTTGCTATCGGCAAGCATAAGCTCTGCCCTGAGATAAGCCCTAAGAAAACTATCGAGGGACTTGTTGGCGGTATCCTTACAACTGCAATAGCATATACTGTAGCATTTTCCTGCTATTACGGCTTTACAGCAAAGAGAGCTGCTATTGCCTTTGTAACAGGTGCGGTCTGCGCTGTTATAGGCACTGTGGGTGACCTTTCCGCATCAATGGTAAAGCGTCAGATCGGTTTTAAGGACTACGGCAAGATAATGCCGGGACACGGCGGACTTATGGATCGCTTTGACAGCGTTCTTTTTGTGCTGCCCACATTCTATGTATTCATCGCCTTATTTGGCGTACAGTGATATTGCTGAAACGGACTATTCATGGATAGTCCATTTCGCATTTTATAGTGAATTTTATCATAAAATCTTACGGGAAGATATTTCCGTGAAAAGGGGAAAAGACAATGGAAAAAACTGTGTCGATACTTGGCTCAACAGGTTCCATAGGTACGCAGTCTCTTGAGGTCTGCGAAAAGCATGGCATAAAGGTGGCAGCTCTTGCTGCTCACAGCAGCATCGAGGCTCTTGAGCAGCAGATAAGGAAATTCCGCCCTAAATATGCCTGTATTTATAACGATACAAAGTACAGCGAGCTCAAAAGCCGAATTTCCGATATGGACGTAAAGCTGTATTCGGGAATGGAGGGACTTTGCACTCTTGCATCTCTGAAAGAAGCTGATATCGTTCTCAACTCTGTTGTGGGCATGGTCGGACTTCTTCCAACTCTTACAGCAATAGATGCAGGAAAAGACCTTGCACTTGCCAATAAAGAGACTCTTGTTGCAGGCGGTGAGCTTGTAATAAAAGCAGCAGCGGACAGAGGCGTAAGGATATATCCCGTAGACAGCGAGCATTCTGCTATATTCCAGTGCCTACAGGGAAATAAACGTTCACAGCTGAGTAAGATAATACTTACAGCCTCAGGCGGACCTTTCTTCGGAAGAAGTTATGACGAGCTCAGGAATGTCACAAAGGCACAGGCTCTTCATCACCCTAACTGGGATATGGGCAATAAAATAACCATCGACTCAGCTACACTTATGAACAAGGGACTTGAATTCATCGAAGCAAAATGGCTTTTTGATCTTACTCCCGAGCAGATCGAGATAGTTGTTCATCGTCAGAGCGTGGTACATTCCGCAGTTGAGTATAATGACTATTCAGTCATTGCACAGCTTGGTGTGCCTGATATGAAGATACCGATACAGTATGCTCTCCTTTATCCCGACAGAATGCCGTGCCCAACAGGAAGGATTTCACTTACGGATTACGGAAAGCTTACCTTTGAAAAGCCAGATTATGAGACTTTTAAGTGTCTCTCGGCTGCTATAGAAGCAATAACAAGAGGCGGAGCTTATCCGTGTCTTGTAAATTCGGCAAACGAAGAGGCTGTAAGAGCTTTTCTGAACGATGAGATAAAATTCGTGGAGATAGGCGAGATAGTTTCATCTGTGCTTGAAAATTTCCCGATATCGGATATAAAAAGCTATGAAGATGTTATGGCAGCAGACAAGGCTGCAAGAGCATTTGTAAGAGAGCAGATAAAAGCGAAAGCTGCTCTTGTTTGAGAAAGGATCGTACTACATGGGTGTTGTAATTGCAATTATTATTTTCGGTTTGATAGTCACCGTGCATGAGTTCGGACACTTCATATGTGCCAAGCTAAGCGGTATAAAGGTACTGGAGTTTTCGGTAGGTATGGGACCGAAGCTGCTCCAGAAGCAGAAGGGTGAGACAAAGTATTCACTCAGACTTCTTCCGCTGGGCGGTTATTGTGCTATGGAAGGTGAGGACGCTACAAACAGTGATCCCAGAAGCTTCCGAAATGCCAAGCTCTGGAAAAGAATGGTGGTGCTTGTTGCAGGTGCGGGAATGAATTTTGTTCTCGGTCTTGTGGCTATAATCATTTATGTAAGTATGATGGACGGAGTACCGACAACTACCGTAAGGGAATTCGCCAAAACGGAAGATAACGGAGAGATTACCTATTACGCTGAAAGCCTTGACACAGGTCTTGAGAAAGGCGATAAGATAATCTCTGTTGACGGTACGAGAGTGTACAGTATCCTTGATTTCAATTATGTGTTCTATAATATGCATGAACACGAAGGACACGAAGTAATTGTCAAGCGAAACGGTGAAAGGATAAAGCTTGATGACGTAGCATTCGGTATAAAGGATGGCAGCGGAAAGTTTGTGGATTTTGCTGTCAGATACATGGATAAAAATCCCATTACGGTTTTGCAGGGAAGCGGCGGACAATTCATGTCTATGACACATATCATTGCTCTTTCGCTGAAGCAGCTTTTCTCAGGTCAGGTGGAGAAAGAAGACGTCTCAGGTCCTGTAGGAGTAGTTTCGGCTATCAATGAGACTGCCAAAGAGTCTGAAAGCGTAAAGGACGGCATTTTCAATCTCCTTTACATGATGGCGCTTATTTCCATAAATGTGGGTATTTTTAATCTCCTTCCTATTCCGGGACTGGACGGCGGCAGACTTCTCTTCTGTTTCATCGAGCTTGTACGCCGCAAGCCTATCAAGCCCGAACATGAGGGATATGTTCACCTTGCAGGTATGGTGCTACTTTTCGGTATAATGATATTTGCAACATACAATGATATAGTAACTCTTATTACAGGAGGCAAAAATGGCTGATGTATGCCTTCTCGGAACAGGCGGTATGCTGCCCCTGAAGGATAGGTTCCTTACAAGCCTTTATGCCGAGTATAACGGAAAAGCTGTGCTTATAGACTGCGGCGAGGGTACACAGGTAGCTGTTGCAAAGCACGACCTTAAAATGAGCAAGATCGAGCTGATACTCTTTACTCACTGCCATGCGGATCACGTTATGGGACTTACGGGACTTCTTCTGTCTATAGGTAACTGTTCGCGTACTGCCCCTCTTGATATCGCAGCTCCCGAAAGCTGTATCTCTGTGATCGAAAAGCTTGTCAGCATTTGCGGCGGACTGCCATATGAAGTTCGTCTGCATACTATTCCCGAGGATAGAACGTATGAGTTTACAGCTGATATGATAGACCCTATGCTTACAGTAAAGACTCTGCCTCTTTCTCACAGAGTCGGCTGTATCGGCTATAGTCTTATTCTTGAAAAAAAGCCTGTATTTATGCCTGATAAGGCAAAGGAACTGGATATCCCCGTGGAGATGTGGAAAAGGCTTCACAGCGGAGAAACAGTAACTCTTGGCGACGGAAGGAGCATTCCGCCCGAGGCTGTAACAGGCGAAAAAAGACCGCCGTTGAAAATAACCTATACCACGGATACCCTGCCTATTGATGATATAGTTCGGTTTGCTGAAAGCTCAGATCTTTTTATATGCGAGGGAATGTACGGACTCTGTGATAAAAAAGAGTCAATGAATGAAAAGCATCATATGCTCATGCAGGACGCCTGTAATATAGCAAAAAGGGCAGGAGTAAAACGTTTGTGGCTCACACACTACAGTCCTGCTGAAAAAGAGCCTTCTGCGTATTCAGATGAGCTCAGACAGATTTTTCCTGATACCGTTATATCGGCTGACGGTGAAAAGATCACATTGTAATTTACATCTTATGGAGGAATAATATGAGAAATGTCAGACCTGTAAAAGTCGGGGACTGTGTCCTTGACGGAAAGCATATTTATATACAGTCGATGCTGAATATGCGCTCGGACGATATCGAGGGCAGTGTAAAGCAGGCAGTTGAGCTTGAAAAGGCAGGCTGCGAGATAATCCGTGCAGCTATCCCGAATATGGAGGCTGTAAAGCTTATCCCTGCTATCAAGGAAGCTGTAAAGATACCGCTTGTTGCGGATATACATTTTGACTATAAGCTTGCACTTGAATCTGCTGCCGCGGGTGTTGACAAGATACGCATAAATCCCGGTAATATAGGCGGTATGGACAGGGTAAAGGCTGTAGTGGAAGTCTGCCGTACGAGAAATATCCCTATACGTATAGGTGTAAACTCAGGCTCTCTTGAAAAGGAGATACTTGAAAAGTACGGTTCACCGACTCCCGAAGCTCTTGTTGAAAGTGCAATGGGACACGCTGCTATGCTGGAGCATTTTGACTTTAACGATATAGTCATATCCATAAAGTCCTCGGACGTAAATAAAATGATAGCTTCATACAGACTTGCAGCACAGAAGTGCAGTTATCCGCTTCACCTCGGAGTTACCGAGGCAGGAACAGAGCGTATGGGACTTATCAAGTCTGCAATAGGCATAGGTTCGCTTCTCTGTGACGGTATAGGCGAGACTATTCGTGTATCACTTACCGATGATCCTATCCGTGAGATAGCTGCGGCAAAGGATATACTCAAAAGCATCGGCAAGCGCGGCGGTGTAAGGATAGTGTCATGTCCAACCTGCGGAAGGACACGTATCGACCTTGTTAAGGCAGCAAAAATGGTAGAGGAAGCCGTTAAGGATATGGACAAGGATATAACAGTTGCAGTTATGGGCTGTATTGTAAACGGTCCGGGAGAAGCACGTGAAGCCGATGTGGGAATTGCAGGCGGTGACGGTTGTGCTATCATTTTCAAAAAAGACGGTACTCAGCGTAAGATAAGTGAAGAGGATATAGTTTCCGAGCTTCTTGCAGAGATAGACAAGCTCTGATAAACTTATCAATATACTTTTCAGGGTATCATAGGGATTGAAGAATTATAGGTAATAAACTCCTTAGATATACGGCTGAGATTTCCATATTGGTCATTTGGATTGCTGCGGTGAATATATTTGCTGCGTTTTTTAAAAAGCTTGTGACCAATAAATAATTAGCGGCAGATCATACCTGCCAATGATGAATTTTAAGAAGGACGTTGACCAATGCAGATAAAAATATCCGAATTTCTCAAAGATTATGCCCTCGAATTGCCTGAGAGTATCCTCAGCGGCGAGATATTCAAGCTGACTTACAGCGAAAATCTCGAAAAGATACGTTTTCATGCGCATTTCGGTGATGTGGTGCCAAGTGATGATATCTTTGGTTTTGAAAAGGCTGTGGAGACAGCTATAAAGGTGGAGCAGGTTAGACTTGCTCCGCGCTATCCGTCTGAGAGATTCGGCATGGATTGTTACGGTGATCTTCTGAAGCTTCTGAAGCGTGATATCCCTGTAGTCAACGGCTTTCTCGATGATGCGGAGGTAACTCTCGGAAACGGTGAACTGCGTATAAAGATAGTACACGGCGGCAGGGATATCCTTGAAAGGTATAACTTCTGCCTGAATTTCACACGTATGATATATAATCAGTTCGGTGTGAAAGTCAAGGTCGTCCTTGACGGCGAGAGCAATGTCAGTGCGCAGCAGTTCGATGAAATGATAGAGCGCATCGAAGCAGATATGCCTGATTACAGCAGTCAGCTCATTCCCGACAAGACTCCCGACGAGATAAGAGCCGAAGAGATGAAGTCGGTAATACCTACTGTGACCATTGATGTTACTGCACTTGACAAGGACTTTGATGCAGAGTCCGCTGAGATAGTCAAGGGCAAGGCGATACGTGAAAAGCCCGTACCGATCTGCGAAGCAGTTCAGCGTCTTGGCGAAAGAGTCGTTGTTGTGGGAGATGTATTTGCTTCCGAGCTTAAAGAAGTCCGCAATGAAAAGACTGTAGTTACATATGATATCACTGACTACAGCGGTTCGTTAAAGGTGAAGATATTTGCCAAGAATGAAGAGGTAGAGGAACTGAAGCTTGGCTCGATAAAGAGCGGAGCAACGCTTCTCGTTTCGGGTAAACTGGATTACGACTCTTATGCAAGAGATATTGTTATATCGGCAAATTCCCTTATCAAGGTAAAGCGTATACCCAAAATGGACAACTATCCCGAGAAGCGCGTCGAGCTCCACTGTCATAGCAATATGTCCGCAATGGACGCTGTTACAGATCCTGTTACACTTATCAACAGAGCCGCAGCGTGGGGACATCAGGCTATGGCTATAACGGACCACGGAAACGTTCAGGCATTTCCTGACTGTATGTATAATATGCCTAAGAACTTCAAGGCTATATACGGAATGGAAGCTTATGTTGTCAACGATATCGAGCGTGACATGGTAGTCTACGGCGAAGATGACCGTTCATTTGATGACGAGATAATCATATTCGACGTTGAGACTACGGGACTCAGCTTCCGCAATGACCGTCTTACAGAGATAGGTGCTGTAAAGCTGAAAAACTTACAGGTAGTCGACAGCTTCAATACAAAGGTAAATCCCGGTTTCCATATCCCTGAGAGGATAACGGAGCTTACGGGAATAAGTGATGCAGATGTTGCCAATGCTCCCGATGAAGCTGAGGCACTGCGTATGTTCATGGAGTTCTGCGGAGACAAGCCTGTGCTCGTTGCTCATAACGCCCGTTATGATACCAACATGATAAATCAGGTGAAGAAGCGTCAGAATATCGACTTCCCGTACACATGGGTGGACACTCTCGTTATGTGTCAGTCCATGCTTCCCGAAATGGGCCGTCATAAGCTCAATCTCGTTGCAAAGCAGCTCAAACTCGGAAAATTCGATCATCACAGAGCTTCAGACGATGCTCTGATGCTGGCTAAGATATACATTGAACTTATCGGCAGACTTAAAAGTGAAAGAAGCTTCAAGTCAATACAGCAGCTTAATATTCTTGTTGATGAAATAGAGATCAAAAAGCTTAAAAGCTATCACCATATCATACTTGTACGCAATCAGGCAGGACTAAAAAATCTTTACAGGCTTGTATCACTGAGTAACCTTGAATACTTCTACAAAAAGCCCCTTATCCCAAAATCCAAGCTTATTGAACACCGTGAGGGACTTATCTACGGAAGTGCCTGTGAAGCAGGCGAGCTGTTTCAGGCGATGCTGGATATTCGTGATCAGGACTATATCGACAATCTTGCAAAGTTTTATGATTACCTTGAGATACAGCCAATAGGCAACAATGCATTCATGGTGCGTGAGGGCGTTGCAAGGGACGATGACGAGCTCCGTGAGTTCAACAAATACATCGTTGATATGGGTGACAGGCTTGGCATACCTACCTGTGCTACCTGCGATGTGCACTTCATAGACCCAAAGGACGCTATCTATCGTAAGATAATTCTTGCCAGCATGGGCTTCAAGGATGCAGAGGAGCAGGCTCCGCTGTATCTGAGGACTACCGAGGAAATGATGGCTGAATTTGCATATCTCGGCGAGGACAAGGCAAAGGAAGTAGTTATAACCAATACAAATGCCATTGCCGATCAGATAGAGGTTATACGTCCTATACCAAAGGGAACGTTTACGCCTACTATCGACGGTGCAGAGGAGGAGCTTGTAAAAATTACTCATGACAAGGCGCATGAGATATATGGTGATCCGCTTCCCGAGCTTGTTGACAAGCGTCTTGACCGAGAGCTTTCATCTATTATAAAGCACGGATTCTCGGTTCTCTACATCATCGCACAGAAGCTGGTATGGAATTCAGTTGACAACGGATATCTTGTTGGTTCGAGAGGATCGGTCGGTTCGTCATTCGTTGCCTCAATGGCAGGTATCTCAGAGGTTAATCCGCTTCCGCCCCACTATGTCTGCCCTAACTGCAAGCACAGTGAGTTCCTGCTGGACGGTGTTTACGGTTCTGGATTTGACCTGCCGCCTAAAAAGTGTCCAGACTGCGGAAAGGACATGAACCGTGACGGACACGATATCCCATTCGAGACATTCCTCGGTTTCGACGGCGACAAAGCTCCTGATATCGACCTTAACTTCTCCGATGAATATCAGTTCTGGGCGCATCGTTACACCGAAAAGCTTTTCGGTAAATCCAATGTTTTCAAGGCGGGAACTATTTCCGTAGTCGCTGAAAAGACTGCCTACGGATATGTAAAGAAGTACTGCGAAGAAAACGGCATAACGCTTAACAATGCGGAAATGAGCCGCCTTGCTATTGGCTGTACCGGAATCAAGAGGACTACAGGTCAGCACCCGGGCGGAATGGTCGTTGTTCCGTCGGATTACGATGTTTACGACTTTACTCCCGTTCAGCACCCTGCTGATACTGCGGATTCCGAGATAATCACTACCCACTTCACGTTCAACTCTCTCCATGATACCATCCTGAAGCTTGACGAGCTTGGACATGTTGTTCCAACGCTGTACAAGCATCTTGAAGACCTTACTGGCATCAAGATTAAGGACGTTCCAACATCAGACCCCGATGTAATACGTATGTGTACCAACTGTGATGTGCTTGGTGTAACGCCTGAGGAGATATACTGCAAGACTGGAAGTCTCGGCATACCTGAAATGGGTACAGGCTTTACTATACAGATGCTTCTTGATGCAAAGCCTACAAAGTTCAGCGACTTCTTACAGATATCTGGACTTTCCCACGGTACCGACGTTTGGCTGGGTAACGCGAAAGACCTTATAGATAACGGCGTATGCACGATCTCCGACGTTATCGGAACCCGTGACTCCATTATGACGTATCTTTTATATAAAGGCGTTGAGCCGAAAATGGCCTTCCAGATAATGGAGTGGACTCGTAAGGGAAAAGCTCCCAAGCAGTTTACACCTGAGATAATTCAGATGCTCCGCGATCACAACGTACCCGAATGGTACATCGAGAGCTGTCTTAAAATAAAGTATATGTTCCCGAAGGCTCACGCGGCTGCGTACGTTATCGCTGCCATAAAGCTGGGATGGTTCAAGCTGCATATGCCGCTGGAATACTACGCTACTTATTTCTCCGTAAGAGGTGAGGACTTCGATGCGGAGCTTGCTATAAAAGGCAAAGGGGCAGTTCGTGCAAAGATCGAAGAGATAAAGGCACTGGGCAACGACAAGACCAACAAGGACAGTGCCCTGTACGATATCCTGCTCATTACCAATGAGATGATGTCGAGAGGATATGAGTTCCTGCCCATTGATCTGTTCAAATCACACGCTACCGATTATCTTGTTGAGGACGGCAAACTGAGAATACCTTTCTCCGCTATGAGCGGTGTCGGAGACAACGCTGCAAAGGGAATTTACGAAGCTGTTCAGAAGGGCGGATTTATGTCTATTGAGGAATTCCAGCAGGAGAGCGGTGCGTCAAAAACAACAATAGATATGTTGAAAAGCATAGGCGCGTTTGGTGATTTACCCGAATCCACACAAATGTCGTTCTTTTGACTTGACTTTCTTTTAGTAATATGTTATCATATTATCATGTTAGCAGACTAAAGTGATTAACGAGGAGGTTCACATGAAAAACTATGACCTTATAACTCCCGAGGGTACGAAAGACCTGCTCTTCGGAGAGTGTATCGTAAGAAGAAATATAGAAAGCACTCTTATGGGACTTTTCAAGAGCCGCGGTTATAATGAAACAATAACTCCGGGACTTGAATTTTATGATGTATTCAACCTTAATTCACGTTATTTTCCGCAGGAAAATCTCTATAAGCTTACTGACAGCAAGGGCAGACTGCTTGTAATGCGTCCCGATACAACTATGCCTATTGCAAGAATAGTTGCAACAAGGCTGAGAGATGCAGAGCTTCCGCTGAAATTCTGCTACGCTCAGGCTGTATACACAACCGAGCCTTCCCTTAAAGGCAGAAGCGATGAAGTTGTACAGGCAGGTATAGAGCTTATAGGTTCACAGCTCAAGATCGCTGATCTCGAAGTTATATCCACAGCTGTTGATTCACTCAGCTCATTCGGTATGGAGTTCTCGCTTGAACTCGGTCATATCGGTATTTTCAAGGAGCTTGTAGGAAAGCTCGATGCCTCAGAAAAGGACAAGGAAAGCATCAGAAAGCTTATCGAAAACAAGAATTTCCCTGCGCTCAACGATCTCCTTGACAGCTTCGGAAATTCACCTGTTACAAATGCACTTAAAAAGCTCCCTGCACTCTTTGGCGGCGAAGAAGTATTTGAAAAGGCTGAGGAACTCATGCCTGATGACAATATCAAGCGTATACTTGACGAGCTCAGGGAAATATACACAGACGCTTCCGAGCTTTGCGGCGGCGAGGGCTCAATTACAGTTGACCTTGGACTCGTAAACAAGACCGACTACTATACAGGACTTATAATAAAGGGATATTTACAGGGACACGGTGAGGAAGTTCTCTCAGGCGGACGCTATGACAAGCTCATCTCAGAGTTCGGATATGATGTTCCTGCTATCGGTTTTGCAGTAAACATTAATGCAGTTGCAAAGCTTATGGAAAAGAGCGATGTTCTTCCTGCCGAGCCAAGACCTGATGTTATCGTATATGCCGAGGAGGGCTGCGAGGTCGCTGCACTTAAAGCCGCAAAGGAGCTCCGCGAGCAGGGAATGGTAGTTGAAAACGCACTCTTTGACGACCTTGACAGTGTACGTGAGTACGCAATGGAGAAGAAGATCGCCAAGGTACTTGTAATAGACGGCGAAAGCAAGGAGGTCAATATATGAATAAGCCTATCAGAATGGCTCTTACAAAGGGCAGACTTGAAAAGGACACAGTAGGTCTCCTTGAAAAGCTTGGATTTGACTGTACTGCTGTACGTGATAAGGGCAGAAAGCTTATACTCCCCGTACCTGACGCAAATCTCGAAGTAGTTCTTGCAAAGGCAAACGACGTTATCACCTATGTGGAGCATGGTGTTTGTGATATGGGCGTTGTTGGCAAGGACACTATCATGGAAATGAAAGGCAAGTTCTATGAGCTTGTTGATCTCGGATTCGGTAAATGTAAGTTCGCGCTTGCTACTAAAAAGGGCTACGATTTCTACAGCGGCTACGGTATAAAGACTATCGCTACAAAGTATCCTAACGTTGCAAGAAGCTTCTTTGAAAAAAAGGGCATGGATACTGAGATAATCAAGATAGAAGGTTCTGTTGAGCTTGCTCCTCTCCTTGAGCTTGCAGACGGTATCGTTGATATCGTTGAGACAGGTACTACTTTAAGAGAAAACGGACTTGAAGTTATCGAGGACGTTGCTCCTATTTCTGCAAGACTTATTGCAAATACCGTAAGTCTCAAAATGAGACACGCTGAAATAGACAGACTTATCACACTTATAGAGGAGAATCTTTAATGAAGAAAATATTCGCTAACGGTACTGACGAAGTTGCTTTTCTTAACGATCTTAAAAAAAGAAGCGGCGAGACAAACAAAAAGGTAACAGAAGTCGTATCCGAGATTATCGAGAATGTAAAGAATAACGGCGATGAAGCTGTTAAGAATTATACACTTAAATTTGACGGAAATCTTCCTGAGTATTATGAAGTTCCGCGTGAAGTCATAAATGATGCTCTCACAGAGGCGGATCAGGAGTTCGTTGATGCACTGCTGAATGCTCAGGAGAATATCGCCGATTTCCACCAGAGACAGGTTGAGCAGAGCTTTATCTCTCCTAAGAAAAACGGTGTTATCATGGGTCAGCGTGTGCGCGGACTGCACAGAGTAGGACTTTATGTTCCCGGCGGTACAGCTGCATATCCTTCAAGCGTACTCATGAATGCCATACCTGCTAAAATTGCAGGTGTTGAGGAGATAATCATGGTAACTCCGCCGCTGAAGGACGGTACTCCAAATAAGGATATACTCGTTGCAGCAGCTATCTGCGGCGTTGACAGAGTATTCCTCTCAGGTGGTGCACAGGCTATTGCTGCACTTGCTTACGGTACAGAAGAGATACCGAAGTGCGACAAGATAGTAGGTCCCGGAAATATATATGTTGCGACAGCAAAGAAGCTTCTTTACGGTGTAGTTGATATCGACATGATAGCAGGACCAAGTGAGATACTTGTTATTGCAGATGATACTGCAAATCCCAAATTCGCAGCTGCCGATCTTATGTCACAGGCTGAGCACGATATGCTTGCTTCCGCAATTATGGTAACTACCAGCGAAAAGCTTGCTGACGGCACTATCAAGGAAATAGAGCGTCAGAAAGAGTATCTTTCAAGAAAGAATATCATTGAGAAATCCCTTGAAGATTACGGTGCTATCATAATTGCAGACAGCCGCGAAAAGTGCGTAGAACTTGCAAACGAGATAGCTCCTGAGCACCTTGAAGTCCTTATGGAAAATCCATTTGAGCTTCTGGGAAGTCTTGACAACGCAGGTTCTATATTCCTCGGTCACTATGCTTCCGAGCCTCTCGGCGACTACTATGCAGGACCTAACCACGTTCTTCCTACAAGCGGTACTGCACGTTTCTTCTCGCCTTTAGGTGTTGCAAGCTTTACAAAGCGTACTGCATATACCTACTACACTGAGGAAGCTCTCAGACAGGCTAAGGACGACATCGTTCTTATTGCAGAGCGCGAGGGACTCACCGCTCACGCTAATGCTATCAAGGTAAGATTTGAAGACTAAATCACGCAATGGGGCGGCTTGCAAAACAGCTGCCCTATAGGTGTTTTTCGGAAAGGATATATTATGAGTTACAAACTTAATAAAAAGCTGGTAAATTTAGTGCCTTATGATCCGATCACAGGACACTACGATATCAGACTTGATGCAAACGAGAGCTGTTTCAATCTTAACGATCAGCTTAAAGCAAAGATAAACAAAAGCATATCCCAGATAGACTTCAACCGCTATCCCGACTGCCTTGCAAAAGCTCCAAACAAGGCTTTTTCAGAGCTTTACAATATTCCTGAGGAGCTTATCAGTTCGGGAAACGGTTCTGACGAGCTTATCAGCATTATCGAGGGCTGCTTTTTTGAGGCTGGAGATACTATCGTAAATGTATCCCACGATTTCTCAATGTATGAGTTTTACGCTCAGCTCTATGAGGTAAATGTTGAGACCTACCAGAAGGAAACTGATCTTACAATTGATCCCGATAAGCTCATTGCCTTCTGCAAGGAAAAGGGCGCAAAGGGACTTATCTTCTCAAATCCCTGCAATCCTACATCACTTGGTCTGGACAAAGCTGCTGTCAGAAAGATAATTGAGTCACTTGACGGTTGTCTTGTTATCCTTGATGAAGCTTATATGGACTTCTGGGATCAGTCCATACTTTCAGAGGTCAATAATTATGATAATCTTATAATACTCAAGACCTGCTCAAAGGCTATAGGACTTGCAGCAGTAAGATTTGGCTTTGCAGTGGCAAACAAGACTATAACCAACGCGCTACGTGCAGCTAAGTCACCATACAACAACGATACAGTTGCACAGACTATCGTTGCCGATATACTCAGCGAAAAGGAATACCTTAAAGAGTGCCGCGATATAATCGTTGCAAATACCAAGAAGCTCTACGGTGATATTCTTGAAATAGATAAAAAGTACAGCCGCTTTGAGAAGATATACGAACCATGCACGAATTTCGTATTAATAAAGACAGACGAATTTGAAAAGATATACAGCTTTATGCTGGAAAACTCTATCGCAATAAGGAAGTTCAAGGGCTTTATCCGTATAACAGCAGGTACAGAAGCTGAAAATGCACGGTTTATAAGCGTTCTTGACAGGTACTTCAGTAAATAATGGAGGTTAGTATGCGTACAGGAACTATCGAACGAGATACAAAAGAGACTCAGATAAAAGTGAATGTTACTCTTGACGGAAAGGGTAAGGCTGACATCGACACAGGAATAGGATTTTTCGACCATATGCTGACAGCTCTTTCGGTACACAGCGGTATAAGCATGACTGTCAAAGTCAAGGGCGACCTGCACGTTGACTGTCACCACACCATTGAGGACACAGGCATAGCTCTCGGAGCAGCTTTAGGACAGGCTCTCGGTACAAAGTCGGGCATAGTCCGCTACGGTACAGCATATATCCCTATGGACGAGTCACTTGCAATGGCAAGTCTTGACCTGAGCAACCGTCCGTTCCTTGTTTTCAACTGTGAATTTACTAATCAGAGCTGCGGAGGTTACGATCTCTGCATGACAGAGGAATTCTTCCGTGCATTCGCATTTAATTCAGGCATGACGCTGCACATCAACCTTCTTTACGGCAGTAATGATCACCACAAGGCAGAGGCTGTTTACAAGGCTGTAGCTCATGCACTTAAAACAGCTGTGACAGAAAATTCAGACGGTTCAACTCTCTCAACGAAAGGAGTTCTCTGATGATAGCTATAATTGATTACGGCGCAGGCAATATTTTCAGCGTAAAAAACGCATTGGACTACCTCGGACTTGACAGTAAGCTCGTTAGTGACAAGGAGTCTGTAAAGTCTGCGGACGCTGTTATACTTCCCGGAGTAGGAGCATTTCCTGCGGCAATGAAAAAGCTTGAGGCTACAGGACTTGTTGATACTATCAAGGAAGAAGCAGTAAATAAGCCTTTTCTCGGCATTTGCCTCGGTATGCAGCTCATATTTGAAAAGGGCTACGAATTCGAGGAATGTGACGGTCTGGGACTTATAGGCGGCAGCGTAAGAAAAATGGAAGAGCCCGAGCTTATAATCCCGCATATGGGCTGGAACAAGCTTGAAAAGCTCAATGACTGTCCGCTTCTTGAAAATGTAGGCGACAACGAGTACGTTTACTTCGTTCATTCATACAAGGCTCACTGCGAGGATAAGAATATAGCTGCGTATGTTGAGTACGGCGGAAGAGTGCCTGCACTTGTTTACGACGGAAAATACGTATACGGAGCACAGTTCCACCCTGAAAAGAGCGGTGAAACAGGACTTAAAATTCTCCGCAGCTTCGGAGGACTTATTAAATGAACAAGCTCATCATAGTCGAGGGACTTCCGTGCTCGGGAAAGAGTACAACTGCAAGATTTATTGCACAGCAGCTTGATATGACTTTCATTGACGAAGGCACAGGCGATCATCCTGCGGACTATGAGTTTCATGCATTTTTGACGTATAACCGGCTTGAAAGTTTCACATCAGACGAGCTTGAACAGATAGCTCGGCATACTGTAAAAAAGTCTGGCGGCAATATCGTAAGTCTCGGAGCATTCAGCGGAGAGCTTTTCAACAAGCTCCTGCAATACAAGATATATGATTTTCTTCCGTGGGAGACCGAACGTCCTGTAATGCTGGATAAATGGCGTGAATTTGCAGATAAAAACGACGAAAGCAGATATGTTTTCAACTGTGTGCTTTTGCAGAATCCTATGTGCGAGACTATGATGCGTTTTGGCTTTGACAAGTTGGTTTCAGCTGGATATATTGCTGAAATATGCGAAATAATAAAGCCGTTTTCGCCGCTTGTAGTATATCTCAAAAACAGCGAAGTTTACGAAAGTGTAAAGAAAGCTTCCGCTGAACGCGGAGATGAGTGGCTCAATGCGGTCATCGACTACCACTGTAATGGTGAGTATGGCAAAAGTATCGGTCTGACAGGCTTTGATGGGTATATATCCGCACTTGAAGAAAGGCAGAGACGAGAGCTTGATATTCTCAACAGCCTTGATATCAGCAGCATTGTCCTTGATGATCCGCAGAAAGACTGGGACAAGACGTATTCCGATATACTTGCAGAGTTAAAGTGAGGGAACGTTATCATGGTATATAAGAGTATACTTTCAAGCTCATATAATACCCGTGAGCTTGGCGGTTTTAAAACAGCTGACGGCAGTATTACGAAAAATAATGTGTACTGGCGGAGCGATGTACCTTCTTCTCCGCAGGCTGATGATATCAGGAAGCTTCTTTCAGCTCATATAACGACTATAATTGATATGCGTACAGAAGCGGAGAGAGTAAAGGCTCCAAATACATTATCTGAGCTTTCAGAGTTTGAATATCATCACTTCCCCATAATTGAGGGAAGCGGTGTCCCCGAAAGACTTGAGGCTGTACCGCTGTCATATATGACTATAGCAACTGCCGAAAATATGCCGAAGGTGATGAAAGTTATTGCAGAAGCAGAGCAGGGTGTGCTTTTCCACTGTACGGCAGGAAAAGACAGAACAGGCGTAGTAAGTGCGATAATACTTATGATCTGCGGAGCAGACAGAGATGCAGTAGTCAGAGATTATGTCATCAGCCGCGAGTACAACCACAAAAGGCTCGAAGCCTTTCTTGCAGCTCACCCCACGGTAGACAGGAATATCGTACTCGCAAACGAAAAGAGCATGAACGGTTTTATTGACCTTTTTACAGAACGCTTCGGCACTGTAGAAAACTATTTTGAAAGAATAGGATTGTTCATCGATCATATTGAAAAGATACGCAGCAAACTTATAAAATGATACAGGAGAAAAATATGAAGAAAAAAACATTGAAAAAATTTTCAGTAGCGATTTTGGCAGCCGGTCTGGCAGGATTTTTGATATGGGACAATGTATATACTTTCAAAGGTGAGGGCAGACATTTTTTTGAAGGAAGATACTATTCTGATTTTTATACCTTCAACGGAAAAGAAGTAATTGAATTTCAGCTTGAAACAGGCGAAAAGCTTCACCTTGACGCTCATATTGAGAAAGGTAAGGCAGAGGTCTCATTTACCTGTAAGGGCGAAAAAAATGGCAAGGTCATAAGTAATATCAAAGATGCAGATGCTTATTTTACTGCTGATAAAACAGGCAGATATGTTGTAAAAATGAAGTTTAAACACGCTAAAGGAACGGTTGAGATAAAGTGTGACGATCAGGTAAAGGACAAGACCATTTACCGCTAAAGATCAAAATAGGAGGACTAATATGATAATTTTTCCCGCAATAGATATAAAGGACGGCAACTGTGTCCGCCTTTTCAAGGGCGATTTTTCCACAGTAGAAAAGGTGGCTTCCGACTATCTTGAAACCGCAAAAAGCTTTGAGGCAGCAGGAGCGCAGTGGATACACATGGTAGACCTTGACGGTGCAAAAGAGGGCAGACCTGTCAACACCAAGATATATACCGATGTTGCCGAAAAGACAAACTTAAAGGTCGAGCTTGGCGGCGGTATCCGCAGTCTTGAGACTATAAAGGCTTACCTTGATATGGGTATCACAAGGGTGATACTCGGCTCGGTCGCACTGAAAAATCCTAAGCTTGTCTGCGAAGCTGTTGAGAAATTCGGCAGTGAAAAGATAGTAGTTGGGATTGATGCAATGAATGAAATGGTTGCTACAGAGGGTTGGCTGGAAAGCTCAGATGTTCACTATATCGACCTTGCAAATAAGATGATAGAATCAGGTGTGAAGTACTTCATTTTCACTGATATTTCCAAGGACGGCACACTCTCAGGCGTAAACCGCGAGCAGCTCAAAAAGCTTGCAGACGCTACTGAGGGCAGAGCAAATATCGTAGCAAGCGGCGGAGTTCATACTATGGACGACATAATCGCCTGCAAGGAAATGGGACTTTACGGTACAATATGCGGAAAGTCAATATACAAGGGAACTTTAAATCTCAAGGAAGCAATTGAGTATTCAAATGAATGAAAAGACTTTTAAAAAGCTTCATACAGCAGTAAATATCATTTCATTCGGTATGCTTGCTTTGTATTTAGTGTATATGCTGTTGGTTTACAGGGACTTTCCAAAACAGATAGGCATACATTACGGCGAGGATAACGAATTTGATGTTTACGCTTCAAAATGGCTGGCTTTTTTCCCGTTTATGGCAGGCTTCGGACTTGTGTGGATATTCACATTAGCTCAGATAGCAGTCGGAAAGATAAAGCGTATCGGCAAAAAGTTAAGTGAAGAAGATGACAGGTTCATCAGAATGACTTTCATTGCAGCTCTTGACGCAATGAAGCTGTTCTGGGCGGTATTTTATACCATATGGGCACACTGTGTGATACGCCAGACGAGAATGTTCACATTCGGCTTACCTATAAGGAAATTTCAGACTTTGTCATTATTTATCATAGCAGGAGCTTTTCTGGCAGTTGACAGCAAAGTCAGGCTGAAAAAGTCGAATAAGTATATAATCACTGCTGAGTTATTATTAATTACAGTGGTGATATTCGTAATGATAATAAAAAACAAATTTTAAGGAAGTGAGAAAATGCTTGCAAAGAGAATAATCCCTTGCCTTGATGTAAGAAACGGTAAGGTAGTAAAAGGCGTAAATTTTGAGGGAGTACGTGATGTAGGCGATCCTGTGGAGTGTGCTGAGGAGTACAACAAGCAGGGCGCAGACGAGATAGTATTCTATGATATAACTGCTTCATTTGAGGGACGCGGAGTTTTCCTCGATGTAGTAAGAGATACAGCGAAAAAGGTATTCGTACCGCTTACAGTCGGCGGCGGCATCAAGACCGTTGACGATATCCGCGAAGCTCTGAGAGCAGGTGCTGACAAAGTGTCAGTAAACTCTCAGGCTGTACAGAATCCGCAGCTTATAAAGGACGGTGCAGACATATTCGGCAGTCAGTGTATCTGCGTAGGTATCGACGCAAAGAAGATAGCGGATAACAAGTGGACAGTTTACATAAACGGCGGACGTAAGGACATGGGCATCGACCTTATCGACTGGGTACACACTATCGAAAAGCTTGGAGCAGGAGAGATATGCCTCAACTCCATTGATGCCGATGGCACAAAGGAAGGCTTTGATATCCCTATGCTGAAAGCTGTATGCGATAACTGCTCTATTCCTGTTATAGCAAGCGGCGGAGCAGGTAAGATAAACGATTTCTACGAGGTGTTTGAGAAAACAGGAGCTACTGCTGCACTTGCAGCTTCACTTTTCCACTTCAAGGAGCTTACTGTCGGTCAAGTCAAGGACTATTGCCGCGGAAAGGGCGTAATAGTGAGATAAGCTATGGATAAGATATGGGAAAAAATGTATGCAGCGGCTAAGGCTGTGCTTGCACCTCGGCGTATATCCGAATATGTCACGGCAGGTGAAGTATCAGCGGCTGTGCTCAGTAAGTCCGGTAAAATATACACAGGCGTATGTATCGACACTTGTTCAACGCTGGGAATATGTGCGGAGAGAAACGCTATATTCAATATGATAACCAACGGTGAGAATGAAATCGACAAGGTCCTGTGCATCTCGCCGAGAGAGGGCAAAGGAGCTCCCTGCGGAGCTTGCCGTGAGCTTATGGTACAGCTTATGCCAACGAGCTACAAGGATATAGAGATAATGCTCGATTACAGAAACGGCAAGGTAATAACGCTGGGCGAAATAACTCCAAACTGGTGGATAGATTACTGAAATGAAAGGTAAATACTATGATAAAAATTGACATGAACGATCTCGACAAATTCTTCGTAAAGGGTGAACTTATCCCTGCGATATGCTATGAGGTCAATACAAAAACAGTTCTTATGCTTGCGTATATGAACAAGGAGAGCCTGAAAAAGACTCTCGAAACAGGCTATACATGGTTCTGGAGCCGTTCCCGTCAGGAGTACTGGAACAAGGGCGCAACTTCGGGTCATTTGCAGAAGGTCGTATCAATATACGGCGACTGCGATAACGATACACTGCTCGTAAATGTTGAGCAGACGGGAGTTGCCTGTCATACAGGCAGCTACAGCTGCTTTTTCAATGAGCTTTATAATTCCGAGGAGTAAAATTATGCAGGGGTCGGCGTCACCGACAGCCCGTTATTTATAATACAAAGGAGTAATAATATGACAGTTTATCAGGAAATTTTTGAAGTTATCAAGGAAAGAAAAAAGCAGTTCGAGAACGGAACTGCTGCTGAAAATTCTTATACCT